>Ga0164293_10002442_pt1 | contig 15742 bp, 23 predicted proteins | sample GEODES118metaG_FD_111487 | JGI IMG/M metagenome (GOLD analysis project Ga0164293, IMG submission 111487) | Eutrophic lake water microbial communities from Lake Mendota, Wisconsin, USA - GEODES118 metaG | ecosystem: Environmental > Aquatic > Freshwater > Lake | place: USA: Lake Mendota...
CATGCTCATGCGCTTACACTTGGTTGGGTCCTCCTCATACTTCATGCCAACGTATCGTTTCCGACAGAAGAGGATGAAGGGGAAGAATGTCTTCTCGTAGGCGATCTTGTATGGCTTACGGCATTGGGATGTAATTCGCTTGCCCGCGGAGATACCGAGTGCGATGGACTCTTCCAGGGACTTTGTAGGGAATCGGATGAAGATGGAATCGGTGTCACCGTAGATGACTTGCGCACCATATTCAGTTTCCACGATAGACTTCGCAAGATAGAGGGCTTTGCGTCCGGCTGCAGTTGTGCAAGCGGCAACACAGAGCTTCCGGATGGGGCTGGTTCTTGATCCTGTCTGCCCATAGACAGAGTTTGCAACGACCTTGTAAGCAAGTTGGAGGCCATTGAAGACAGATCGCTGAGCTTCATCGTATTGTTGATCCTCCATCTTCTCCTTGAACTCCTTCCGTTTTTTGAGAAGGATATCCAACGTCTTGGGTAGAACTCCCTCCGTCATCGCACGATCATCCTTCTGAACGAACGTACAGATTGTCTTTCCCGTAATAACGCCCTTGTCATCCTTGGTGTCATACTCAACCTCCTCCAGGGTATATCGCTCCCTCAGATCAGCCATGTCTTCTGACTTCACACCTTCGTGGCGGATCTTCTGACCGTCCACGTCAAACTCACGCTCGCACACCAGCGTGTCCGGACTCAGATTGTAACTAATCATGTTCGTCGGATACAGCGAATTGAAATCCAGAACCGAGATCGGTTGATCCAGATACATTCCGATCTTGGGTGGAAGCACAATCGCTCCTTCATATCCATCTCCAAACGCAGATGCCTGTTGTGTCCTCAGAATCTGATCACGCTGTGCCGCGTAGTACACCACGGCGCTGAAGATCTTGATGCCCTGACCACGTCGCAGCACATACTCCATCGGCACCTTACACACATCCGCCATACCTCGCGCATTGACAATCGTGTCTAGCTTTGCCATCAGCGTCAGCACCAGATCACAATCCTGGATACAATACTTGGCAATCCGCGCACGTCCTTCCGGTCCACCCTCGCGATGAAGTCGGAACAACTCGTGCGGCTCTACGTCATCCTTGGTGAAGGTCCACTCAACGGAAGATCGGTCCTTGTCGGAGAGGTCCGCGAAGAGATCTCCGCCGTCAATTGTAAATCCCTTTGGATCCACCGAAGTAACCTTAAACTTTCGTCCGTCTTGGTACGGATCGCTCGTATTTCCGACAAGATCAAACTTGACATAATTCCCAACGATAAGGCCCCGAGTACTCTTCGTGCTAATCCTGCCGTCTCCATACTTTAACACCTTGTCCCGCAAGAAAGTGCTCGCCACATTGTCCAGCTTGAAGGAGTCCAGGCTGTGCTCACGTCTCATGTTCAGAAGCAGATCCAGACCCAACCGACCTCGCAACGTCAGATACCGCAAATCATACTTGCCGGAGGCCAGCTCAAACTTCTTCGTCTCGCTGAACTTGACCTTCCAGATATCGCCTTGCTTCATCTTGGACTGATACCGCGACAGGTCAATCGCGTCAATGATGCCGAGTTGTTGGCACCGATCCTCAATGTATGCGTCATCAAAACCAAATGTGTTATACCCACACATGATGTCTGGGTTCTCCTTTCGGATCTCGTGAGCAAACTTGAAGAGCATGTCCTCTTCCGTATCACACTCCACGAACTCTACTGTGGCATCGTCGGACTCGTCGCAAGTTCCCAGCACAAGCACCACACGACGAATAGGGTCCAGCATCTTGTCCGACCAGCGATAAGAGATGCCGATTTGGATGATGGGATCACCCTTCTTGGCCTGCGGGAACATGCCGGACTTGGAGTACATCTCCAAATCATACGACGCCACCTTCATTGGGATGATGTCCTCCGACGCAGTCACCTCGGACACATCGCACTGGTAGAAGGCATCCACGTTGTAGATGGGCTCATCCGTGTCGCGGTCCACGGGAATCGTAAAGCGATGCTCCTTGAAGACCAGGGCACTCGCGGGACCGAGATGGCGGTCGTGGAAGAGGCGCATAAAGGGAGGTAGACCGGACTCGTAGTTGATCGCATCCTTCCTATACTTGGCAGCCTCCATGAACTTCTGCTTCGTGTCACACGTCACCTTCCAGACCTCCGACTTCTTCAAGTCAGCAAATCCAGCAAAGACGTCGTATTTGGCAGTCTTCGTGCAAGTAACGCCAGAGAGATCGGGCTTACTTCCGCGAACGTAGAAGTATGGCTTGAATCCGTTGATGCGGAGACATGCGACCTTCCCCTGATCCGTTCGTCCAAAGACGTCTACGACATACTTGTTGGCTGTATCGTGCTCATACCAATCACAAGGTTGGAGAGTGCGACTCATTCTGTTACTTCTGTAGAACGTAGACGATTCTTAGTTCGTTTTGCGAGAATAAATCTAGATTTGAATGTAAGAGATGAATCACACCACCAACACATACGATTGGTTCTTCGCGCCGACTCGTATCAAGGCGGATAGTTACGAGACGGATACGTCGGCCATTGCCAGCAAGGACAACCTGACTCGCCAGACCGCGAGCATTACCGCTGGTTGCTCTGATACACTGAACCCCGCGTCCGCGATGGCAGATCAGCCCGGTATGATTGCCATGGGTGGATATGGCCAGCCGGGTGGTGGATGTAAGGTAGACGAGAATACCGAACTGCGGTGGGGTATTGAGGGTGCGCACCGCCAGAAGGGCCCTAAGCAGATCTGGGCTCGTCCGTTTGCGACCACGCCCAACCTGGCAGGTGGTGAGCCGATGGCCGTGGACGATGAGTCGGGACTGCTCCGTAGCGCTCCCCCTCGGAATCGCAAGGAGAACTCCACGATCATGGACAAGATGATCCCCAACTTCTACCAGCCGCTGATCGCGTACAAGGCAAACGATTACAAGAATGTCAATCACTGGGTAGAACAGTGGACTCGCGGTGGAGATGCGACGCGTCTAGTTCAACAGAACCGTGTTGCGTGAACCCGGCTTGAAATTCCTATGAAATACATACAATGAAAGTTCTCTTTTTCGCAAACAAGATGCCGGATCTGTGTGGGGCGTTTCTACACGACATAGATTTAGCGATTGAACTTCAAAAGCGCGGCCATCAGGTTGCCTTTTTGACAATCAAGGTTCCGAAGGAGGGATACAGTGGCGGGACGTATCGTGGATTCAGATTTATGCATTACAGCGCGGGATCGTCGTTCTTAGAGTCGTCTGATATCTGGATCTGTCCGCACTCACCCATTCTTCCCGATGTGCGCAAGATCAACTCGCGAAGCTACCAGCGACCAATCGTCGCCACTTGCCACTTTGACGGCAACTACACAGCCATCTCCATCAATGCAGACGCGCGGACATCTGAGATGATACTCTTCATCAATGGCATCATGGAGCCCAACTACCGGAAGAACATCAAGCCGTGGCCGTCTCAGATCGTTCGCACAGAGGCGATTCGTCCGATTATGCATTTGGACAAGGTGAAGATCAACGAGCCCTTCCGAGGTGACTGTATCACGCTTGTGAACGCCAATCAGAACAAGGGTGTTGCGCAGTTCATAGATATGGCGAAACGTATGCCCGATCGCAAGTTTCTAGGCGTGCTTCCGTATTATGGAGAACTGAGAGTTCCTCAGGCTCCGGGCAATGTAGAATGGACTCCGTTTGACGATGATATTCGTAACATCCTCAAGCGCACACGTATCCTACTTGTGCCTAGTTATTATGAGAGTTTTGGGCGTATCGCAGTTGAGGCGATGATAAACGGTATTCCAGTTCTGTACTCAAAGCCCAACCCGTCTTCTGTCTATCCTGGAGGAAGCACCGAGGGCCTTCATGAGTGGATTCACCCCGCCGGTCTGGGATGTAACCGAGATGCGATTGATGAGTGGAAATCCGCAATTGAGAGTCTGGATGGTGATGCGTATACCGAGAGGTCGGAACAGTCCAAGCAGCACATTCTTGCTATGAATCTCTTTACGGAAGCTGCGAAGATATCTGGTCTGGTTGAGTCATTTTCTCGTCAGCATCCAGTTGTAACCCAGTCAGCTGCTCCTCAATCGTCGGAACAGAAGCCTCGCCAACCAGAACCGGGGAAGGTGCGGGAGCCGCTGGTAGGTCGTCCGGCTGGGGTAGCGTTTTTGAATGGGCGACTGAGAATACAGCGTTAACTCGGTCTTGAAGCCAACGACCACGCTCACAGATTGTCTGCTGTTCCAAAGTAAGTCCCGTATTGACTTTCGGCTTGGGTGGGATATACTTGTCCCCTGCTGTTACCGGTTTCAACATGAGGGCATCCACCGCCAACCAAACTTCCTTGTGCTCCTCCAGCGCCTTCTCCGCCGTCTGAATATCTACGTTGGCAAGATCGGCAATGAGTCCTGCCATTTGTTCTGAAACAGCTCATTATATGTATATATGTCTGACGAAGGCACTCCATTGGTGATGTATGGTATATTGACTTTAAACCACCGGACGAACCGTCATCGCAACAGGCTTCCCGGGCTTGGCAAAGCGGATAACGTGGATAACGCCGCCGACCACATAATCCACAAACTCGTCCGGCTTCTCCTCGGCAATGTGAACGACAACGCCCTTGGCAGCGCACTCTGCTAGAAACTTCTCGGTGTCCTTGTGCTCGTAGAAACCCATCGCAATATCCATGGCATCCTGTTCACTTGACATTTTGTATCTTTGCCAGATTCCGTAAATGCCATTTTCTCCGGAGAACATAAATGCGCTTCATTGAAGATCTTTGCCCGCCTGCGCTTCTTTATCTGATCTTCCTAGTTGTCCAGCTTGGACTGGACGCATCACTGGGAATGTGGGTAACATTCACCATCAAGGTCATTCTTGGCTTCGCAACGGTCATGGTGCTTGACACCTTCTGTGGCATTGGTCTGGGGGTTGTGTCGTGGTTCCTTGTGGCGGCGCCCTTCCTGATCACGGCGCTCGGCACGGCCATCGCCATCGGAACACAGTTTGATGCCAAGGTCCTGGGTCAGCTGACAGAGAAGTTCACTGACAAGGATGCGCGCGAGCAGGATGTGCCCGAGCAGTCCAACAGTGTCGCCCGCCAAGCCGCGGCCAAAACGGAATTCAAATCTAAAAAGGATTAGGTAGTATTCTAAGATGTATTCTATTCACGACATTCACGCTTTCCTTCTCGCAGTGATCTTCGCGGTCCTTTCCGGCATTGGTCGGGGGGCTGTGTTTGTTCAGGGCAAGTGGATTGAGTACAAGTACAGAAATGTCCCGAAGCACAATCCTCAGTCACGATACTATCTCTGTGGCGACAACGAGCACAGCTCATTTGACGAGATTGACACGCGAGTTCCCGAGGACTGTGTGTATGTTGAAGAGTGGGTGGACACCCACGGTCACAAGAAGTGCGTGGTGGCATATGAGGGCGATCCGATCCCAAAGAAGTGGACCGCCAGCCCGTTTGACATTCCCGCAAAGTGCCCATGGGTTTGGGTCGGGGATCGTGAGACGGAGATTGATCTCACGCGCACCTTCAACAAGTTCCTCGTGCCTGGCAACCAGATCACTCTAGATCTCGTCCTGAAGCTGATTCACGTCACCAACAGGACCAACCTCATCTACATTGAGTCGGGGACGTTCAAGGAGATCAAATTTCCAGGCAGCGGAATTACAATCAAGGCAGATGCCGAGTAATCCGTTCCACGTAGCAGAAGCGTATATCCGACTCCGCAATAAGTGTGCGTCTCCAGCGTGGGTAGACACAATCATGCGGTTTAACGAAATGATCATCGCACCAATCATAACTCTCTTTTTGGTTTTGTGTGGTCAGTCGGACCTGTTTGCGCTTCTATCAAGTACGCTGACAATCTACAATGCATGGTCAGAATGGATCAAGTATAATACATTGAAGCTTGAGGTTCAGCAGATGTTTTTGACAACCATGGTACACGGCGGACCGCGAATTGTGACCAACGATCCGGATTATATGCCGTATGTGTATGCGGATGCGGTTTTTAGGCTGAACGGACTCCATCTGCGCCCATAGGTGCGCCACCTACATTGGCGGCATAGCCCGTTGTTACCGGGTAACCAGAACCCGAGGCCCACGAACTGCCACCACTGGAATAGCCGTATCCCGTATTGGCTGAGTTGATGTTGCCGGGGGAGAAGGCACCTCCCTTCATCTTGCGACGACTGGTCTTCTTCTTACCCTTGGACTTCCGGCTGGCGCGGCGAGACCGACGACGACCGCCCGTGCCAGCAGGCGCACCGGGGTCAGGTCCAAGATTGGCACCCGTGGCGGAACTATACGCATCATTGGAGACCGCACCCCACTCCATCGCGCCGGGCGAAATCGCACCGGTGGGGCCATAAAAGTTACCGCCCCGCAGGCGGCGGCGTGTCTTGCGACTAGCCTTCTTGCTCTTACGGTGGCGACGACCGCCCATTGTTGAACAACCAGCCATTTATTCATCCGCGGGAATAAATACACCCATCGTCCCTGGCATGTCATCATACGTCTCCCACCCACGGATCGGGGTATCCTCTGGAACGACATCGTATCCAATCAAGGCGGCCATGTCGGGGTAATGAAAAAGATCCAGCAGTTCCGCAATCTTCTCCTGGCGCTGCGTGTATGACATCGTCTCATAAATACACTTTCCGTTCAGATACCGGATGTCGCATACCAGATACACATCCTTGGACAACCGTGTGACACGAAGCACTGTGTCTGAAAACACACGCTCATCCAGGACAAGAGAGACGACAGTCGGTTTGTCGTTGCTGTCCATAAAGATCGCCGTCGGCTCGGCGAAATCATTATGCGTTAGGAACATCCACCCCGGGCTCCCGGCGTATTGAGGTGTTCTCAGCGGGAGGGGGTCCTTTCCTCTCTTCGCGTGGGGCCTCAGCGGGTACAGCCGTCTCATACGTTGGAAGTGTAACATGTTGTTCTGTTACCGCCGGCGGTGTGAAAACGGGCATGGGCTCGGGCGCAACGGGTGCCGGCATGTACACCGTCTGATTCTGCGGCGGGTAGAGTGTTCGGACCACCCAGAAGACGGCGAAGTGCGAAAGAACGACAACAATAAGGGTGCCGATGGCAACCGACAAGATCTCCTGGAGGTCCATGTTTGTTTGCTTACGATCTTTTGTGAAGACTAAACAAACCGCAATGCAGACCAACCCTATTCACGAACAGGCCGACGCAATCCTCCACGTTTTTGAGGGTAAGATTGACCTTGATAATCTCATTCCTACGTGTATTTTCATGGCACAGAAGATTGAGATGATGGCAGGACTCGGAGGCAAGGAGAAGCTTGAGATGCTTCAGCGTATTCTTCGCGTTACCGTTGGCAAGTCGGACAAGTCCCTAGAGGAAAAATCGGATCTGATTCATACGATTGATACAGTAATCCCGATGGTTGTTCAGGCCGCGGTTATGGCTTCCAAGAGCCCGATTCTTGGACAGGTTCAGGCAACCTGTATTGGTTGCTGGACGAAGAAGTGAATCTCTCCAGGACCCAACTCCTCAGACCACACCCGAGGTGACTCTGAATACACCGTTACGCGCGCAAACTCTGCGTGATAGCCTCGTGAGAAGACGTTGACAGTACACTCCGATTCTGAGTAGTGAATGTGATCGGTATCGGATGTGAACTTGGCGAGAACCTTCCGAACTGTATCATACCGACTGAACCCGAGGTAAATAAACCTTGTTTCGTATGTTACACCGCCCTTCTTTGCCCACTCTTCCGGAATCGTGGACAGGATTTGGATCTCCATTTACTGAATTGCTACGCCGTTCGCGAAAATGATACGTTTTAGCTCCTCCTCATCGTGAAGTGCGGCATTCAGCTTGTCTACTCCACGCCGAATCGCTGACTCAATTCCATCCCACTTGTCGGCAGTGTTCATATACTTGGTGTGACGCGTTGTCCGGTCCGGGAACCGCTCAATCAATTCAGATTCCTTCGCGTCATACAGGTTCATGTAGCAACGCAGCTGAAGCTCATCATACAACGGAACCTGCGGCCACAGACGTGTGCGGTCCTTGGAATCTACAATGCGACTCTCTGCTGCGACATAGCCGTCACACCGACCCACCAGCTTGAAGGTCCCAAAGTCCTTCTTGATCGTCTTTGTGTTCCGCTCCGTCACCTTGACATCCTTGGCAGCCTCGTAGGTGTCTAGGATCGCCTCCTCGTTCTTTAGACCACGCTGCTTAGACACCGCACCGCGCACCTCCTGGACCAATCGTGCCCGAAGTTCCTTGGGGTACGTATCCTTGCGTAGATCTAGGACCAGACCGGCCTGTAGCTCAACTTCCCCAAGAACACCCTGTACATTGGTCGTCTGCTGAGCAGCCTTGATGCCGGATTGGACAATGTCCATGATGGGCCATTCGCGAAGAATCTCATTCACCAGCTTGGAATACGGACGAAGATTATACTCCTTTTCAATCTCGGCAACGCGAGTCTTTGCGACAAGATCCTTACAGAGAAGCTCGTAGGCAATCTCAGTAGGGTCCTGATACTTGTGGAGTCCGATAAAACCCGCTACCTTAGAGGCGGAGATTTCGGGGATCATTTTGAGTATGTTATGGAGTCCTACTCCGCATAGGATACGTTTTACAAACCCATTCCGTAAAACGTGGCCGCAGCAAAGACGATGGAGTGAACGATTAAACCCCAGTTTGTCGGGCAGCCTGCCGGGGAGGCAACGTTGCCTAAGAGTCCCATACTAACCTTATCAACCAACTGATAGACGAAGGGATGGGAGATGATGAAGAACATCAGTCCTGCGGTGAGAGCGGCCTTCAATTTGATGTTCATTTAGTCTTTACGAGGAAAAACTCTTCTGCATGCGGCTGATGGCATCTAACCATCCCGGAATACCATTTAGCACATTCGCAATCGCCAGCGAGTCACCTGTGACGGGATTTGAGTCTATTGTGTGGCCTTCACACACAAGAACAATCGCTGTGATCATAAGTGCCTGGCGAGTTTTGGCGTCCGCAGGCGACCAACGAAGACCATACATTCTATAAAGCACGTCAATATACTCCCGCGCAGCAGGCTGTGTCTGTTTTTGAATCGCGTCCCAGAAGATCCAGGCAACGTGATTTCCATGTGCCACAGATACGTATTCATCAGACCTATTCGCAAAGATAAGTGGCTGCTTCGTCTGCTTCTTGTGTTCGCGAGCAAACGCATACACCCACGACATCCAGTAGAGAGCCCTGGTCACATCGCGGACATCCTGACGGAGGCAGTACACGAATTCGTTCATCGGAACTGCGACTGTCATCGGGTCATCGCGTCTCAGTACCAACCGGCCAAACAGAGTAGAGGGTGCCTTCAAAGACTCCTGAATGGTAACTGGATCAAAGTCGTGAAGCGGTTTGATGGTGGGCAAACTAGGTAGTTTGTTCTTGCGACACATTGAGATAGCAGCAGCAGCGGAACAGATCATCTGACGCACATCCATATTGTTGCGGATCGTCGTCATCTCACGAACAGCATATCGGTATTCAATAGAGGCATACCTCTCATACGCTGCGGCCAAGTAGAGAAAAACGCGTGGCTGAGCCCGATTGACGTGAAGTGCGGCTCCCTCAAAAAGAGCCATCCAAAGGGTATGAACCAATCCAGAGCACAATAGCTCTAACGACCAATAGCAAGCGTAATCTGCGTGTCCGAGCTGGATATTTTGAAGGAGAACCTTCACAACATGTGCTCGTGGATGTCCACAGAATGTGGCTTTTTGAAAGTCTGCGACAGTTCTTGGATCCGTGATCTCCATTGATGTTTTCGTAGATTGTTGATATCAATGTCTACCGCACAAGACGTATAGTCTGGGTTGGCAATTCGGGCTTCCGGAATACCTTGGGGTATAGCACCATCACCGCATAAATCAGGCTTGATATGATCGCGAGATTGAGAAGAACATCCAGCCACGACCAAGGGCTGACAACGGTCTCGGTTTGGCGATCGCGACGTTCCATGTTGATGGCATTCTTGACCTTCCCAAGCTGTTTCGTAAATGTATCTACCGAGTACTTGAATTCGTCCTTGAGCGACAACACCTTGTCCTTGAGGCCTGTTACAACCTCCACTGTTTTGCGTTGATTGTTGTATTGGTTGAGAGCCGAGTCGCGGTTCGTCTTGTACCTGTTCACAAGGGGATCTACTTCTGCCTTGGAGATTCTGGACTTCTCCTCCTCCTTCCATGCGTCGCCCTTCAGCAGAGTATAGTAGAGCGTGCGAGCCTGCTGATACGCATCGGGCGCGGTGTCTCGCGCATTCTCAGCCGACTGAAGCGATGTGAATGCGTCGGTGAGCTTCTGCTTCTTGTCCAGGTTGGCATAGAGAACCGAGAGTTCATTGTTCACACGGTCTCGCTCCTTCACGAACTCGGAATACGCCTTGGCATCCTTTGTCTTGAGATCGTTCATTGTGCTACCGACAAACATCACCGCCGAGAGAGTGCTCAACGTCACGGCATTCTGTGGATCTGCCTTGTATGCGCATTTGAACCCGCCGTTCGCGTTGGTCCTCTCAAATCCGCGATTTGTCGGACACTGCATAACGCACGACAGGTTCCCCGAACTCTCAAACGGTGTTGGACATTTTGGAAACGACAAGACTGGCGCTGCCCCTGCCGGTCCCCCCGGAATACTTGATCCTATACCCATTACTCATCTCCTTAGAAAGAAACCGAAAGAGATCGCCATGGACAATAGCAGAAATGCGATTCCATGAGCGTATTGAGCGGGAAGAATCATATAGCCGACAAGTGCCGTTACGATGAGAGCAAGCGCGACCTGAATGAAAAGGAAATACGGTTCTTGTGCGTCAATGATCTTCCTTCGTTCAGTCTCTAGTTCTGAACTCGGTGCCGTAGGAGGCCGCATAGGCTTGAGACTGTCTGATACGTTCTTGACGGCCTTCGCATTCTCGGTGTACTGGTTGAAGTTTGCATACTCGCTCTGGATGCGAGAGTACTCCCTCTCGTTACCGAACTTCTGATCACGAAGCATACCCAGAGCCTTCTCCTCTGCTTCATCCGCCTTGATGAGACCCTTGACCTTTGCGATCTCTGTCGCAACGCGATCTGTCTCTGTCGCATAGGCAGCTGGTAGAGGTTCGCCTTGCCGGGGAGCAGGCACTGACTGGAGTGTTACGAACCGGTTGTTTCGTGCCACGTGAACACATCTTTCCGTGGGCGGAGTCCCGGCCTCTTGCGCATACTTAAACTCTGCCGGACACTGTGCGTGACAGGACAAAAATACTCCAGATTCAAATCCAGCCGGACACGAACTTAAGTTACCCATTTCCCTTATCTACGGTTAGGAAGTAATCCGTTGAGGATTCCGTAGATGGGCGCAATCAGCCGAGCCTCAGTGGACAGAGCAGGCGACTTCCAGCCAAGGCGAGGAGCCGCTGAAACTCCATCGTTGATGTATGGTGCGATCTGGGCTGCCAGCCGGACATACCGAGTGTGCTCGCCCGCAGAAGTTGTCAATTTTACGTGACGGGGTGTGCTGAGTTCTAAGTAGGATCCGACAGGCATTTTGTTTACTATCAAACAAGATAATGGCACAGGACTTTGATACTGTTCTTGGTTTGTTCAAGAAGAACATGGTGGAATACAAGGTCTCAGGGAACTCGGCATACAAGATTGCGGCCGAGAACGCACAGAAATGGTTGGATGATTATGTCGGCACGCTGGAAGCCGCCGCGATCAAGGACTCGCAATTCGTTGACAAATTTGTGAAGGATTATTCCAAGACAAATCCGGAACTGGCAAAGATGCAGGAGGAGATCCGAAAGGTTCGCAAGGAGGGCCCCAAGATGGAGGACAAGTTGGATACAGAACGATTGGCAGACAAGGAAATACCGATTGACACATCGGGATATTATGTCAAGGCGGGTGTGATTGGGACAGCACTTGCGATCGCCGCGGTCGCCTCACTCTTTCCGTAAAACACTAGGTAGAGAATCAGAATCAACGAGAGGAGAAGAAACGCCGAAATATACCAGTAGAGCCAGCGATCTCCTTCAACACTCTCTTGCTGGCGAATCCGTCGTAGAGTTTCAAGCTTATCCGTGTTTGCGAGAAGACCGCTGTACTCGTATTGTATGCGACCGAGTCGCTGAACAAGCACATCACGCTCAAGTTTCAGGTTCGGTGAATCCTTCTTCAAAAAGGTCAACTTCTCAATCATAGCATTCAGCGTCTTTGCTAGGGCAGCATTGAGCTCCTTGATTTTTGGAATTTGGGATATGTCCCGCGAAGCCACTGCGCTCTCTACTAGCTTGTCATACTCGGAGCTCTGGCTCTGGTATTTTGCTTTGAGTTCATCCATTGTTCTCAGGCAATATTTACGTCTGGCACACACCAGCGATAGTAGAGCTGACGACCTGCGACATCACTGTGTCGTGTCACCTCAATCACATCCTTGGGACGACCGCCAATCCACTTGACCATCGCATCCTGTGAGTCAATCCACGGCAGCTGCTCCTCGGGCTTGGTGATGTTATATCGCTTGAGAACCGCCTGCTTCTCGTCCTCCTTGAGGATACGGTGGGGCATAGCCATGCGGTGCGTCGTAATGTCAAACTTCAACTGATGGATGTGGAAGAACTGAATGTTCTGCTCCTTGGTCATGTTCTTGATTGTCTTCAGCACATTGTCCGACGGCGGCATGAGGGCAACGATGATGAGACCGGTGCCATAGTCATTGTTGGAAGCGAACTCCACAAAGTTCTTGATGTCGCGCTCCAGCAGTCCCTTGTCCTTTTGACTGAAGACCACGAGGATGCCACCTACCGTATACAGATTGACCTTCTCAATCGCATCGGTAATCACACGCTCTGTCTTCATGTCAAGTCCTCGGCGACCAACCATGAGCCGAATAATCTCTAGTGCCTTGTCCTCCATTACTTGTTCTCTGAGTTAGACAGAAAGCTATACGTTTTTTCACGGACTCTAAACAATGAAGTACTGGCTTTTCCTCGCAGCCGCGATTCTTGTGATCGCGTTCGTTCTGTTACAATCTCGCGAGCGGTTCCAACCCGAGTTCCTTGATAAGGCCCAGGTGAGGCAGACGGTGTCCATGGAGGACTCATCGCATCGGCAGACGACCAACCACGTAGATCCCGCACCGTACTCACTTGGACCGGTGGTTGGGTTTGAGACCCCGTTCCAGGTGAACCAATATAGAGCGTTCGTGGTTTAAACTATAATGGACTCGGTGTACAAAAAAGGCAAGATTCCCAAGGCTCTTCGTGAGCAAGTTTGGTTGAAAGACATGGGGCAGGTATTCCAAGGCAAGTGTAAGGTTGTGTGGTGTCAGAACAATATTAGCGCATTTGATTTCCAGTGTGGACACAACATCCCGGAAAGCAAAGGTGGTCAAACGTCGTTGGATAATCTGATTCCCATCTGCGGTCGGTGTAATATCAGCATGGGAAGTGGGTACACAATTGATGAATGGAATGTAAAGTTTTCCAAGAAGACCGTGCCGGTTGTCGCAAAGGCTGGGTGTATGATGGCAGCATTAGAGCGATTCAGGTATAAACCATCTACCGGGTAGCATTTACATTGAATATACCTAGGATGTCAAATGAGTTACCTCGTGTCTCAGTGCGCCGAGCTGAGCAAGCAGTCGTCGGACATTAGCGAGCATCTTCCAACGCTGGCTGGATATGCGTCTATATGTACCCATATTACAGAGTGTGGTGTTCGCGGAGCAATTAGCTCGTATGCCTTCGCAAGCGCTATGGTGGGTCGTCCCGAGTGCAAACTTGTCCAGGTAGATCCGGAGCGAAGTGCCGGACTTGACGTATTTCACCTGGATTGTGGGCGAGAGGGTGTCCGGTTCGTGTACCATGAAATGAGCGACCTGGAGTGTGCTATGGAGGATACCGATCTGCTGTTTATCGATACATGGCACATCTACGGGCAACTGAAGCGGGAGCTCGCCCGATGGCACACACATGCGAAGAGGTACATCATCCTACACGATACCGAGGTTGATAAGTGGAACGGAGAGACGATCCGATGTGGGTTTGATGCGGAGACCCAGAGCCGAGAGTTTGACATTCCCGTCGCAGAAATCCGCCGAGGACTGTGGCCTGCCGTGTTGGAGTTTTTAGAGGAGCATCCGGAGTGGACGATTCGCGAGAAGTATACCAACTGTAACGGTCTCACTGTCCTTGCCCGCACTCACTAATTTACATTCACTAACCAATATGATTGTATAGGCAATGAGCACTGCATTTGTGACGCTCTGTGATAAAGAATATTATTCAAGAGCCCTCCGAACGATAGAGGAACTCCGATCAAACGGCGGATGGTCTGGAGACGTCGTTCTTATCGCGGTAGATTTCAATCCCGAGCAGTTGCCCGGAGTTGAAATATACAATGTGTCGCATATCAATACAGATGCCTTAATTGAGCAGCACAAGGCGTTCCCGATCTACGTTGATGCAGAGAATGATCTACGTCATTTCAGGAAGCTCTATCAGTGGGATAAGTTGCAGGTGTTCAAGACGTACTTCCGTCGTTGGGAACGCATTGTTTTTCTGGACGCTGGTCATAGAGTTTTTAACCCAGTAGAGCCACTCTTAAATCTGGAATGGAGGGGTAAGTTTCTCGCGCCAGATGATTCCGATCTGAATGACAATGGCAAGCGATTCCGCGGACAGATGGACTTCAAGGCCAATCCAGCCGCTACGGAGCAGTTGTTCTCCGAGTATCCGCAATCAATTTTGGATGATCACTACTTTCTGAACTGTATGTTCGTGTATGACACATCCTTACTGGACCAGACTTCCTTTGAAGAACTAGAATCCACAATGAACCGCTTTCCGATGGCCTATTCAAATGAAATGGCTATTATGAACTTGATCTTCACATTCAAACTTCGCGTGTGGCAGCCGTTGCCCATGAAACTGGACACCGGGTTGTTCTTATTTGGATGGTGTGAATACAACTATCCTGGATCCCATTCCAAACAGTTTCATTTTATCAAGTATTCTGTTACTGGGTAATGGTGTATCCCTGCCTCATGTAATGGGACAATGGCTCTGGGATGTATACGCTGGTGATGTTTTTCATAGCTAGGACATCACCGCAAAACAAAGCGTCTTCTCCTCCTCTCGGCGGTTCATATTCGCGCTCTTCACGAAATTTCACAGACTCAAGAATAGACCTGCGACATGTTACGTGTGCATGGTGGATTTTCGCACCATACATATGCGTGCAATCCGCACACCCCGATGGCGCGCGGAACAACACGTTGCGAATATAGGTAGCATTCGTATCTTCCACCATGTCTGTTTCTGTGAAGGCGTGTAGAAGAATGTCTACATCGCATGTTTTCAATCTCTCAATCCGGGTTGGATACATGATATCGTCCGCATCAAAAAACGACACATACTCGGTCCTCAGATGAGAGGCGGCTTCATTGCGATTCTGGGCCGCGTTTCGTCTGTCGGATCGCGTGATGATCCGCAACGGAAATGTGTAGTTCCAATCCGAAGGTATATCGGTTGGCTCCGTCGAACTACATACAACCACTACGTCATCTGGCTTGGTGGTCTGTGCCTCAATCGAATCGAGGCATGCCTTTAGATTGGGAATGTGTGGTTTGTAACACGGAATCGCAACACCGATCGTCGGGTTTCTTTTGACAATCCGCTGGACCTC
>Ga0164293_10002443_pt1 | contig 15741 bp, 8 predicted proteins | sample GEODES118metaG_FD_111487 | JGI IMG/M metagenome (GOLD analysis project Ga0164293, IMG submission 111487) | Eutrophic lake water microbial communities from Lake Mendota, Wisconsin, USA - GEODES118 metaG | ecosystem: Environmental > Aquatic > Freshwater > Lake | place: USA: Lake Mendota, Wisconsin...
ACTAGTGGTATCAACGGAAGTTCAGGAACATCAGGTACAACTGGTACTAGTGGAACATCAGGACTGAATGGAAGTAGTGGTACAAGTGGTACTTCAGGAACAACTGGTACTAGTGGGACGTCTGGGTCAAGTGGAAGTTCAGGTTCTAGAGGAACTTCAGGAACAAGCGGAACTACAGGTACAAGTGGAACTAGTGGAACTTCAGGACTGAATGGAAGTAGTGGGACAAGTGGGACAACAGGAACTAGTGGTACTTCAGGGACAACTGGAACTTCAGGAACTAGTGGGTTGAACGGTTCTTCAGGAACATCTGGTACATCTGGTACATCTGGAACTAGCGGTACTAGTGGGACGTCTGGAACAAGTGGTAGAGATGGAACAAGTGGTAGTAGTGGTACTTCAGGTACAACAGGAACTAGTGGTACAAGTGGTGTGAATGGTGCATCGGGATCTAGTGGAACATCTGGTACATCTGGAACTACAGGTACAAGTGGGACATCTGGAACCTCTGGTACAACGGGAACTAGTGGATCAAGTGGTAGTTCAGGAACTAGAGGTACAAGTGGGACATCTGGAACCTCTGGTACAAGTGGTGTTAATGGGGCATCTGGTTCTAGTGGAACATCAGGAACCACAGGAACAAGTGGAACATCAGGAACGACTGGAACTAGTGGAACGTCTGGAACAAGTGGTGTAAATGGGGCATCTGGATCGAGTGGAACTAGTGGTACTTCAGGTACAACTGGAACTAGCGGTACAAGTGGTGTTAATGGAGCATCAGGATCAAGTGGAACTAGTGGTACTTCAGGTACAACAGGAACTAGTGGTACAAGTGGAAGTTCAGGAACTAGGGGTACGAGCGGAACGTCAGGAACAAGTGGTGTTAATGGTGCATCAGGATCTAGTGGGACATCTGGTACATCTGGAACTACAGGTACATCAGGAACTAGCGGTGTAAATGGGGCATCTGGGTCGAGTGGAACTAGTGGTACTTCAGGTACAACAGGAACTAGTGGTACAAGTGGAAGTTCAGGAACAAGAGGTACATCTGGAACTAGTGGTGTTAATGGTGCTACTGGAGCAGCAGGATCTAGTGGAACTAGTGGTACTTCAGGTACAAGTGGGACAACAGGTACTAGCGGAACAAGTGGTGTGAATGGGGCTACTGGAGCATCAGGATCTAGTGGAACTAGTGGTACTTCAGGTACAACAGGAACTAGTGGTACAAGTGGAAGTTCAGGAACAAGAGGTACATCTGGAACTAGTGGTGTTAATGGTGCAACTGGAGCAGCAGGATCTAGTGGAACTAGTGGGACGTCAGGTACAACAGGAACTTCTGGAACTAGTGGGACTTCAGGTACAACAGGAACTTCTGGAACTAGTGGGACTGCGGGTACATCAGGTTTACAAGGTGACGCAGGTACATCAGGAACTAGTGGTAGTTCAGGTGTTTCAGGAGGTGGTGGTGGATCCCTATCTATCTATGATGAGGGAGCATTAGTAGAAACAAGTGTAGTTGGTATTGATTTTCAAGGTTCTTGTATTAACGCAGTGGATGGTGCTTCTCCAGGTGAGGTTATAGTAACAATAGGGACACAATACTTAATTGCCTCTCACTCAGGAGCATTTATTGAAGATAATAGTGGAGCTTATTGGTATGGTGATAAAGACTGTGGATGGGATGGTTGTAATTTAGATGCCAATACAAAATTGACTAGGGAATCATCAGATCCAATTGCTGCAGGAGCAGTTTTTGGAGGAATACCAATACCTTTTGATTTACTTCCAGGCGATGAACTAACTGTTTGTGGATCAGCCTATCTTTCTGGTGGTACATCCGTTCCTGATAACTGGGATTTAGGTGTTGGGGTTGGTTACTTTAGGTGTAGTGATTATAATTTGTTAGATGATGAATTTCCAGTTACTTCACTTGGTACTAACGCATTTGGTAATTCTGAAAGTCAATCTAGAATAGTTTGTTTTAATTTTACTCATTCAATAGGAGATACTTATCCACGATGTGATACCCATTTAGTTTTAGGATTTAAGGGTATTGGAATCACTGGCGCACATACAACTGGATCTGGAGTTAGATTTACTTATACATTGAATGTAAATAGGGGTTGTAGTTAATTATAATCAGAATACGACTTTTCTTCAACAAAAGATGAACCGTATTTTGTATTAATTTCTTTCTTAATTTCTGCCCTCTGATCATTTGTGATATAAACGGTTCTTGCCATTTCAATAAAGTCTGAGTCAAATTGTTTTTCTCTTTCCTTATCTCTGATAGAATCTTCTACATCCCAAAGTATTTTATTAATATCAACCATTCTATCAAAATCAAAACTTTCAATTTTTAAATCATTGAAAACAATGTTGTATAGGTAATCATATTCTTTAGTTACGTTTTTTAATTTTTCTTTATCAGTTATATTTAATAATTTTAAACGTAATATGGATAACTTATCTACTATCTCACCAATAGAAACTTCTATCTCTTTACTCACATTAGGTTTATTTAAAGGTTCAAAACCAATTTCAAAAAATAATTCATCGTGTGGGTAATTATTTATATCATACCCTTTTTTAATTAAAAAAGGTTTAACCTCCTCAAAGAAATTTTCTACATCCGTTAATCCAGGATGAAATGAAATATACATAGGTACATTTAAATTTACCAAAACCTCATCCTTTAATAATTCAGTTTCGTGACCCTCAATGTCTATTTTAATCATAGAAATTTTTGATTCGTCCAAATTATTTTTATTTAAAATTTCTGATATAGTATCACATTCAACAGTAAAAGAATTTTCTGAAACACCTACTCTTGTAACACTATGACCTAATTCTAATGCCCCAATTTCAATACTGTTGGTTGTTGAAACACCTTTTTTTTCTAAAAATATATTGTTAATACCATTTAGTTCAATACTTTTATTAAATTCTTCGTAGGCAATTGGATCTGGTTCATACGCAATACAGTTTTTAGAATTAAAACTAGAATATAAGGACATTGGTCCAATCCAAGAACCAATATCAATAAAAGTTTTGTCTTTGTTTAGATGTTTATCTATAAAATTAAATGTTTCTTTCTCCCAATATTCAAATCTATTTTCCCAAAAGTTTTTTGACCATTGTTCTGTTTCATAAACATTAAAAATTATATTATTTTTCCTCACCTTTCTTTGTTCAATATTTTTAATATCACTACCTAAAAAAGATTTAATACCATCGATAACATATTCTACAGTTATTGATTTATGACATTCGAAATGTCTTTCAGTATTTTTATGTTCTGGACACCAATCCCAATCACCCTTATCAAATTTAAATTTAGGATTATTCCAACAACCATTACAAACAGATTTGTTTATAAATCTAGTACAATTGGTTGTGAACTCATGATCAGGTTCAGTAAAATTAGAAATCATAAATACGTGTTTATTTACTGCCCACGATAACCAAGATAAACCACTTGATAAACCAATCATAAATTCACTATGATGTATATAATTTATAGTGTTTTCTATGGACGTATTCTTAATATTATCAATAAACTTTGATTTAACTGCATCTTTAGAAATGTTTATAACTTTATATCCCAAACTAACTAACCATTCGGATAATTTTTCCCACCTTTCAAAATCCCAATGTTTTAATCCTGCGGTTGAGTATGGGGATATTACCACATATTTTTCACCTACTGGGTTATCACCCACTTTATAATCAATGATAGGTTTAATCTCTTTATATTCTAAACCTAAAATATTTGTTGCCGCCTTTTGTAACGGAATAGTATTAGGTAATTCAGGTTCCATTTCATCATTATAGAACCAACCTAATTTATACATCGCATATAAATTATGTACGGTACTCCCTGGTTTAACAAATGTTATATTAGGATATACTTTCTCAAATAGATGATTCCAAAAAGTAGATACTATTAACTCACAATCCCATTTTTTTCTAAATTCTTCCATATATGGTATCCACGAAATAGTATCTCCCAATGCCGCAGAATCAAATGCCACATAAACTCTTTTACCTTTTGCGTCATAATTTATAGTTTGTTCAAAACCATCATCTGAAGTAACTTTAATCTTCCAATTTTCAAAATAACTACGATTTAATTTTGACCACATATTTGCACCCAATACCGTAGTATATGTTGATTTTCCATTTGTATCAAAAAACTCAACATTATATTTTTTATCTGAGTTACCTAATATTTCGAAGAATGGTTGATTTACAAAGTTAACATTAAACCTAATGTTTTCACTGTGATTCATACTTGTTTGTTCCATAACATTAATATATTTTTCTTTAGTTTGTTGTGAATCTACCGATCCAATTTTTTCAAATAACTTATTATTTTTTTCACCGTTTTTATTTAAACTTTCCCAAAATGAGTTTTCCATAACATTGTCGTACTCTTGTAAGAATAGTTCGTTATCCGAAAAACTATCTGTTTGTGTAAATACCATAGGTAAGGTGATACCAAAATTAAACTTTTTATGATTTGTGGAGTGTAAAAATCTATATTCTTCACAAGAACAATCATTTAAAAACATATCTACTGTACATTTATAAAGATAATGTTTAGGATTCATATAATTCTCCATTTGACTAACGTAATGTTCAATGAAGTGTCTATGATAAAATAAAGACTGACTACACAACATTTCTTCGAAACCACCATGTGTTTTCCCATTAACTACAATCTCACTTCTCGGTAAAAGTTTTACACCTAATGCAACAACATCATAATTTTTTACGGTTGAATTCCACTCGTTAAAGATGTTATCTAAATGGTTTTTATCTACACCATTCATTAGTTTTACATCGTCCTCAATAACAATTATATTTTCTAAGTCACTACTTAAAATGTTTTTAAAAATTTCTAAATAGGAGGCAGTACAACCTAATTTCTTATATTCAGGATTTTCTATAATGGTACCATCTACAAATTCATAACCAGTAATTTCTAAATCATTAAGTGTTTTTATCACACTTTCTCTTCTGTCTACCCTATGTGGTAAATTAATAACATATCCTGCGTCCGCAATTTTTATATTCTTATAATATAAACCTTTTAATTTTTTTATCATATTATCTAATACGTCAATTCTCTTTTCTCCGTGATAAAACAATAAATTCTCTCTTTTTTTAGGTATTTTAAACCAATCACCATAATGAGAGTCTACCCCATTAAAACCAATATCATTAACTTTATCTATTGTATCTAAAGAACCATTAACATAAATGTATGGTAGTCCATCTTTTATATCTTTTTTCCAAAGTAAAACATTAAGAATAGTTTCTTCATTAAAAGGTGCGTACCATTCATTGTTTTTTAGTACTTCAGGATGTGTACACATTTGATACCATTCGTTTAAAAAGTCAGTTGTATTTTGTCCTGACACAAAATAACCAGTTTGTCTATATTTCTCCCTAACTTTTTGGTTAACGTTAAATAATTCACAGGTTGAGTGTTCTAATGTATTTGTTAAATCGTCTTTAGTGGATGCACCTCCTCTACCGTTTATAATTAAATAATCGTAAATACCCTCAACAAAATAAGGATAGTTAAGATTCTCATCGTACATATTAAAAATATTGTCAACACTTTTAGTTGCAATTGAATCACTATCAACATACGCCACAACATTAGAATATTTTTCTAAGGCATCTTTTACTATTAAAGGTCTTTGTATTAAAATGTTATATATCTCACTATTAGATCTATTAATATAAAAATTATCATTTTCATTAATAAACATATTTTCGGATTCACTAATATCACATTTCCAATTTACGGTAATAGTATTTTCAACATCAATTTCCCTATCAGAATTTAGTAAATAAACAATTATAGGTAAATTACTAAATTGTCTAACAGATTCTACAGATTTTTTAACGATATCAAAATATTTTTCTGTGGCATAGTATACATATGCATTTTCAAACTTATCTTTTTGTTTTTCGTTTTTGATACCTAATAATTTTTTTATATTATTAACATCTTCACTAACATTTCCCGATAAGAAAGTAATATTTTCATTGTTATTATAAACACCACAATATGTTTCCAAATTAAACATAAAAATTGGTATGTCATATTTCATCACCTCTTTTATTACTAATGGGTTAAGTTCTAAAATTGAACTGAATAAGAATACATCAGAAGCCATAATAAAATCTTCCACATCTTCTCTTTCTCCCCATAGTATACAATTACTTGGTTTATCTTTTAAAATAGGACCCCAATAATCCTCAAAATTACCTGCCTGATTACCAACAAAGTGAAAAATTACTTTTTCATTTAAAAATCTTCTTGCAATCTCAAATGCATATCCTTGATTTTTTCCTGACGTAAATAAACCTACATTTAAAATATGTACATAATCATTATCTAATAGGAACTTTTCTCTCGATTCTTCTACCTTTTTTTCTTTTTTATCTATTGGGTACTCTATTACCTCAGATTCTACACCGAAGTGTGAATACATCTTTTTAGACCATTCTGAAACGAATATGAATTTATCTGGAAAATATCTTTTAATATTTGAGTTGTTGTAAGAACTATGTGTAGTCTCAAAGATTTTCCACGACCTATCTTTTTTATATAAAAATTCTAGTAAATGGTTATCTATGAATGTTTCTGAAAATTCCTCAATAGATATGATATCGGGATTAATTGAATTAACGATATTAAAAAGATTGTCTTTATCATGTTCTAAGGCAAAAAACTTATCTTTTAATAAGTCTATGATTTTATTTCTTTGAATCACGAAGTGTGGTGATAAAAAACTATATTCGACACAATATACATCATAAGTATCTTTTAATAGTTCAATTCTATTTAAAGTAAATTGAGGTGCACCACCAGTAGATAAATGTGGGGTAATTAATAGTAACTTTTTCATATACCAATATTAAGGTATAAAATGAAAAAAATAAATATTATTCGTCATCACCATATATATCTTTTTTTGGTTTACATTTATCTTTAATTAGTTTTTCAACAAACGCAAACATCTTTAACCCATTATCCTCACAGTACTCCTTCAATAATTTATGGGTTTGGGGGGTAATTTTCAGATTTTTATCCCGTTTCATAACACTTTTTAATATAAGTATGATAAAAGTATGATAATTAACATACTATTTTTAAAAATGGGACTTTAAAAATAAATTTTTCAAAAATATCGGCATATTTATAATAAAAAACGAAATCAATAATAAAAAATAAATTAAATTTAAATGGCATCAACAGATAGAATTTTTGTGAGTCCTGGTGTATTTACATCAGAAAAAGATTTAACTTTCGTTACTAGACAGGTTGGGGTTACAACTTTGGGGTTATTGGGTGAGACACCTAAGGGACCAGCATTTGAACCAGTCTTCATTTCTAATTACGATGAGTTTATCAACTATTTCGGTGGTTTGAACCCTGAAAAATATAAGGGTAACGGTTACCAAAAATATGAATTAAATTATATTGCCAAATCATTTTTAAGTCAAACTAATCAATTATATGTTAGTAGGGTTTTAGGTTTGTCAGGATATAAAGCAGGTGATTCTTGGTCAATCACTTTGGATTCTAGTGAGAATCCCGATACGGTGGCTTCAGGTACATCTACAACATATTCAACATTATTAACGTATTCTGCACAAACAACAGGTAACCCAATTACACTTACGTGGGGTGACACAACTTTACAATCATTATATAATAATAATCAAATTAGTTCTAGTTTTACAACTATAGGTTTATTAAGTACTGGACAAACTATTAGTCAAACATCACCAGTTTACAATAAAACTAATTGTAATTTTAGTGGGGCAACCTTTAATATGACGGTAACAAATAGTGGTACTTCACCAGGTGGTTTCATAACAGGAACTACAAGTGGTACAGTTGTTACTTATACTGCATCATGTTTTACTGACATCGATGGTAGTGTAATTGCGACTTTAAGACCTAGAGGTACTTACGATCAAGCGAATCAGGAAATTATTTATGATGTCACTGGTACTACAAACGCATTTATGACTAATACATCTAATATTGTAACAAATGCATTGGCTTCGTTCAGTATTAATGGTACTGGTTCTACAGGTAACGCATTTACATATGACGTATCTATGGATAGAACTAAAAAGAATTTCTTACCAAGAGTATTCGGTAGTGCAGTACAGGATAAAGAAACTGAATTGTGGGTAGAAGAGATTTACACTAATGTTTTAGAAGATTTAATCGCTAAAGATCAAGTAAGAGGTTTAGATATTTCATTCTTAGAAATTTCTGCAACATCAACTAATAACTTTAATGATTATTTAGAAGGTTGGAAATCTGCGGCTTCACCTTGGGTTCTTTCAGAATTAAAAGGTACTGGATCAGGTGCAACATTACAAAGATTGTTTAGATTTGTAACAATATCTGATGGTAACGCAGCGAATGAAGATATAAAAATATCTATCTTAAATATTCAACCAGATAATAAGACATTTGATTTAGTAGTAAGAAAATTCTACGATACTGATGCGAACCCTAATGTAGTTGAGAAATTCTCTTCAATTAACTTAGATAGTACAACATCAGGTTTTATCGGTAGAAAAATTGGTACGGTAGATAGTGAATATCCATTAAGAAGTCAATTCATTATGGTTGAGTTATATGATCCGAATGATCCTGACTTAGGTAACCATTTCCCAGCAGGTTTTGAGGGTGTACTTAATAGAACTTATATTGGTAATAGAACAGGTTTACCACCGAAGATTGAATACAAAACAAGATATACTGACTTTAACACTAATAAATTAAGAAAAGTTTACTTAGGATTGAATAGTGATATCGGAGTAGATCAAGATTTCTTCGACTATAAAGGTAAGAACGCAGTTAACAACGGTGAATATACTGGTAAAACAGATGGCTTCCACTTAGACGTTAATGCGAGTGGTGCAACTATAGACTTAGGTGTTAATAGTTATGTACCTACATTACAGGTTGGTATTTCAGCATTTACTACTGACGCTAGTTTGGTTAATGGACCTTATGAAAAATTAGCAACAAGAAAATTCACATTAACACCATTTGGTGGATGGGATGGATGGGATGAGTATAGAACTACTAGAACTAACATTGATTCTTACACTAAAACAGGATCTAAGGGTTCTATTGGTTTAACTAACGGTACATTTACAACATTCACAACAAGTGAAGGTGATGATGGTATAACTTCTGACTACTACGCATACTTAAACGGTATTTATACATTCAATAATCCTGAGGCAGTTAATATTAACGTATTTGCAACACCAGGTATTGACCTTAGAGATAACGTAAGTTTGATTGAAAATGCAGTAGATATGGTTGAAGTTGATAGAGCGGATTCATTATATGTTATGACAACACCTGATACTGATGTTGATGGTGTAACTATAACACCAGATGAGGCAGTTGATTTAGTAGAGGATTCAGGTATTGATTCTAACTATTCTGCCACTTACTGGCCTTGGATTCAGATGAATGATACGGAAAATAACAGATACGTTTGGTTACCTCCAACGGTAGAGGTTATGAGAAATATCGCACTTACAGATAACGTTGCTTTCCCTTGGTTCGCAGCAGCTGGTTTAAATAGAGGTACGACAAACGCAGTTAAGGCAAGACTTAAACTTAAGTTAGACGATAGAGATGATTTGTATGAGGGTAGAATTAACCCAATGGCAACATTCTCAGATGTAGGTGTTGTAATATTCGGTAATAAAACTTTACAAGTTAGAGAAAGTGCACTTAACAGAATCAACGTAAGAAGATTATTGTTACAAGCAAGAAAACTTATATCTGCAGTATCTATCAGATTGTTGTTTGAACAAAACGATGAGGTAGTTAGAAACCAATTCTTAAGTTTAGTAAACCCAATCTTAGATAATATTAGAAAAGAAAGAGGTTTAACTGACTTTAGAGTAGTGTTAGATGATACACCAGAATCTATTGATAGAAATGAGTTAAATGGTAGAATATTTGTTAAACCAACAAGATCATTAGAATACATTTCGATAGAATTCAATATCACAAATACTGGAGCAAGTTTTGACGATATTTAATAAAAATAATTGGGGGGTTAATACCCCCCTATTTTACATAAAATAAAAAGAAATGGGATTAAAAATTAAAAAAAACGGAAAAATAATTAGTTTGTCTGAAAGTGATTTGAAAAGAATTACTATGAAATTACTTAGAGAACAAGACGCTAATGAATCAGAGAATACTGAAAATACAAGTTTGGATGTAGAATTAGATGCAGTGGATGAAGATAATCCAGACCCAACTAAAGTACAACAAATTTTAGATAAAGTAGAAAACTTTTTAACTAAGGGTGAATTACCTAAAAACTTACAAAGATTCAAAAGAAAAATTAAAAATCTTTTTAATAAACACGGTAAACCAACACAGAAAAATTTAAGTACTCAGTGTGCTAAATGGTAATAATATTATTAAAAAATAAAAAAAGATGAAAATTAAAAAAAATGGTAAAGTTATTACACTTTCAGAATCAGATTTAAAAAGAATTGTTGGTGTCGTATTGAAAGAAGAAAATGATCCAAAAAAAGATTTAGAACAATGTTGTAAAGATGCGGGTATTAAACCACCTATGTCTTGTGTGTCAGGTGATGCCGCCAAATGTATGGAAGATTTGGGTAAAATGGTGATGAGTGATCCACTTGGTATGGGTATGAAAGCGGTAACTGCGTTAAATTGTCTTAAAGATAAAACGGGTTCACCTGTTATGAATTAAAAAAAATAAAAAACATTTTTTAAAACCCGTCTTAACGATGGGTTTTTTTATTTTTACAAATATTTATATAGTATGAATATTAAAATTACTGAATCACAGTACAAAATTTTAAAGGAAACTAAGAAAAAAGTATACTCATTTGACTGGGATGACAATATTCTAAATATGCCGACAAGAATACACTTAGACTATAGTGTTAATGGGTTATTATGGGTACCAGTATCTGTTTCTACTGAACAATTTAGAAGTGTAAGACACAAAATAGGTACAGAGTTTAGATATCTTAACGATGATATAAAACAATCCTTTAAAGATTTCAGAGATTACGATGCATTTATTAGAGATGTCAAAAATGCATTAAATAGTGGTTCTTATAGTTATGGTCCTAGTTTTAATAAATTTAAAGAGGCATTAAAGAGTGGTAGTGATTTTTCAATAATTACCGCAAGATCAAATTCACCACAAGCCATAAAAGATGGTATAAAGATTTTAATCGACAGAACATTTAAATATGACGAAAGAAAAGAAATGGAAAATAATCTAAATGGGTTATCTATTGATGAGTATTTGAATTTACAAGATTATCATCCGGTTTCTTCTGAAGAGTTTATAAATAAATTTGGTTTAGATGTAGACGGAACTAAACCCGAAAAAGGTAAGGAGATTGCATTTAGAAGTTTTGTAGAAAAGGTGGTTAAACAAATTGGTGATATTAAAAATAATTCTGAGTTTGAGGGGATTAGTGTTGGATTTAGTGACGATGATGAAGGTAATGTTAAAATAATAGAAAAACTAATAGAGGATGAATTACATAAATTGTATCCTGAAATTAATTTTATAATTTACGACACATCAGACCCTAAGAACCCTAAAAAGAAAAGAATAATTATAAAAAAATAATTTTTTTCAAAAACAGAATATTTATATATTAAATAATACAACTATAACAAAAAAATTAAAAACAATTTAAAATGGCGGATTTATTAATGAGAATGCCTGTTCCTTATGAACCATTAAGAAAGAATAGGTTTATTTTGAGATTTCCTGACGAGTTAGGAATTCAAGAGTGGTGGGTATCTACTACGTCTAGACCAAAATATACAAGTGATGAGGTAGCAATACCTTTCCTAAATACTGAGACATATGTTATCGGTAGATTTAGATGGGAATCGATTTCCGTAACGTTTAGAGATCCAATCGGACCTTCTGCAACACAAGCGTTAATGGAGTGGGTTCGTTTACACTCTGAATCAGTAACAGGTAGACAAGGTTATGCTGCAGGTTACAAAAAAGATGTAGAGTTAGAAATGTTGGACCCAACAGGTGTTGTTGTTCAAAAATGGATTCTTCAAAGTACTCAGTTAAATGATGTAGACTTTGGTGGGTTAGATTACTCTTCTTCTGATTTGGCAGATATCACTGCAACACTTAGATTTGACAGAGCGATAAACGTATTCTAATACGGTTTATTTACATATTTACAAAATCCTTATCGTATATATATTATATGGTAAGGATTTTTTATTTATAACACCTTTTTTATAATTCTATAATATTTATATATAAACAAAAAAAATGAAAAGATATAACAGTACTTTAAATGAGGAGATTAATAGAATGAAATCTCTTTTTACTGAAGAGAGAATGTTCGGTAATCTGATAACTGAAGACGTAAATGGTGATCCTATTGAATCTTTTAGTGATTTACTTACTAGTAATGATTTTAATACAAAAGACGCGAAGGCGACTGAACCTATCTATAGTAGAGAATTTAAACCATATAATATTGTAAAAGTAAAAGAAAGATTGAGTGGTAAGGGAAAAAAGACTTCATCAGATTTTGATTTTAATAGAGCGTCATTAAGGTATTCTATTAAATTTACTATAGACAACCAAAAAGTTGTCTCTAATTGGGTGGGTTATTTAGAATTTCCGTATACTGATGGAGATGATAAAGAACAAATCGAACTGATTGGTAATTTAATAGACTCTAAAAATTCTGGAGGAAATGGTGTTGATTTATTTAAAACTAAATTTACTGAATCATTAAAATCAGATTGGTTTAAGTCTAAGGCTGGAACTAATCCCGAATTCTCCACAAAACAAGACGCTGGTGATGTTAAACAACAAAGAAAAGACAATGTTAGTGCAACCAGAAAAGAGATTAATATGAGTAAGGATGAGTGTAGAGATCACGTAAAGGATATGTATAAACAAGTTAGACAAGGTAAAACTAAAGAAGAATTTGAAAAAGGAGATATACAGGGTGTGGAGTTTTGTATGAGAAACTTCTACCAAACTTTTGAGAAGGAAGGTTTATTCAGAAAAGGAGATGAGATACGAATAATGTATAAAACATTAGGACTTAAACCAACCGAAAAAATGATAGAACTTGGTGCTGGAAAAGATGATGAAGAAATTACAGGAGACACTTTTGACGATGCAAAGGCAGAAGGTGGTGTTGAAGGTGAAAGATACGTTGTAAAAGATCAAAATGGATCTAAAGTTGCAATTATTAGAAAGGTTGGGGCGAACAAATTTAATTTCCGTTCTAAGATGAATGTTCCTTTAGTAGATAAAAACGATAAAGGTAATATTAAATTTAATAAGAGTTATGTTAGTTCAATCTATAAAGAATTAAACATCGACCCTAATAAACAAAGAATTGTTATTCAAAAGGCAACAGAAACAGATAAAATGGATGTTGGTACATTTGTATTAACTAATGTTTAATATATGAAAAAAAGAGTAGTAATTTCTGAAGAACAATATAAAAGAGTGTTTTTAAATGAACAACCAGTTACTTGGCAAGTTCCTGACGGTAATTCACTTTTAAATTGGAAATCCACATCTAATATTGAGGATTTAACTAGAAATGGAGTTGTAACTACAGAACAAAAGACAATTGCCAAATTATATAGGTTATGGGCTAATTCTACAGATGAACTAAGTAAAAAATATGGTAAAAAAAGTATTTATGATTTAGATGAAAAAAGTAATAACCCATATGGTGGTACATTTTTAAAATCCTATAAGGTAGGTAAATCTAAATTTGATACTACTTGGTTGGCTAGTTCAGACGGTTCAGATTTTATAAATCTATCAAAGGGTGGTAAATATCAGTATTCTTACGATTATAAAAGAAAAGAATGGTGGTTTAATACAAGTATGGATGGTACTACTTTGAGTAATCAAGTTGACCCTAAAGAAAAAATGAATTATAATGGGGTAGAAGAGATTAAAAAATTAAAATCTATTTATACTAATTCAGTTAAATCTAAAGATGTTAATAAAACAATTTCTAATGTAGATTCATCATTAAAAAAAGAAAAAGAATTATTAGATAAATCTAAGGCATCTTCAGATGCAAACATTGAGAATGTAAGGACTTTCCTAAAGGGGTTAGGGTTTGATATGGTGACACCTGGAGGATTTCCAGACATTATGCCGAAGAATCCACTATCAGGAAATCATTTAATGGCACAGAGTGCATTAAATGCAACAAGATATTTAACAAGTGGTTTAATTTCAGATAAAGTTATTTCAAGTGTTAAAGGTAATGTGGAGGTATGTGTAACTTCAGTAGGAAGTACTTGTGCACCACCACTATTTTATACTGCAAAATATTTTGACTATGAGATGGGTAAAGTGGTTTCGTCAAAAACAATAGGTAAATATCCCGCACAATTTGTTGTATATCTTTCTAATTTTTATTTTGATTTTGGTAAACTACAAAAAGATTTAGATGATGCATTTAAAAGTGATAAAGACGCTTATAAATCTAATCTTTTTCCTGATGGATGGTGGGGATGGTTTAATGCCTATTGGGGTACCAATGATTTAAATAGTATTAGACAAAACATCAGATCAATATCTTCATCAGACATACCTAATAATATAGAAACTGTAAATAAATATAAAACTGGTGGATCAATATGGTCTTATTTAGGGGATTGTTTTAGTGATTATCATTGTGCATTAGATATCGCATCTATCGCAGCGTTAGCGATACCTGGTGTCGGACCAATTGTTAGTATGGGGTTAGATTTTGTAAATGCAGGTGCGTATGGTGTAGAAGCGGCAACCGCAGATACAAGTGAAGAAAGAGAGGCTGCGATTTTGGCAGGTGGTTTAACTTTATTTGGTGGATTGTTAGGTGGTGGTGTTGGTCAAACAAAAAGATTGTTGTCTGCGGCAGAAAAAAATCCTAAAATATATAGTTATGCAAATGAAGTTATAAATAGAACTGAAAAAGAATTACCTTCATATAAGAATTTTAAATCCGCAGAAAAAGACGCTAAATTAACTACAATATATAAAGAAACTGCCGATAAATATGGTTTAAGTAACTCTGATGTTTTAGTTGGTCACGATATAATTAAAGATTTTAGTAGAATCGATATAGGTGTTGCGAATAAATACACAGAAGCACTTTCAAAAATTGATTCTAAATTAGGTAGGGCAAATTTAAGAAGAATTGGTAATGACAGTAGGTTTAAAAATTTAGTTTTATCAAATAATGGTGATGTAGTAACATCGTTAAATAAATTTATTAAAACTCAGGCGGGTAAAGAAGCATTAGTAGAACTTGGGTTATTTGTTACATTATCTGAGGTTTTGGCAGAACCAGAAGTTGCTTTATGGTTAAATCAATCTATTAATATAATAAAACATTCGGTTAGTCCTACAGTAAAAACAACTATTCAAAAAGACGGTTATGAGTTTAAAGCAACAAAAGAAATATTTCTTTCTGATGGTTCTTTAAAAGATAATACATTATTATTTGATGCATATAACAACGGTTGGAGACCTTGGCCTAAAGACATAAAAACACCTTCACAGGAGGATGTAGAAAAATCTAGAGAGTGGTTAATTAAAAACCCTAAATACCAAACAGATACATTTAAGGAATGGGTTAAATCTCAGGTAGAAG
>Ga0164293_10002444_pt1 | contig 15731 bp, 14 predicted proteins | sample GEODES118metaG_FD_111487 | JGI IMG/M metagenome (GOLD analysis project Ga0164293, IMG submission 111487) | Eutrophic lake water microbial communities from Lake Mendota, Wisconsin, USA - GEODES118 metaG | ecosystem: Environmental > Aquatic > Freshwater > Lake | place: USA: Lake Mendota...
AGGCGTTCTACATGGTTGGAACAATCGAACAAGCAGTTGAAAAAGCGAAGAAGATCCAAGGAGCATCATGAAGCTCTCACTTCTGACACCAGAAAAAAAAATTGTTTTGGATCAAGATGTTGAAGACGTCTTGATCCCTGCTTTTAAAGGTGAGCTTCACATCCTAGAGGGGCACGCGCCAATTATGACGAAGCTGACCACTGGAATTATGAAGTGGCGAATGAAGGGTGAAACAAATTACTCAAAAATTGTGATCTCTTCTGGCTATTGTGAAGTCAGTCCCGAGGGCGTGATTGTTCTTGCTGAACACAGCCTATCTGCAGAGGAAGTTGTCGTTGATAAGTTGCACGAAGAATTAAAGGCAAAGACTCAAACTCTATTAACAGAGCACCTCGAAGACAAGGCTTGGGAAGAAACGCAAAGGCGTGTTTCTGAAATTCAAAGCGGCCTCGAGCTTAAATCAAAAAGCCTTCACTAGCTTTGTACTCTCAACACTTAAGTCCCTAAAAAAGTCCAGCCAACCAAAAGTTCTAGACGCGCTTTTGGTTGGGTTATAATCATCATTTACCCAAATTGCAGATTAGTTTTGCTAACCTAAAGTGGATGAAGACAATCCACCACTTTTTATCTTTATTTACCCTTGTGTTTTTCATCACAACATCCCCTGTTTTTTCTCAAGAAAGCGAAGATGTATTTGAAGACGCTTTTCAGGTCAATCCGTCACAAGAGCTAAACAAGGATTCGTCTGAAGATATGATGTCAGGCAGAACCTCTTTAATGGGAGTTGAAGAATCATCTGAAAAAATAGAATCCGACGATTTTGAAATTAAACCTGAAGACATCAAAATGAGCGATGAGAGTCTGTTTCGACCTGAAGAGAACAACACAAATTCAGAGACAGGCTCAACCCTATCCGATTCAGAACCAGTGGCGATTGAGGCCAATACCGAAACTGCACAGGCTCCGAAAAGTTCTGGCGTTGAACTGGTAGAAGTCAGAACAAATGAAAGTATTTATTACCCCTACAAACAAAGACAACATCAGTGGGGATTTTCATTTTCCTTGGGCGCTGAGAATGTCAATTACCCTGGATTGATTTCACAATTTGATGAAAAAAGTTTTGAGACTTTATACGGCTCAAGCGGATCCCCCATGCTGAATTTAGAGCTAGGACCCAGATACAACATGAGTTGGGGATCACTTGCTTTACTGGCAGGATATGGACTTCTGGATATTGCAGACGACAGATCGGGAGCAGATGATGAGCTGACGGTCCAAAGATATTCTGCAACAGCTGTTTTTTATTTAGATAATATTTGGGGTGAACCTTATTTTGTTCCCTATGTGGGCGGTGGAATTTGGATGGCAGACTACTCAGAAATCAGAGGGGCTTTTCCTGACGAGGTCAGCAACACGTCGACTGATTTGGGATATCATTACAGAGTCGGCGCACTAATTGGACTTGATTGGATTGAGCCCGAAAGCACTTTGAAATCACGAAGAGAAACAGGCATGAAGGCTATGTTTGTAAATGTATATGCGTCAAGCGCATTTATGAGCGAATCTAAACCTGACCCTGATTTGGAAAATGAATGGAATTTGGGGGCTAGTCTTGTGTTTGAGTATTGAAATGCCTAGATTTTTTTCCAAATGACTTATGAAATATCAGGAATTTACTGTTGTTTCGTGATTTGGTGGTCTTCAAAGTTTAGTTTAAATGATACTGCATTAACTTTAAATGATTCCTTTTCTGATCACCTTCTTGGCAAGACTCTCTAAAAAGCAGAGCTGTTGCTGAAAAATTCCCTTCAGTGCGACCAAAGGATTTACACCATGTCTCCAAATGGAGAACAGTAAAACCGTATACTTAGAAGTGGCATAGCCGTTGCTCTACTATTATCAATAGGAAATTTAATTTGGAGAAAATATTATGAAAACATTACTTACTGTAATCTGCTTGTCTGCCATTTCGAGTGCTGCGTTTGCCGATGGAATCGTTATCAAGAATACGAAAAACATTGTTCAACAAGAAATTGAATTTAAATTAGATGCTAACGCTTGTGAACTTAAGCTATCTGAGGGCTGGGGTGGAATGGACACTGGAGACAGATGTGAATTCAAAATCAAGCTACCTTCTGGAGGAAAGCTAATTAGCGCGGCAGTTGTCGGTAATGACAACAAAATAGCAGGAGAGTACTCTAGAGGCGGCGTAAGCTTCCAAGGCGCGGATCGCTTTAATAATAGACAGGCCTTTGTTAATAATTTAACTCTCGCGATTGCCGCCGGAAAATTCACTGTCAAAGCTGTATATGTGGGCCCTCAATTATCACCCGCTTCAAAAGCATCTGCAGATCATGATGTTGGTGACGAGAAGGCCGCTGCAACGTCAGCCCAATAGCACTTGTGAGCCGACTGGAAACTGCACGGAAAGGCGCCCATATAGAAAGCCCTCCCTGTTTATTAAACCGATGTTAGGTTTAACCCGAAGAAACCTTTAGAATGTGAAGGCGGTGCAGATAAATCTTCGCCAGTTCATCATTTTTTCCCTTAGTATTTTTCTTTTACGCTGCAAGAACCTCAAGTGTCAGCTTTGGATAAAGTGCAGTTGCGTATCCAAGTAATCTTTCGATTGAGTAACGCTCGATCTTATAATGTAAAACCCGGCTTGTTTCAGGCTCGTCCAAACCGATCTTTTCAGCCAACTCCTTTTGGGTCAGATAGTTACTCAGCTTGTATTCCAAAATTTTTCTACAAAGCTTGTATTTGATTTTGTCACTCTCGGACGCGTTTTTCGGAATAACTGTGCTTCCAACAACATCATCTGCAGACAATTTCTTCAAAATTTCGTTGAGATCCTTTTCCTCAGGATATCTAACTGTCGATCCGTCTTTGAGTGCAATTTTTCGTGACATAACTACCTCCGGAAAGCGTTTATTACGCCAATATAAATTTCGTTATTTTCTAAAAGCCAAATGAGTCGATAGCTGACACCATTTAAACTCAGTGGATCAGTTTTGAAATACTGAAATCCATCGCGTTCGACCTCTGGAGCAAATGTCTGCCCATCCAACAATTGGACTAGATTCAAAATTGTTTCATCGTTAACAGAATCACTATGCTTTAACTCATAATGAGGATCGATTATGACCCTTGTTATTGATCTTGAATTCACAGTGATAGAAACTTTGTAATCTCGTCGGTCACTCATAACGAACTCAGGTTACCATAAGTTGTCAAATTTGACAACTTTTTTGTTACCACCCATTAAACCATATTTATTGGATCTGACGCGGGAACGTGTCCAAATATGACACTAAAACAAACCAAGTAAATACTTAAGCTCTTCATACACTAGCGCCCAAGTTTGATTTGAAAGTCTGATGTTAAGCCTGCTGTCAGGAGTGATTGAATACTTTTTATTATCTTTCGAAGCTAAAGCGATAATAGCCTCAGTTTTGAGTGGAGTTTTCTCTGTAAACTGGAGTGAAATTGATTTCAACCCCGAGCTCACATCGCGAACTTTTAATTTTTTGCAAACATGTCGAATCAACATCAAGCCCATTAAGTTAGTCACAGGTTCTGGTATTGGCCCAAATTGATCTTTAAGTTCGGCTTCGATATTTTCCAGATCTGATTCGCCGTCGATATCAGAAAGTGCTTTGTAGTAACCAAGTCTGAGTCTGATATCTGGAATGTATTGATCTGGAATAAGAGCTGGAATTTTTAAATTAATTTCAGGATCCAGTTCGATGTCTTCAGCTTCTTCACCGCGCGCAGTTGCCAGGGCTTCTTTTAAAAGATCTGTGTAGAGTTCGTAGCCAACTGCGTTTTCATGACCCGATTGATCTTCACCTAAAATATTTCCAGAACCTCGAAGCTCTAAATCATATTGCGCGATTTTAATTCCGCTTCCAAGGGCTGTGTTTTCTTGAATGATTCGAAGTCGCTCCTCGGCCACTTTATCTAATGTTTTTGATTTTGGAAGTACAAGGTAACAGTAAGCTCGCTGTTTGCTTCGACCCACGCGTCCACGCAATTGATAAAGCTGGCTAAGGCCAAACATGTGAGACTCATTGATAAACATGGTGTTGGCCCTGGGGACATCCATGCCGGACTCGACAATGGCTGTGCAAATCAACATGTCGATTTCGTGATTAAAAAACTCGAGCATCACTTTCTCTAGTTCATGCTCGGGCATTTGTCCGTGGGCCACGCGAATGCGAGCTTCTGGAACAAGAGCGCGGAGCTCGTCAGCTAAACCATAAATAGATTCAATTCGGTTGTTAATAAAATAGATCTGACCATTTCTGTGCATTTCAGATAAAATGGCTTTTCGAAATGTTTCTGGCTCGAATTTGCAAATGAATGTTCGTGTGGGAAGTCGATCTACGGGGGCTGAGTTAATAAGGCTTAAATCGCGAATTCCATTTAGGCTCATATTTAAAGTTCTAGGAATGGGTGTGGCAGAAAGTGCAAGTGTATCGACAGAGATCTTCATCTTCCGCATTTTCTCTTTATGGGCCACGCCAAATTTTTGTTCTTCATCCACGATCATAAGGCCTAAGTTTTGAAACTTAATGTCTGAGCTGAGAATTCGATGGGTGCCGATCAGCATGTGCGCTGTGCCCTCTTTAACTTCGTTCACATATTTTTTTGCGTCGGCATTTGATACGAAGCGATTCAGAACTCGAATTTCAAAGGGCCAACCCTGAAATCTTTTTTTAAAAGTTTCAAAGTGCTGAAAAGTAAGTACCGTTGTAGGTGCAAGGACAGCCACCTGCTTACCACTTGCCAATGTTGCGAAGGCAGCCCGCATAGCAACTTCTGTTTTGCCAAAACCCACATCGCCACAAATCAATCGATCCATTGGTTTTGTGGATTTAAAATCTTTCATGAGATCATCAATGGCTCGAAGCTGATCATCAGTTTCTTCATAAGGAAAACCACGGTCAAACTTTAAAAGATCACCTTCGTCCCAAACAAAAGGTTCTCGGTGAAGCTCTGCTCTTTGAGCATAAAGTTTCAAAAGCTGAGAAGCCATGTCACGAAGATGACCACGAACCTTTGTCTTTGTTTTTTCCCAGGCCTGGCCACCCAGCTTATCGAGAGAGACCTGAACGACGCTACTGGCATATTTCTGTAGCTGATTAATTCGGTAAACGGGTAAATAGAGTTTATCCTTTTCTTTGTAGCTCACCTGAATAAATTCGGACTGAACGCCGCCGATATTCATAACCTGCAAGCCATCGTAAATTCCGATGCCGTGTTTCACGTGAACAACGTGATCACCAGGTTTTAAATCTCCAAAATTAAGCCGCTTGGCTTGCTTTTGAAAATCAGCAACGGCGGAGGTTTTTTTTCGTTGGCGCTTTCCAAGAAGATCTTCCTCTTGAAGAATAAGGACTTCCTCATCATGCAAAAGAAGGCTTTGATCAAGTGACCTGGGAATTAGAATCACCTGCTTGCCGCTGAGGTGAAGCCAAGAGTCCCAAGAAAAATCATTTTCGCCCACCTCGGTAAATTTGAGCTCGGCAGAGGTCAGGGCCCACTTCACCTTTTCAAGAGATGTAGAATTTTTGTGAGTGATCCAAATCTTTCGCCCCAGATCAAGATGAGCCAGCACTCGCTTTTTGAAAAGCTCAATCCAAGTGGGAGAGCCAAAAGTTTCTTCTGTGCTAAGTCTTGAAAAATCCAGGGGCAAAGTTGCCGAATAGTGAACTTGTTGGGATTCGGTGGCTTCGTTCTGCATTTCTTCCAGTGCAGAAAAACTTACTTTTTTTCCATCAGCGGAAAGTGCTAAATCACCAGGCTTAACGAAAAGCTCATCAAGAACAGGCGAAATAATTTGTGCAGACGATGATTTGTAATCTTGAGAGAGTGAAAGGGACCAATCATCGTATTCGCGCTGAATGGACATTGTGTCGACGGACCACGAGTGGAAATCGCTATTGAAATAATCTAAAACTTGAGAGGGCTTTGAATAAAAAGAGGTCAGCAGAAACTCTTGGCCTTCGAACTCATTTTTTAAAACCAACGACCTCAGGAGGGCATCAACTTCAGGTCCGCCCACTTCTCGCTTGGAAAAATCCTTTCGCACCTTTGAAACCAGGGCTTCATATTCATCGTCTAAATAAAGCGTTTCTCTGGCGGGACAAATATCAAAGTTTGAAATTTCATCTTCGCCCCTTTGAGTTTCGGTATCAAAGTGCCGCAAAGATTCGACTTCATCACCAAAAAGTTCGATTCGAACAGGTTTGGTAAAGCTTGGAGAAAACAGATCAAGAATTCCCCCACGCATCGCAAATTGTCCGACGTCTTCGACAATGGGAGATGATCGATACCCCATTTGATCTAAAAGTCTGACAATTTCGGAGGAAACAACAGACCCTTTTTTAAGAGAAATTAAACTTTTTTGAAAGGCTGCGTAAGGCATTGTTTTTTGAGAAAGCGCCGCAAGGGTCGCAATAAAAATTTCACCAGGTTGAGATTTTACGGAGGCCCGATACAAAAATTGAAGCCTTGATGAAGCGACACTTCGTTGGCAGGTCAGTCCCGAGTAAGGGCTAACATCAAAACCACGAAGGATTGTTGAAGAACAAGTGGGGTTAAAAAACTTCAGAATATCTTGAAACTCTTTCGCTTTTTGCTCACTGGGCACAATAACAAGATGCGGCAGCGAGTGAATTTTGCCAGAATGCGTTAGCGATAATAAAAAGGCAAGTGGAAGGGATGACGAAGCGCCGATCACTCGGGTCTGAATTGTTTGAGACTCAAAAGATCTTTCAAGGATCGACTCAAGTCGCAAGTGTGGAGATTCAATCTTATTCTTTATCATTCATAACTCTTGGAAATCACAGAAGTCCCGTCTATAACTTTATAGCGTATAACGAAGCATATATAAGAAAACAACTTGTAAGACAGCACAGGCCATTTTGTGTCGGGAGGAATCGTGTCAACAATGCCGTTGGGCGGAATAATTTTTCTTACAATCTTCATCGCCATCTTTGGAACGTTTTTGATTTTTTTAGCCCGTGCCATCGGTGGACAAAGAAAAGATAATTCAGCAGTCAAAAGAGACATCTACGAGTGCGGAATTCCAAGCCAAGATAAAAAAGAATCCAGAATATCTGTTAAATTTTATCTCACTGCCATTTTGTTTATTCTTTTCGATATCGAAATTATTTTTATGTATCCATGGGCGCTCTCATTCAGGGATTTTATTGCAAATGGAGCGGGAACTCCCGTTTTGATTTCCATGGGAATCTTTGTCGCGATATTCGTTTATGGTCTTTGGTGGGAAGTGAAGTCACGTGCCTTGGAGTGGGACTAAATGGGAAATGATATTTTTGAAATCACGGTCAATTCTGTAAAACTCATCGTTGTTTTTCTTCTCATGGTTCAAGCTGTTCCCATTTTGGTTTGGCTCGAGCGAAGGGGTTCTGCCTTTATTCAAAATCGCTTTGGCCCAAACCGAGTGGGACCATTGGGATTGCTTCAGCTATTAGCAGATGCTGTCAAATTTATCACCAAAGAAGACTTTGCTCCAGATAAGGCGATCCGAAAACTTTTTTATGCAGCACCGGTGTTTGCATTGATTCCCGCAACACTCGCCTATGCTGCGATTCCCATGTCTTTGCCATTTATAGTTCCGGCATTTGAAATGTTTGGCTCCAGTTGGGGTCCTTATAAGTTTTTAGTTCAAGGTTATGAAATTGGCGTTGGAATTGTATTCATTCTGGGCGTTTCCTCCCTTGCTGCGTACACAATTTTAATGGCTGGCTGGGGATCTGGATCTAAGTTTTCATTGCTTGGTGCTCTTCGGGCCTCTGCTCAAGTGATTTCTTACGAGCTCGCCTTAGGCCTTTCAATTGTCGGCGTGATTCTTCTTTATGGCACATTTAGTTTATCTGATATGATTCTGGCGCAGCAAGGGCCACTGCAGTTTGTCGCCTTTGGCTATACGGTGACCTCTGCAGTTTCATGGATTCCTAATTGGGGAATTTTTTATCAGCCCGTGGGTTTTGTTTTATTTTTTGCAGCTGCTTTTGCTGAATCCAATCGATTGCCGTTTGACCTGGCCGAGGGTGAAGCGGAACTTGTTGCTGGATTTCACACCGAATACGGTGGCTTTAAAATGCTGATGTTTTTTATCGGTGAGTACGGGCACATGATGATTGCCTCTGGACTTGCGACAACTTTTTTCTTTGGTGGATACGGAATTCCTGGAATCACGCCGGCAGAACTGCAACAAGTGATCTTGAGTTGGGGTTTTTCTGAAGCCGCCGCCGGTGGTTTAAATTCGCTGATTCACTTTTTATCTTATAATGTGAAGTTTGCTATTTTTCTTTGGATTTTTATTCAGGTTCGATGGACATTGCCACGCTTTCGTTACGATCAGTTGATGGATTTAGGATGGAAGACAATGCTTCCCTGGGCCCTCGCAAACACAGTCGTGACTGCAATTGCTATTTACGTGGTGACACTTTAATTTTTTTGAGGAGATTTTTGTGACTGCAGATGCTTTTTTATTTTGGTTTTTAGCCATCACAACAATAGCTGGTGGAATTACAGTGGTTTCGGTTGCCAATCCCATCTACGCTGCCTTATCTCTGGCTTTCACAATGGTCAGCGTTGCTGCGGTGTTTGTAACTTTAGAGGCCTACTTTGTTGCGGGCGTACAACTGATAGTTTACGCCGGTGCAGTCATGGTTTTATTTGTCATGGTTCTGATGCTGTTTGATTTAAAGCACGAGCTCGAAGCTTTCGCTCGGGGAAAAGTTTCTGGCGCGATTAAATTGTTAACAGCTGGTTTATTGGGTGGATTATTAATTGGTGCGATTGCCTACAGCCCAGAGGGATCCAAAATAGCAGTCGGTGCAAACCAAGTTGCTGTCGCCGGAGACCCCACAAAAAACTTAGGGTACCGACTTTTTACTCAACATATTTTTGCATTTGAAGCTTTAGGTGTTTTGCTGCTGGTTATTGCCGTGGGCGCAGTGGCCCTATCAAGAAGCAAAGGAGGAACCCATGGACAGCGTTAGCAGTGAAGGTCTTAGCCTTATCACCAATGTGGGTTTGAACCATTACTTGGTTTTATCGACAGCTCTTTTTTGTTTGGGTTTGATAGGTGTTTTATTAAGACGAAATGCAATTGTTATGTTGATGTCCATCGAGCTGATGTTAAACGCAGTTAACATTAGCTTTATCGCCTTTGGCAAATACAACAACAATATTGACGGTCAGATCATGGTTTTTTTCGTTATGACGATCGCAGCGGCAGAGGCAGCAGTGGGCCTCGCCTTGGCAGTTTCAATTTTTAAAAGATTTAAAGAAGTTAATATTCGTTTTTTCGAACACTTAAGAGGATAGTACATGAGTCAAACAGCTTTAATTTCCCTACTGCTGGCCAGTCCTTTCATTGGGTTTTTAATCAATGGTTTTAGAAGAAAACATCACTCGGGTAATGTTGCGGGTGCCATAGCCTCTGTTGCTGTTTTTATTTCCTTTCTTTGTTCGATCGCTCTTTGGATCGAACTTCAAGGTTTACCTAAAGATGCGCGAAGTATTCTTGTTAATTTTGGTTCATGGATATCTGTTGGCGGGCTCAATGTTAATTTCGGCTTTTTAGTTGATCAGCTCAGCAGCCTTATGATCCTCATCATAACAGGTGTCGGTTTTTTGATTCACTTGTTTTCTATCGGATACATGCACCACGATCCAGGAGTCGCAAAGTATTTTGCTTACCTCAACTTCTTTATTTTTAATATGTTGGTTCTGGTATTGGGTGACAGTTTGGTCACATTGTTTGTGGGTTGGGAGGGCGTGGGCCTTGCCTCTTATTTGTTGATCGGTTTTTGGTTTACAGATAAAGACAAAGCCTCTGCTGGCATGAAAGCTTTTATTACAAATCGAATTGGCGATGCCGCCTTTTTGATTGGAATGTTCATTTTCTTCACAAGTTTCGGAACTTTAAATATACAAGAGCTAAACGCGCTAGCACCAACAATTGCTGAAAGTACCTGGTATGGAATTATCACCTTAGGAACTTTGTTTTTGTTTATTGGAGCCACGGGAAAGTCCGCACAAATTCCATTGTATGTTTGGCTACCAGACGCGATGGCGGGCCCCACTCCTGTGTCGGCACTGATCCACGCAGCGACGATGGTGACTGCGGGAGTTTACATGATCGTTCGAATGAATCCTTTGTTTTTAGCAGCTCCAAATACCATGCTTGTGATCGCAGTTATTGGTGCATTAACGGTGATAATCGCAGCTAGTATCGGCATCGTTCAAAATGACATTAAAAAAGTTTTGGCCTATTCAACAGTTTCTCAGCTTGGTTATATGTTTTTAGCCTGTGGTGTGGGCGCCTTCACGGCGGCCTTCTTTCACTTGATGACGCATGCATTTTTTAAAGCTTTGATGTTCTTGGGTTCAGGCTCAGTGATTCACGCCATGCATGAAGAGCAAGACATTCGCAAAATGGGAGGTTTGAAAAAATATCTTCCATGGACACACCTGACCTTTATGATTGGATGGCTTGCTATTATCGGAACCCCAGGTTTTTCTGGTTTCTTTTCTAAAGATGAAATTCTTTGGCTTTCGTGGCACTCGCCACTGGGACATTGGTCTTTGTGGGGACTTGGAGTTCTGGGCGCAACAATGACAGCCTTCTACATGACCCGATTGATGGCTTTAACATTTTGGGGTGAAAGTCGAGTTCCGAAAAGCACTCACCCTCATGAGTCTTCACCCATTATGTTGATTCCACTTTTTGTTCTAGCAGCTCTTTCGGTTGTCGGGGGCTATGTGGGGATTCCCCATGTTATTGGTGCAATTCTTCCGGGCCACCCGGAAAATATCTTAGCCAATTGGCTCGGTCCGATCATTAGGCCAATTCCTGGAATCACAGAGGCCGAAGCTTCGACCGAATGGACTTTGATGGGAATATCAGTGGGTCTTGCATTGATCTCATCACTTACGGCGTACACGCTTTACACAAAGAAACAAGAGTTGGTTCGGGCGATGACGGAAAAAATCAGACCCGTTTACGAATTGGTTTACAAAAAATATTTGGTCGACGAATTTTACTTCGGCTTTATTATCAACCCCTTGGTTCGAATCTCTGAAAATATTTGGGCCTATATTGATGTTCGGTTTATTGATAAATGCACATTCTGGGCGGGTGATTTAATTAAAGGCGGAGGATCTTTCGTAAGATCACTGCAAAATGGAAATCTTCAACAGTATGCCATGTATATCGGCCTGGGACTGGTTTTGACTCTGACGTTTGTGATGATGAGGTAGTATATGATTTTATCAACAGTGGTCTTTCTTCCAATTCTGTTTGCGCTCATCATCACGCTGTGGCCGCAAAAGTCGAGCTTAAAACCAATTGCCCTTGGCTTTTCGCTGGCGCATTTCATTTTCAGTTTAATTCTGTTCCAAAGCTTTGACCCCTCTACAGCACAGCTTCAATTGGTTGAAAGACATATGTGGATTCCCAAATTTGGAATTCAGTATTTTCTAGCTTTAGATGGAATTTCTTTTTGGTTGATTCTGCTGACCACGTTTTTAGCTCCACTTATTCTTCTTGCGAGCTGGAAATCCATCGAAGAAAAAGTTCGTGGATTTTTGGTTTGTTTTTTTGTTTTACAAACGGCCATGCTTGGTAGTTTTTTGGCTTTTGATGCGATTTTGTTTTATATCTTTTGGGAACTCTCATTGATTCCGATGTATTTTATCGTGGGAATCTGGGGAGGGTCTCGAAGAATTTATGCCACAGTTAAATTTTTTATTTATACGATGGCGGGCTCTGTTCTGATGTTGGTTGCAATTATTTATATGATGTATCTAACTCAGCAGGCATTTGGTCAAATGAGCTCAAGCCTTCTTGATTTCTACAAACTGAATATTCCCTTTATCGGCAATGAATTTTTTAGCATGCAAACGCTCTTGTTTTTTGCTTTCGCCTTGGCCTTTGCGATTAAGGTTCCACTTTTTCCGCTTCACACATGGTTACCCGACGCTCACGTTGAAGCGCCAACTCCGGGCTCAGTTGTTTTAGCTGGTGTGATGCTTAAAATGGGAACTTTTTGTTACATTCGATGGGTTCTACCATTGTTTCCAGAAGCCAGTGAATATTGGTCATGGATTTTTGTTCTATTGGGTGTGATCGGCATTATTTACGGTGCACTTGTCGCCATGGTTCAGCCAGACATCAAGAAGCTAGTGGCCTACTCCTCTGTTTCTCACATGGGATACATTATCATCGGCCTTTTTGCGATGAACCATCAGGGCTTACAAGGTGGGCTCTACCAAATGCTGAATCATGGCATCAGCACTGGAGCTTTGTTTATTCTGATTGGAATGATTTACGAGCGAACACATTCACGTGAAATTTCTCAGTACGGGGGATTGGCATCAGTTCTGCCAAACTTCACGATTTTCTTCTTCATCATCACCCTGTCTTCGATTGCTGTTCCGCTGACGAATGGCTTCGTCGGAGAATTTTTAATTCTTCTCGGTGTTTATAAATACAGTCCATGGTCTGCAGGATTTGCGGCCACAGGGGTTGTGCTGGGTGCAGCTTATATGTTGTGGATGTTTAAACGTGTTTTTTACGGAGAAAAAGGCCCGCTTGTTGCCGATGAAAAACATCCATTGATGGATTTAAATCTGCGAGAAGTTTTTGTGCTCGTGCCTTTTGTTGTCATGGTTTTTTGGATGGGCATTTTTCCTAATACTTTCTTAAAATTTTCAGAGGCCAGTGTTGATTACTTGGTGAAAAACAAATCAAGTTATCAGCTCACCGTAAAAGGAGAGCAATAAAATGAACTTCACAATTGATATGGGTGACGTCCTTCTGATTAGCCCGATGATCGCTCTGTTTTTATCTTCCCTGGTTCCTTTGACGATCAAGGTTCTAAAAGGAAATGCAGAGCAAGCCCCCATCGCAACGCTGACCCAAGCTTTACTCGGAATAATTGCAGCCGCTGGCTTGCTTGTTTCTTTTGGTGGTGGCGGCAATACGGCCTTCAACGGAGTTCTAGCATTTGATGGTATCACGTTAACGACCGGACTTATTGCTCTTGCTGCAGCTGCAGGATCTTTAATTTTGATGTTCGAAAATCCCGCCACTAGGGGCGTGCAGTTTTCAGAACTTGTATTTTTAACACTGAGCTCGGTTCTTGGGATGTTGATTTTAATTTCAGCATTGGATTTGTTGATGATCTTTATCGGCCTAGAGATGATGTCACTTTCGCTGTATATCATGATCGGCATGAGCCATGAGCAAAGACTATCAAAGGAAAGTGCATTTAAGTATTTCGTACTGGGAAGCTTAGCTTCAGCCATTTTCCTATTCGGAATTTCTTTTATCTTTGGATCAAGTGGGCAAACAAATATTCTTCAACTTTTAGATACAACCGTTCAATTGGTTCAGACAAATCGCCTGTTCCTTTTCGGACTTGTTCTAGTTGTCGTGGGCTTTTGCTTCAAAGTATCAGTGGCCCCATTCCACGCGTGGACTCCGGATGTTTATCAGGGGGCGCCCACTCCGCACACAGCCTTCATGGCAACGGCTGTAAAGGTAGTTTCATTTGCAGCTTTTTTAAGAATCATTGCTCTAAGGCCTCTTGTCGCCTCAGAAAGTCTTTTTGATATCTTGCAGTGGTTAGCAGTCATCACGATGCTTGTTGGAAATACAGCAGCTATTTTGCAAAATAATTTAAAAAGAATGCTCGCATACTCTAGCATTTCTCATTCTGGGTATTTGCTTGTTGGGCTGCTCACTGCCGGAATTAGTGATAATGGATCATTTGCTGCATCAAGTGTGATCTTTTACTTGTTTGCCTATTCATTGATGACGGTTGGTGCTTTTGCATTGGTCTCAATGATGGAAAAAACAGAAGATCATACAATGGAAGTGGATGACCTTGCAGGATTTGCAAAAAAACGCCCAGCACTAGCCATGTGTTTCGCAATTTTCATGCTGTCTTTTGCGGGAATGCCACCATCGATCGGATTTTTCTCTAAATTTTATTTATTCAACGCAGCTGTCGGCGAAGGATTGATCTGGTTGGCCGTTTGGGGAGTCTTAAATTCTGTGATCAGCGTTTATTATTATTTAAGACCAGTTGTCGTGATGTACATGAAAGAAGGGGAAGCTGATGTGTCCCATGCAGGACATTTTGCGACTGCCTTTATGATCATTGTAACCGCAGCCCTTACACTTCTTCTCGGAGTTGTTTCTGGCCCGCTGTTGGCTTGGTTTGAGAGTAGTTTGATTTAAGAAATCACGAGTTGCCGCGGCGTTACGAATTACGTACCTGTCACATTCCTCAGCGAATGTAAAGCCGACTTAAAACCAATTCTGACGATGGTTTCTAAAGTCTTCGGATTCAGGCTGAAATGATCTGCAAAAAACATTTCACGGTTCTGAGCTCGTGGTGAAATGTAAATCGAATCCATGTTTGGCTTTAATTCTATTTTTTTCTCAATGATGGCTAAAATCTTTTTTCGTTTTAAATCGGGTAAATTTTCATCTTTAAAGAACTGATCGATCGTTTGATAAATTTCTTTCTGCTTTTTATCCCAATCGATGTGCTTAGCAATTTTTTGCTGAATCACTTGATAGAGAGCCTGATTAACAATGACTGGAATCCCAAACTTATGAAGGCTTCCCACCTCTTTTGTATAGTGGTAGGGCTGTACTGAATAGGACGAGATCACCAAATCACAACCTTGATCCGCAGCTACATGAGCCGATAAAGTCTCTCGAATTTCTCCGTCATAAAAATAAAGCTCCCGACCGTCAGGCCTCACGACTTTTGTCGGGGCGTAAACCGGAGGAAGAGAGGTGGAGCAAGCGACAGCCTCGCTAATTGAAGCATAGCCGATATACTTTGTGGTCGCATTTTTAATGGGCTCAGGAAAAGCGCCGAAAATAGCCTTACGAGAATGGTTCAACTGAGTGGCAACAATATAAAGCTCAACCCCCAGGCGGCTGAATGTGTTTTCAACTAAGGCATGTTTTCGAAGGTAGCCTTCGATGCCACTTGTGGAAAACAGGCCGTTGATTTTTAATCCTGACTTTAACAGTGCCTCCAGGCCACCCGTTAGACCTGGTGTTGAAAACCAAGATTGAGGAAGATAGTTGAGAAAACTTTGGCCATTGACAGCAAATAAATGTCGATAAGAAAGAGGTTTTAGTTTTTTTACCTGTTTATGAGAAAAGCGAGCCGTTTTACCTAGGCCTAGTTGAAATGAATCAATGAGCGATTCGACCCCGTAACCGGAGGCAAGAATCGCGCTCACAAAGGCTCCCGCACTTGAACCCACATAAACTCGGATAGTCATGGGATCAGAGTCGGGATAAAGGTGACGAACCAGGTCCTTGGGACCACCCGCAAAACGAAATCCCTTTTCCTGTAAGGCCAGGCAGACCCCGATGTGGAAAGCAGCTGCTTTTATTCCGCCGCCGCTGAGAACCAGTCCAATCTTTTTTTTGCTGTGTAAATCCATAATTACTCAAGTTGATCATACCAAAGGCTGGTTGAAAAGCTGCCTATCCAGTATCAAAGTCTCGGTATGCCTAGTCAAAAAAGGGACAAAAGACTAGATACTCAAGGCTGAATTGACAAAGAGATCGACCATGGTACGTTGAGTAGGCAGAAAGGTTGTTGGTTTTAAATGACTGAGCAATGGCTTCCCATCACTGAGTACTCAAT
>Ga0164293_10002445_pt1 | contig 15731 bp, 15 predicted proteins | sample GEODES118metaG_FD_111487 | JGI IMG/M metagenome (GOLD analysis project Ga0164293, IMG submission 111487) | Eutrophic lake water microbial communities from Lake Mendota, Wisconsin, USA - GEODES118 metaG | ecosystem: Environmental > Aquatic > Freshwater > Lake | place: USA: Lake Mendota...
CAAATGACCATTCGATCACCCCATAAATTTATTTTATAGAAAAAGAAATTTGCAGAAATTTGCAGAAATTTGCAAACAAAATCACAAAAATCCTACATTTTTAAATTGTCAGGCGTTGACGGCGGTGGTCCAATTCTAGACCGATTTTAGAAGGTTACAATCGACCGATGAAAGTAGGGTCTTAAAAAGTAACGATTTTTCAAATCAGATTTCGAAATTCCAAAACAAAAACTACACACACAATCTTTGTGTGTGTAGAAAGGGATTTGGGAATTGAATTGGAATTCAGAATATAATACTTTTCTCATATAGAAATATTTCAAATGAAATAGAGTTTAGAATACGATTTCTTTAACACTAACTGACTTTTATTATTATCAATCTCTTTGTCTATCATCTAGTGCCTATGTTTGTTAAAACCTTAAAGTCTTTTCTTAGCTTCTTGTATGACCTTGTTGCATTTCTTAGTGTAACTCTCTTATGTATAACCTTAGGATATTATCTTGTTCCTATCATTGCAGAGTTTGGATTGAAGGTCTTCTTTCATCTGTTTGTAACTCCGTTGTTAAAGTCTGTTAGAGACTCTGCATTACAAATAGTACACGAAAGTCTTTTCAATCTGACTAATGATATTGTTAGTGAATTAAACAAGGATATAGTGTACCTCAAACACCCTATTTATAACAATACCTGTAAACTGATGGTCTATAACAATACTGAGCTTGATATGTATCAAGTGTCTGATATCTACTTACCTATGTTCTTCAACTTTAGTCAAAATGTAGGTACTGAGGAAGTATTGTTTACCCTGTATAATGATACGTGGGAAGGGTGTAACTGTAAGAGGATAAGAACCCATAATAACTGTGAAAACGGTTCTAATTATACTATGTACGCTAACATCTGTTCTAACCCTTTGATTGGGTATCAATTAGAACAAGATTTCGAGATCAATTGGATTACTAAGTTTAGAATCTATATAGAAGAATCGCCTTTGGCTCAAGGAAGTAACCCAAGAACGCTTGGGTCATCGCCTTTGGCTCAACGAAGTAGCCCAAGAAAGAGCAGATATTTATATTTTGACAAAGCAACTAAGCCTGAGAGCATTGAACAGTTGTTAACTGTCGAGTATAATAGTTTAATCCAAGAGCACTGTTTAGCTTAAGAGATAAAGTATGAATCTATTTTTACACTATAGTGTAAAACTACTGTTAAAACCGTTCACTCCATCTACCAAGTTCGTTAGACAAGTTAATAAGGTCTGTTGATACTTGTAAATTTTCAACCGCGGTATTGATTTGCTGTCTTACTCGAGCGCTTTGAACCCTAACTTCATCTTCTTTTCTGTCAATCTGTCTTAAGAAGGTGTAGACATTGATGGTAGGTTGAGACTCGAGATATGTCTTTAGGAGTGCATATTGTAAGGGTTTATATTCAAAGAAACATTTTAATAGTATCAAGAAGACTAAGACAGTGGATCCTTTTACTGGTTTCTTGTATTCAAATCGGTTAGGTGTATACATATTTTCCAATCTTCTTATATAAGATAAAGATTTAATCCTTCTTTAAAATATATTAAAATTACGACTATAAGACAATGCATATCATATTCTACTACTTGTTATCCGTTATAGAACATTTTGTTATATCACCTTATTATGTCATTACAACGGCCCTTCGTCAACTGATGAGAAACTTGTTAGACTATTTTATAAAGATCGGTATATACCTGTGTCTTACTGCTAATGTGTCTCTTTTGATTGTCAGCTTATTTAATAGTTATAAGGAGATTTTGATGTTAATGTTGTTATTGTTCAAGCTGTCCTTGTTTGCTTTTACAGCAGAAATACTGTATAGTATTAGACATCGAAACTATGTTTTAATGTTAGAATGTTTGTTGGGTGTAATTAGTATACAAACAATGTATTCTGTTCTTGTCACCTTATTACGGATGTGGCCGAGTTTTCTGCTGGGGATTAGTGCTTCTGTTATATATGTTGCTAAGTTGGTCGTGTTTGATCAATGATCGTGCTTAATAAGAGAGATAAAAAGTGATAAAATCATTTCGATTTCATCATATTCCACTTAAGATGTCCCATCAAAACGTATCAGATTTATTTAACAAGATGTCTCTATCTGAGGAAGAAGAGAAAGAGTGTCCGATCTGTTGTGAAACATTTGACAAATACGAGCACGCTGCCATTAACTGTTCTAAGTGTAGAATGAGTTGTTGTAGGTCGTGTTACAAGACCCAATTCTTGAATTGGAACAAGCCTCGTTGTATGTTTGAAGAGTGCAAGCACCCGTTTGAACAAGACTTTCTCGCCTCAAAATTCCCAAAAGCATATCTTGACAAAGAACTTAAAGATCATCGCAAAACAGTGTTACTCGATATCGAAAAGGCTATGTTACCAGCTGCTTCTGCTGCTCTTGGTAGAGAGAACAAGGCAAAGAAGGCTATTGAAGAATGTGCTAAAAAATTCACAGTGTGGAGAAAGGTATGCACTGACTTTTCAAAGATTAGTTCTAAATTTCACGCAGCTTCTAATAGAGAAGTTACTAGACTTTCAAAGAAGTTGTTGAAAGAGAAGTACGAGGAGTTAGCCAAAGCACCTAAAGTTGAAGATCAAGCGTTGCCTTTTGCCAATCAACATCAACAAATAAAATTGACCCAATATTCATTTCGATCTGAAGCGCGTAAGCAACTTCATCCAAAGTACTTGACACCTATGCAGTACTCTGCTCTAGACGAATTAATAGAGATAGATCCATCTTATTCAGATGCTATGCACACTCCAGATGAATGGTATCAGATTGCAGTTCAAAACGAGCGAGACACCAGGAGAAGAATGACACGAGCAACTTATATTATCAACAACTTACACGAAGAATTAGATATTGACGATGAAGGCAATACTCCTGCTGCAAAAGAAAAGAAGGATGTGTTTCACTTTCGTTGTCCTGTTGGTGAGTGTCGTGGATTTTTAGATAAGCAATACGAATGTACTGTTTGTTTAACAAAGTGTTGTAGATCGTGTGTTGTGCCTAAAAAAGATGGTGAAAAGCACGAATGCAAAGAAGCGGATCTTGAGTCGATCAAAATGATCAGAAGTGAGACCAAGCCTTGTCCAAGTTGTAGCAGTCGTATTATGAAGATTTCGGGGTGCGATCAAATTTTTTGTACTAGCTGCAATATAGCCTTTGATTGGAAGACAGGCGAAGTTGACAATGGTCCAATCCACAATCCTCACTATTACGAGTGGTTGCAAAAGACAGGCAGAGTTGACGATAGACACTTGAGAAACGTCAATCCACAAGTTAATATGTGTGGAAGGCGCGATTTGACGGGAGCATTTGCTACTTGGATAGATGATAATATTCCATACAATTCAGGGTTCTTACGTCCACATACACAAATAGAGACAATCCACGAGATAATCCGATCTGCCACACATCTAAGATATGATGTATATACTAGATATACAGTTGATCAAAACAAGGATAATCTTAAGCTTAGAATTCGTTATATTAAGAATGATATTAGTGAAAAGCAGTGGAAGATTATGTTACACAAGTACTTCAAGGCTGCAGAGTTTAACAAGCACATTCAAAACTTGATAGTGATGTTTAATGATGCGACAATTCAGACCGTAAATGATATGCTTGATATTAATCCTAGCAGAGAAAGAGTACCTGATCAACTAGGAGGTGAACGCAAATTGACTAGACAAGAACGCAAAGACAAGTGTATTGACTTGATTAATAAGTGTCTTGCCACTCTTAAGACTCTTGTTGAGTATTGGCAAGAAAACACAGTCCAACTATGTTCCAAATATGATTATTGCTATCACAGGAGACTCAATCTTGCTGAATTTATGTTTAAAACTTATTTTGAGAGCCTTGGTATAAAGCCAATAGAAGTCAAAGAAAAACCAAAAAAGAAGGTGAATAAAAAGGTTGACGTAGACAAGTCCCAAGTAGACAGTGAAGAAGAAGAGTCTGAATAACTATGACTCGATGCATCATCTACAACCCAAAGTATGAACACAACTTAGTATGAACACAACTTAGTATGAACACAACTTAGTATAAATATTTCTACTTAACTAAGTAGAAATGACTAACACATTTTAAGAATAAAATCCATTCTTACATAAAGAAGATGGAAGAGGATCAATATGAAGAAGTATTTCAAGAAGAAATCGATGCTACGCATCTCGGAGCGAACGCGATCGATTATTCTAATAAAGATTGGATCTTTGGAACTGATGTTGAACGAAGTATAGAAGAAGATAAATCTAACGATCGTAGCATCGATGAACGCATTAATCAACGTATTATAGACAATTTTTACGAAGAACAAATTAAGTTACTTAGTAGCTATATATCACCTCAAGAACGAGAAGAAGAGAAAATGAAGACACTGTCAAAAGAAGAGATTGAAGCATTTATGATGAGGTGAGAGTATAATAAGCTATATAAAGATATATAGCTTTCATTTATAAAAAGATGAACTTAGACTCGTTGAAGAGTCAGATACTCGCTATGTCTGCTGTCAAAGGCGATGACATATCGAGTATGATTAAAAGCTTCTTGCTTATTAGTCTCGTTGAGCATTTATTTGGTTTTCTTCCTATGTTCAAAGATCTTATCAACGTTATTATTAAGAAGTATACAGATGCTTTAAAGAGTAAGGTAACAACAGTTACTATTCAAAAGTTAGATCGACCTTTATTGTCTCGTATTTCATACTTAAGAAGTTATAAAAGTGAGAACATTGCGGCGAATTCTTCTAATCAATCTAATCAAAATCAGAACCTGAACGAGTTCGAGACGCAAGATTGTTTGTTAGAGTTGGCAATGTCTATGGACAATACAAAGCATTTAGTGTGTTCTAAGATATCGTATGTGCGTCACAATGAGATAATAGAGTTAACACCTAAGGTTAATATGCAAGTTGTAAAGTTGACAGAAAATGTAGGGTCCGGTCAGATAGAACTTATTGAGTTTGACTTGTTTTCTTATGAATACACTTTGTCAGAGTTACAAACTTTTGTAAGAAAGGTGGTTCAAAACAGTCGTGTCAAACGTCAAAACAGGTTAGGTAACGATCTTTACTTCTTTAACGAAGTAGTAAAAGGACTTCCAAAGTTTAACAATCAAGTCGATTATGGAATGGCGCCAAAGTTCATAAGTTTTACAATGAGTCCTTTTCACACCAACAAAACTCTAAACAATGTATATGGTGAAAGTTTTGCTTTGATTAAGAATCGTGTTGATTTCTTTATAAAGAATGAAGATTGGTATAAAGCTAAAGGTATACCTTACACTCTTGGTATTCTTGTACACGGTCCTCCTGGTAGTGGTAAGACAAGTTGTATTAAGGCTATTGCCAATTCGACAAAGCGTCACATCATTAACATCACTCTTTCTACAAACTCAACAAAGACTCAGCTCAAGAACTTGTTTTTTGATGACAAACTAGTGATTGAGAAGATGAATGCTTCTACAGATAACCTTACTATACCTTGTGATAAGAGAATCTATGTGATTGAAGATATTGATTGTTTGTCTGATGTGGTAATAGATAGAGACCTTAAAAACAAGAATTTTGACGAAAGGTTGATAGATATCGAGAAAGAATTACAATGGATCAGAAAGTCAAAAAGTAAGTCAACTGCAACTAAAGAAAAAGTCAAACAATTATTTGAAGAGAAGAAGTCAATAATGGATCTTAAAAACCCAGATAAAAGTAAGCACGTTGAATTGGTTGATGAACGAATCAATCTATCATTTCTTCTTAACTTGTTTGATGGTGTGTTAGAGACTCCTGGGCGTATTCTGATAGTTTCATCGAACTATCCTGAACGAATTGACAAAGCGTTAATTCGTCCTGGTAGAATTGACTTAAACATTCGGTTTGGATTCTGTTCTTCAGATACGGTTAAGGAAATAGTAAGCAAGGTTTATGAAATTGCTATTGAAGATTTAGATAAGTATGAGTTTGCAGATAATGAGTATACTCCAGCAGAGATAAATCAAGTCTTATTCAACTACATTGAGAATAAGAAAAAAGGAATTGAACAGTTGTTAAAAGAGAATATAAAAGAGAAGAAGCAAGAAGAAGAACCTCGTGATGAAGTCACTAGCTTTTTAGAGTCGACAGATTCATTAGATTCTTTGTCTTCGGGAATAGATGAGTCTGAGTTTAGATCTTTGTTAGACTATCAAGAAGAAGAGAGTGAAGAAGAGAGTAAAGAAAAGGAAAAGGTTCAAAAAAAGAAGAAAAAGACTAAGATTATTGAGAAGTTGTTGGAAGCTGTAGACGAAAGTTCAGATGAAGAATCTGAATGAATAAAAGTTTAAATTTATCTTTATAAAGATAAATGTCAGATCAAGTTGAGTTACCACAAGTTGAGTTACCACAAGTTGAGTTACCACAAGTTGAAGATGTGAAAGATGTAGAGCTTGAGTCTCTTATTAAGAGGGTCTTTACAGAGAATAAATTACGAAATGCTATTAGTGCGTATGAGATCATTCTTGAAATTATGACGATTGTAGAGAAGCACAAGACGGCTAAAAAGGAATCTGGCAGGAAGCTTCAGTTGGCTTTGAATATATTAGAGCAAGTAGCTAAAGGCCTTGATTGTAAAGAAGGTACTGACGATGATATCATTAAACCAGAAGTTATGTCACAAGTTAGAGTGTTGTTAGATAACAAGCTTGTTGAAGGATTTATCGAGAGTGCGATTGCTTTGTCAAAAGGGATCTTCTCTAAACTCAATGCAACAAAGGGATGTAATAAGTGTTGGTAAATAAATTTAAACGATACACAAACAAGAAGAAAAGATGTTTTCACTATGTATTCCTACAATGAATCGTTATGATACTTTTCTAAAGACAAATTTAGAAAAGTACGTAGACAACCCTTACATTGGCGAGATTATCATTACTGATGAGAATGGTAAGGATTATGACAATGTATTGAGAGATTTTAAGACTCATATTGACGCGAATAAGATCAAAATCTATAAGAATGAGTCGGTGTTAGGTCCTTTCTTAAACAAATCCAAAGCGATGAAGTTATCTTCTAACGAGTGGATAGCATTGATCGATTCGGACAATTTTGCTGATATTAACTATTTCAGAGCTGCGTCTGAGTACATATCTACACAATCATTGAAGAAAGAAAGTTTGTTGGTTCCAAGTTATGCTACTGCGGACTTTGACTTTACTCACTTAGAAGGTCAGATCATAAACAAGCGAACTATCAGTGACATAAGTCATAAACATCATATTGATACTCTAATGAACCTGGGTAACTTTGTAATCAACAGATATCTAATAGAAAAGCTAAATTTAGTCTCTGAGATACGTCATCTGCAGTATTCGCCTACTTGTGATGTGATATACTTTATAACTTTGTTGTTTGAGCAATTTGATCTTGATATTCACGTTCCAAAAGGGTTACATTATACACACGTTGTCCACTCTGGAAGTGTGTATTTGACGTCTTCTCACCCGGTATATTACCATTTTGCAGTTAATGTTCATAAACGTTTCGATATGATCAAACAGTGTGGTTTAAACTAAAGTATTTTGAGACATAATATGGTCAAACATTCCTTCCAATTCGAAGTAGTGTTTGACCTTGTTGTATTCGTGTAACATTTGATTATATTTTTCTTTGTCTATAGAAGACAAGATTGAGTGCAATGTATCAATATCTTTAATGTTGATAGATATCATAAACTTTGAGAGGTCTAATACGTCTTTGTAAGGTAACCATTCTTTATCATCCCATATATAGATTGGAATAGAGCCTAATTGTAAGATTTCAAATAGTCTAAAGCTTGAACGACCGTATCCTCTTGGTGCTAAAGCGAATTTAGAATTCAAAGTTGTGACTACAAATATGTCTTGAGAGTGTTTGTCAACTACAGGAGACCAACCTTGTTTAATTGAAAATAAGAAGTCAGTGTTGGGTTGTAATTTGGCGTACATTTCATTTCTAACAGAATGAGTTAAAGTGCCTACAAAAGAGCAAAGTATAGTTTTTTGATCAAAGTCTAGGTTGGGAATGTTTTCGAGTTTATGACGAACATCTTCATAAATTAAAGGGATTGGTACGTCTCCACTGCAAGCGCCGTATATAACGGTGTTGTCAGGTAATTTTAAGAGGGGGCCATCATCATATTGGACGATTGTAAAGTAACCGTGCTCACTGGGGTTATCTAGTACCCACTTGTCTAAAATGTGTTGCATTAAGGCTTTGTAATGTTGGAACCATCCTTCTATTTGGAAGTTAGTCCATTTTACGGGAATGTACTTTCTTTTTAGCTTGGGCTCATCTGGCCTTGCCCTCTGCGAAGCATCCCAAGAAAGGTATCTGTTGACACAAAACTCTTCTAAGTACAAGCCTTCTTTGAAGGGAGGATAACATTCTTTGTTTTTACAGTTAAACAGGGCGTTAGACAACATTCTTCTTCATTATATTTAAAATTGTTTAAATATGAATATAAAACTAGAATAAACACTTCTATTTCGTATGTATACTAATGTTTCGAAACGTAAATTTTGATATTGATGACACTCTTTATAATGCGGAAAACGCTTATAAAGAAGCTTATGAAGCGGTTGAACGGTTTTTAGTCGATAACAACTATTCTTATACCGATCTTCAAATTTCACGAGAGATAGTCAAGATCAAATCTCCGCATAATCGAAATCGTTTGTATTACTTTCTAGAAGCGGTAAAACAGCCTGAACTAGCTTTAAAATGTTATGATATATATTATGAGACATTATATAGTTCTATCAAACCTTTCAATGGCGTGAAAGAGTTGTTTGACCTCTTCCAACAAGAAAATGTTACAATTCGTTGTATTACTGATTTCGATACTGTTATCCAACTTAACAAGCTCAAAAAACTTGACTTACTCAAGCAGGTTAATTATGTGCTTACGTCTGAAGAAACACTAACAGAAAAACCAAGTCAACTAATGTTTCCACTCCAATATTCTGGACTTATGATAGGTGATTCATATAAAAAAGATATTAGAGGTGCACTTCAAGCAAGATGGTGTGCTATTCATATTTGTTCTAAGACTCAATTTGAAGCAAGTGATAAGTTATTGACATTTGGTTCTATGCAGATGGTAAGAGAGTTCTTTCAAATTTATATACATCACATAAAAGCCTTAGTACATATCTGTAAAAAGATAGGTGAACGCGACGATCTTACCCAAGCTGGTGGCGGAAATGTTTCTATAAAGTTTAAGATCTTTGATCATACCTTTATGATTATCAAATCGAGTGGCGTTTGTCTTGGAGATGTGGACTTTTTTTACGGTCATTCTCTTGTTTCTGAAAGAAAAGGATTAATATGGGGTTCAAAGACGTCAATCGAAACTCCAGTACATTGGGTCTTAAACAAAGATATCGTCATTCATTGTCATCCTCAATGGATATTTAGTCAACAGCATTGCACACTCCCTTATATAGAACCAGGTGACGATCTAGCAAAACAAATCTATTTATATAGAGACTTAGAATGGATTACATTAGCAAACCACGGTGTACTATTACAATTTGATTCTCTCTCAGAAAATAAATGGTTAGAAACGTTAAACGAGAAGATAAAAGCAAGAGATGAATATAAGAGATGTAATGCTCTTTCAAGCATATACAATAAGCTAGTAAAGTTGAGTATTCATTTTAAACGATATAGAGAGTGTGTTAGGCGACTTGGTGAAGAGAAGTGTAAACAATGTTATTTCCCAGATTTTGCTGTTTATGGGCAAAATCTTATTTTCGAATCAAACAATCTCTATATACAGGGTGAGAGTCTGAGACAGATTGCTCAAACCGATGAGATAGTCCATCTCCATCTTCTTTGTCTAGAGAGTGAAGAATTACTAAATCCTATTGAGTCTGTGAAGATTGCCACTCGCAAAGATGAGTTGTATAGACTTAAACTTTCTGAGTTAAAATAACTTTTCAATAGTGATGTAGTTGTGAAGATTTTGATTAAATGTCTTATCGTTGAAGATAAGATATGGATGATTTTCTGATAGATGAAAATGGTTTCTCCAGTACCAATAGGTTTCATATTCATCTGGAACCCCCCAACAGACATAATGTTGGATGAGAAATGACTTGACGTTTAATCCCATATCTATCGCTTCATTAATCATATTGTCGATGTAAAACTCTCCATTAGTTCTATTATTGTGTTCTATAAGTTTGGCATAACAACGTTTATAGTCTCCAGCGCGACGGAAAAAGAAAGTACCGATTACACATTGTTGATCTGTTATGACAGAAAAAGGACAACTTTTGACGTGAATACGTTTTACGTTGTCTTCATCTTGTTGGACCCAGCTATACATTGTGGGGTTGTTTTTACTTGTAGGACTATTGTTGAAAGTCCATACGATGATATCAATACTTTCGTCATTCATCATTTTCTCATAAGTATCTACATTATAATGACTTGCATTATCACAGGCGGTTATCAAGATTGGAACGTCGTTATCCAAATCTTTAACTCCTGCCATAGTGCTGCACGCTTGACCTTCTGTCAAATCAGGTAAGCAAATCAATGTAGAGTTTGATATATTATTGATTGTAGTGGTTATATTAGAGTAAGTATTTACATAGTCTTGTAAAGTAACGAACACAAACTTATTGCTCAACGGAAGACAATCAATAGATTGAAAGAACATAGGATGACCGTTAACATCAAGCAAGGGTTTAGGGGTTGTGTAACCTTTCTTACTAAATCTACTGCCTAAACCAGCCATTGGAAGAATAGTGACGCATTTAGAAGGTGAAATCAATCTTCTCTGAGGTTTACAAATGTCTTTAAAATACGAGCTCCATTTAGTATAATTCTCAAGATCATAGGGTGTTCCCCATTGTAACATACGTTGAATAGGAAACACATTGACTCTCAACCCATTCTTGACCATAAAATTATACACCATACTAACATAAAACTCTCCATTTGTTGGAGTGTTTGTGTTAAGGTAAAGTTGAAAGTATTCTCTGACAATTTGAGAAGAACGAAAGTAGTAAATGCCGTTAGATGCCCATTCCTTCATTTTATCATTCGTAAAAGGCTTTTTCTCTTGAATTTCAATCAGTGATCTGTTCAATGTTTTACAATAAGCATAATGATCTTTACCTAGCATATGAGGATGAAATCCTCTATAACAAGCAATTGATCCGTCTAATTTGTTTTGTCGTGCATCTTGTAAAAACTTAGCAAAGCTCCAAACAGATCCAAAATCGCAATAGGTGACAATCACTTCATCTTCTCTTAGTTTGTCAAATACTTGGCTCACAGCGTAAACAGGTCCAAGTTTGTGAGGACTAATGACTTCGACTTGAGCTGTAATTTTGAGCTTGGAAATCAATGAGTTTAGAACTTCGATAGTTGAAGTATGAGTGTTGTTACAGATAAATAAATATGTTACATCTTTGATAGAGTTGAAGAGTTCGATAACGTGTTGAATCATTGTCTTACCGTCTATTTCGATGAGAGGTTTGTGAACAGAGTAACCTGCATCTTTGAAGCGCTGGCCCTCGCCAGACATAGGGATGACAATTTGAACCATTTTAAATAGACCACAATAATTTAAACTTGTTTATATCTAAGAAGAAAGGACTGTTTAAGCCTTTATCTAAAACTTGGACTTCCTCTAAGCGAAACCATTGTGTTTTAGACTCTTGTTGTAGCACATATACTCTTCCTCTTGGTACAATTGTAAGCTCAACGTGTGTAGAATTTGCGTTAACAATCTCTCCAATTTCTCCAGTTTCTACTACTTTGGCCCTAATATAAAGACTCAAATCAGTGTCTTTGATCTTGTCTAAATGAGTTGTTGTAAAATAAGTTATCAATGTATGATTCAAACTGAATTGAAAGCGAAAGTTTATATCTAGAAATGTCGGACTGACAATCACTATTGATTGTGTTGTAGGAGGTGAGAAGAGAAGATTACATACGCCTCCTCCAATCAGACCAATGACGTGTGTTGCATTAGAAAAAGTGTGGATCTTTTGGATCATAGTCCATCTTTCAGGAAACACTTCTTCATATCCTTTCTGAGAGAGAAAATCGACTATCTCATCTTCATTTCTACAAATTCTGCGCTGAGTATAATCTGTTCCAATGTTGTTAGTTTGAGTATGGAATAGAGAGGTACGTCTTGATACATATATTTTCTTAGGTGTTGGATAATTATATCTTAGACTAGCAGATACTTTCAATCTTTCGATGATATCTTTGAATTCTTTGTTGTAAGGTAGATTGCTACACCCGTTGTGTGTCAGACTAGATGATACGTATACATTTTTGTAGAGAGTATCTGTTTTTGCAACTAATAGACGAGAAGTAAGTCCTAATAGTTCAAACGTTTCTTTCACAAATGGTAATAATTCTTGCTGTACTAATATAGGGCAAGTAAGCTCTTGTTTAAAATAAAACCATAAGTAAGGTAACGAGTCATAAAGGAAGTGAAAGTAGTTTTTGGTATTATATAAGAAAAAGTATACTTCGTCTTCCATTTGAGTAACTTGAGATAGAGAGATGTCTTCATCTTTATCGAAAGATGAGTTTATACCCATACTCATATGATATTCATTGTATGGTTCGATAAAAGAGTTAGAACAGGAAGTCTTTAATAAAACTCGAGGATACTCTTCGATATAGACTTGAACGTCGGAAAACTTGTAGAGTGTCAGAGTTCTGGGAGTAGAGTCAATAGAACAAATGGGATTAAAAAGGTTAAAAGAGACTATCATTTGAGAAAGTAATAGAGTCTTTATGTTGTATATAGCTCATCGTATTAATACTATTGCCGAATTACAAACTATTCCTCTCGAATGGGGAGTAGAGATTGATTTAAGAGATTGTGGTAAAAGGTTAATTCTACAGCACGATCCATTCAAAGATGGAGAAGATTTCGAAGAGTGGTGTAAAGAGTATAAACACGCATTATTGATTCTTAATATCAAGTCTGAAGGGATAGAGTGGAGAGTGCTAGAGATATGTAAAAAGTATGGTATTGAGAACTTTTTCTTTTTAGATTCGAGCATACCGATGATAATGAAGTTAATAAAAGAAGGAGAGAGACGAATAGCAGTAAGATATAGCGAAGTAGAAGACCTGAATCTAGAGCTGGTGAGAGAGTGTCAATGGGTGTGGATCGATTGTTTTACAAAGTATCCAGATATTGATCGTGTACGATCTCTTAATACTAAATGTTGTTTGGTTGGACCTGCGTTACAAGGTCATAATTGGGCTGTAGAAGACAAATGGAGAGAGTGTGATGCAGTATGCGATAAGAACTATAATTTCGAAAAGTGGATTTTAAACGTTAAAGTGTTCAAATAAATGAGGGTTGCTATTTATTGTACAGGGTTTCTTCGAACATTCAAAAGTAATATCCAAGTTTTGAAAGAGATCTTATCAAAAGATAGTGTCAAATTTGACTTGTATTTCTATGTAGTAAGTAATGAGTATGAGTGTGATTCATATTTAAACTCTAATACGTCTTTTGATCAGATTCAAACAGAGCTGCAACCAAAGATGTTTATTTTAGAACGAGAGAAGACAAACCAAACAATAAATGAAAGAATTAAGTCAATGTGGTTTAAACTAAAAACAATAGATCAAATTCGTCAACAAGTAGAAGAGCGAGATTCTATAACATATGATATTATAATACGTCTTAGACCTGATCTTCTGATTCTCTCTAGTGACATATTTTGGTCTACAATTCGATCTTTATATTCAAGTAAAATAGATTGTATTTATATTCCTTCGGATGAGTGTATAAGTTATCCAGATAACTTCATAGATAATTATGAAGGGGTAAATGATCAATTTGCTATTGGATCTGTAAATTCGATGAGTATTTACTGTATGGTGTATGATAATATCAAGACATTTCATAAAGATAAAATATACAACAGCTCAAGTATGCTTAAAAGACAGTTAGAACAGTCATCTATAACGATAAAGTATCTATCGACTATTTATAAGCGAGTATTGAATGAAAACAAAATAATCACAATAGCAGGAGATAGTGGATCTGGAAAGACAACTTTTGCAAAGATGTTACGGACAGTGTTAGAGAAGAAAGTAAGAGTGTTGATATATGAGTGTGATCGGTATCATAAGTGGGAGAGAGGAGATGAGATGTGGAAGACATATACACATCTACATCCAGAAGCAAACCATATAGACAAATGTCAAGAGGATGTAAGGTGTTTACGTTCTGGTCTAGAAATACAACAGCGAGATTATGATCATCACAATGGTAAGTTTACAACTTTAGAGTCGATTCGACCTTGTCCGGTGATCATAGTTATAGGGTTGCACGCATTGTTCAATGAAGGATTGAACAAGATAAGTGACTGTAAAATATTCTTAAATACAGCTCATCAGTTTAAAGAAGAGTGGAAAATCCGACGTGATAAATTAGAGAGAGGATATACAGAGGACCAAGTAAAACAACAGATGGAGAAACGAAAGCCGTTTTTTGAAGAGTATATAGCACCACAAGCAATGAATGCAGACTACGAGATAGTGTATGATAGAGATGAGTATGCTATAAACGATATACGCGGAAGCTGTGAATACATATGTGAATATATAATAAGTAGATTATAAATAATGTTAATTAGTTTATATTATATATTATTTTTTCAAACGCTTCTGATACAGAGCGTCTCCCCAGTTCCAATCGGTCATCTTAGTAGTCACACGTACAAACCCAAATGGCTCTAAAAATCGATCTAAATCTGACATAAGACAACATCCCTTATAAACCTCTTCTATATTGACTTCTGTATAGATAAGATCTATATGTTTTAATAATTCGGTTGCTCCTTGTAACACCATAAGTTCCGCGCCTTGAACATCTATGTTCATCATATTACAGTCTTTAGTCCATTCAAAGTCTTTACATAATGTATCTAAAGTAGTAGTAGTTAACATCTGTTTTCCAATAGACACAACTCCTGGGTGATGTGTAGTATGAGTTCCAAACTCTAACATACTACTCGATTGACCATTATTGGTAATCATAAACTCTACTTGCTTACCATCTTCATTACTACACAATGCTGTTACGATTTTGACAGTAGGATTGCTAATCTGTGCTTGGATGGCTATTTGTGGGTTAGCTTCAACCCACAAAATTCGATCATCTGTAATATTAAGAAAGCAATTGTAATATTGCTTTTCTTCACACATATGAGCTCCAATATGGATCACTCCTTTCACAGATCTCTGGTTTATCCAGGGTATGAGTTCGTAGGGATTATACAACATTTGTTGTATAATTTATTACTTTTAAATGTACTTTACATACTTTATAACTCTATCACCTTTTTTACTTCCTTAATATCCGCTTCAACCTGCTTATACACAATATCGTAAACATTCCACTTCGTCACATTCTCTATAATCTTATCACCATACTTTTTACATACTTGTCTTACCTTCTCTTTTACCGCTTTGCTCATATTAAAATTCACATCTTTCTTTATCACATCTTCATCCACACTATAAACAACATCACCTTTAATTAGAAAGTTTCTATTTGCTACATCGGGTATACCTACATAATAACGGAAGATCAATAATAATACATACTGCACCCCTATATCTCCTACGATGTTCTCTTCACTTATAACCGGAAATTGCGTGCTTAACA
>Ga0164293_10002452_pt1 | contig 15708 bp, 16 predicted proteins | sample GEODES118metaG_FD_111487 | JGI IMG/M metagenome (GOLD analysis project Ga0164293, IMG submission 111487) | Eutrophic lake water microbial communities from Lake Mendota, Wisconsin, USA - GEODES118 metaG | ecosystem: Environmental > Aquatic > Freshwater > Lake | place: USA: Lake Mendota...
CGACAGGGTAGCGTGCGGGAATCGCTCAGGGCCGCGCGATCGCGCGCACGCGAAGACTCGCGGCGGTCGAGCCCTCCGCCACGGCCAGCGCGCTACCGGCCTCGATGAAGCCACCCTCCGCGATGGCCTCGATGGTGCGCCCATCGATCTCGACCCGTCCCACCGGTCGCATGTCCGTGACGGCGGTGCCCCGCGCGCCGACCGGTGGAACTCGCGGTGCGTGCGCAGCCTCGAGTTCCGTGGACAGCACCGCGCGACGCGCGAGCGGTGTGGTGGACCAGAGTCGCAGTCCGTAGCCGATCGCGAAGGGTGCGCCGCCGAGCGCGAACGCGAGCGAAGCGAACCCCCACAGCATCGAGTGCACGAAGAACGAGACAACGCCGGCGAGGATGCACAGGGCGCACAGCATCGCGATCACGCCCGCGGATGGCACGACCAGCTCCAGGGCGGCGAGCACCAGCGCCAAACCGAACAAGGCGAAGCCGGCGATGAGCGCGGTGTCGAGACCGCCGGCGGGCGTGGCCTGTGCGAGAAGCTCGATCATGCGGTGGATTCCACGCGAAGCTCGTTGGCATCGATCCCGACCACGCGCACGCGTGACCCGCGCGCGATCCATGTGTTGGCGCGGCCCTGGAAGACGCGACCCTCGATCTCGACCTCGCCGATGGGCCGGAGGTCGGTCAGGCTGAGGCCTTCCGAACCGATGGCTGGCGGGACCGTGGCAGGATCGGGCGTCGCGAGCTGGACCTCGTGCACCGCCAGCCCCGCGAGTCCGCCGCGCGAGCGGCCGAGCCACCACGCCATCCCGAAGGCGGCGATCACCGATCCCGCGAGCGTGGCCAGGCCCTCCAGCATCGCGCGCGTGGGATCCGGCGATGGATCCGAGACCACGAAGAGACCGATCGTGCCGCCCGCAAAGGCGAGCACGCCTGCGCTTCCAGCCAGCAGCGATCCCGGAAACACCAGCAATTCAAGCGCGATGAGCCCGAGTCCCGCGATCATGGCGATCGCGGGCCACCACTCGGCGAGTCCGGCGAGCAAAGGGCCGATCACCAGCAGTCCCACCGCGACCAGTCCGCCGATCGAGAACACGCCGATGCCGGGAACGAGCATCTCGCCGACGAAGCAGGCCACCAGCACGATGACCAGGAGCGCGCGCATCCATCCGCTCGTGAGCACGCGGGCGACCGGCTCGCTCCAGCGCGGTTCCAGCGTGAAGCTCGCCTGGGCGCCGAAGTGCTGGCGGAGCGCCGCCTCGTCGACGATCTCGGCACGGGCCAGGCCAAGCGCGACCGCCTCGGCGGCCCGGAGCGTCAGCAGTTCCTCGGCACCATCGATTCGGCTGACGTACCGCAACCGCTCGCGATCCGCCGGCCCCAGCGGCGCGCGGCCTGGCGCGAAGCGCTGCGCGGCATCATCGTCACCGGTGGCAGCGGGGCGTCGAAGCGCGTCGGTGACCCAGGCCAGCACGGCGGGTCCACCGATGGGTCGGGAGAGGCCGTTCGCGCGCGGCGGGTCCTCTCCAAACACCGCGAAGTACTCCTCGGCGTCGACGAGGAAGCGCTCGCCGCGTGCCGGATCCTCGAGCAGCCAGAGTTCCAGTGGTGCGCTGATGAAGGCCCGGCAGAGCCGCTCGTCATGGCCGTTGCGCCGTGCGCTGTCCGTGACTTCCGACAGCAGCGGGGCCTCGAGCTTCGCTCGCTCCGCGGGCTCCAGGGACTGCAGGCCACCCAGCATGGACACACGGATCGGCGCGGCGTCTCCCAGCACGGCGTCGGGTGTCACGACGATTTCGCGACACGCGAGCGCCGTGATCGCTCCGGCGGAGAACGCCTGCGGCCGGATCCACGCCACCGTGTTCGGCGGAAACGATCCCTTGATCCGTCGGCACAGTTCCAGCGTGGACAGCATCTCGCCACCCGGCGTGTCCAGCTCGATCACGATCGCGTCCGCGCCGGCATCGCTTGCACGCCTCGCGCGCGCCGTCAGGCTCTCCACCGTGATCGAGTCGATCTCGCCTCGCACGGGCAGCACGGCGACCAGCCGGGCGGCCCGGCTTGGCGGCACCGCCGGCGGCGTGGCGCTGCCGAGTGTCACGGCGAAAAGGCAAGCCAGCAGGAGCATGCGCACACTGTATCCGTGCAACGAAAAGGGGCCGACGACGCGTGGTCGCCGGCCCCTGCGTGGTCCGAATCGGGTGACTCAGTCGTAGAGCAGGGCCGAGGTGGTCGGCACGGCGCCTCGCGGGCGGCCGTTCACGGTGGTCGACGTCAGCTGCGGGATGACGCAGAGCCAGGAGTCGGTCTGGCCCTTGGTGTCGTCCTCGCGGAAGATGTTGTCCCAGGTGAAGCCCGCGCCGGCCGTCCGGGCGCACTCCGCGTCGTTCACGGCGGTGCCCGCGCCGGCGCGGATGTTGGCCTTCACGCAGGTCGGGGTCGAGTTGTAGAAGCTGTTCGCGTAGTCGACGTGGTTGTCGCCGTAGACGAGGTTGCCTTCCCAGGAACCCTTGGCGCCATGGATGTCCAGCGTCTTGCTGTTCTTGAAGATGTTGATGTCACCGCCGGTCGAACCGTCGATGCCGTCCTGCACGCCACGGTTGCCGAGCACAGCCATCGTGCTCACGCCACCGTTCTTCCACGCGCGCACGCGGCGGCTGTTGCCGACACCCACGGTCGGGTCGCTCGGCAGCACCAGCGGCATGACGCCGTAGCTCGTGTTCGAGGCCTGCGTCAGGTTCGCGCGGAAGTTGCGGGCGGCACCGTCGTCGAACACCTGCTCGCCCGGCTGGTCGCCGTCCCAGTAGATGTCCTCGGCGGGCCGGTACTGCGTGGCGTCGTAGTTCGTGCAGACCGTCACCTGCGGACTGACTTCGGAGGGGCAGACGCAGAGCGGTGCGGAGAAGAGGTTCTGCGCGACCGACATCGAGAACAGGCTCGCGTGGTCGTTCTTGAGCGTGTCCTCGTCACCGCGTCCCACGATGCGGCCCGTGCGGTTCACGAGACCCGGCGTCGGAAGCGGGTTCGTCGGGAACTCGTTCGGGTAGTCGATGGACTTGGTCACCCACGCCTGGTGGATGCCCTTCAGTTGCGTGGAATCCTTCAGCACGCGGGCGCGAGCGCGCGCGTTGTTGAGCGCCGGCAGCAGGATGCCGAGCAGCAGTGCGATGATGGCCATGACCACCAGAAGTTCGATGAGGGTGAAGCCCTTGCGGCGAAACATGGTGTGGTGCTCCTTGGGGGGGGGTGGTTTGGGTGGATCAGATCCTGGATTTCTCGATCAGCTGCCGGTCGGACCGGAGGGCGGACGGACCGCGTCGCTGCGCCAGTCCCAGAAGGCGTCGCACGAGCCATCGCCGCGCCACGGCTTGCCGTAGTGGCCCAGCGCGGTGTCGCCGCCCTTGCGGCCCTGGATCTGGCAGTTCAGGTTGAAGTTGGTGTCGGTCCAGTACAGGTCGTCCGGGCGCACGCCTTCGGCGTCACCGCAGTCGAAGTTCGAGTACTCGGGCGCGAACGACTTGATGCGCTCCGTGTGGGCATCGCCGAACACGACGAAGCCTTCCCAGATGTCCTTCGGGCCATAGAGCTGGGTCGCGTAGCTGAGTCGGTAGTAGTCCGCATCGGTTCGCTGCGGCCCCGGGATCTGGGCGCCGGCGTTCGTGGCGCGATCGGCATTCGGGATCAGGCCCCGGCTGCCCATGAGCGCCTTGCTCGAGTCGGAGTTCGAACGCCAGTTGATCTCCTTGCGCTGTCCGTACATCGCCGGGAGCGAGTAGCTGGTGTTGCACCAGCCCGAGGCGGTGGAGGCCGCGCCGGCGCTCGTGCCGGTGTCCTTGCGGCCAACCCTGGCGATGTCGATCGTGCCGTTGCTGCCGTTGCCGTCCAGGTTGTCGCTGAAGGCGAAGTCCCACCAGCGATCCGCGACGACGTTGCGCTCGGAGTAGTTGTAGGCCGGGGTGCCGTTGCGGCCCATCTCGACCACGACGGGGTTCTTCTCGCACGGGCTGATGCAGATGTCCGTGTTGAAGTGCTCGTTCGCGATCATCATGGAGAAGACGTTGCGGCACGCGTTCAGGCCCCACTGCTCCTGGCCGCGGCCGGCGTCGGTGCCGACCTTGTCCATCAGGCCCGGGGTCGGAAGACGCTTGGTGGGGTCGTTGTTGGCCTCGGTCAGGAAGGCCTTGAAGATCTGGTTCTGCTGCGTGGAGCACTTCGTCTCGCGCGCATTCTGCTGGGCCTTGCTGAGGGCCGGCAGCAGAAGGCCGATGAGCAGGGCGATGATGGCGACCACCACGAGGAGCTCGATGAGGGTGAAACCGCGACGCTGAAGCATGGTGCTGTCTCCGGGACCGGGTCCCGACGGGGTTGTTCGCGGCATGGCGAAGGCCGCGGCGAAAGGGCTGGAGCGTCGTCTCTGCAGAGACGGCGATCGAGCAGGGGGTCCTCGCTCGCCCAGCGAGGAAATCCTTCCACTCCGACCGGCAACGCGCCGAGCGGAGCGACATCTGCGTGGATGACGGGTGATCCCTGATTGCGGAATCGATCCGAATCCGACATGCGCCTCCCGAGACCGATGTCGCGGGCGCGCTGCTTTGGTTGTCGGTCCCATCAGGGAAGATGAGGCGCCGGAGGCCGGCGGAATCAGGGCATGGTGGCGGTCAAGACCGTCGAAATGACCTGAGGGACCCGAGTGATTCAAGTGAATTGAGTGATTCGATCAAGTTAACCGAGCGTGAACGAAGGTCAAGCCCAATGGGGACAAGTCCTCGCGAGTTCCGGTTCGGTGGCAAATTCGCAAAGGTTGCGCCAAGATGCCCAGATGAGCGAAACCCCCTCACAACGTCTTGCGGCTCTCGGACTTTCCCTGCCCCAAGCCCCCAAGCCGGTGGCGGCTTACATCCCCTCCTGTCGGGTGGGGAACCTGATTTTTGTCAGCGGCCAGCTTCCCATGAAGGAGGGGGTGCTCTCCAAGGGAGTCATTCCGTCGCAGGTGAGCGTGGAGGAGGGGGCGGCCGCCGCGCGTCAGGCCGCCCTGAATGGTCTGGCCGTGCTTGCCGAGGCCGCCGGCGGACTCGACAAGGTTCGTCGGATCGTCCGCGTCGGCGTGTTCGTCTGCAGCGATGCTGGCTTCACCGAGCAGCCGAAGGTCGCCAACGGCGCCAGCGAGTTCCTCCAGCAGGTCTTCGGCGAGGCGGGTCGCCACGCGCGCGCGGCGGTGGGAAACATCGCGCTCCCGCTGGGTGCCTGTGTCGAGGTCGAGCTGCTGGCGGAAGTCGCCTGAGCTTCAGCGAAGCATCTGGAGCAGGTTGCCGATCACGCTGCCGAGCAGCAGCACGCCCAACGCGATGGCAAGCCAGGGCAGGCGCTTGCCGGACGTCTCCAGCACGGGGATCGGCGCTTCGCCATCGACGGGCGTTGTCGCGCCCGCGAGCGTTGTCATGAACGCGCCACTTGGGCGGGCGTGGACCGGATCATTCCCGGCCATCACCGCCTCGAGGTCCTCGATCAGCTGCGCCGCATTCTGGTACCGATCGCGCGCGTCCTTCGCCATCATCATCTCGATGACCAGCGCGGTGCCCTGCGAAAGGTCCGGAGCGAGCTGGTCGGGCGGTGTGAGAGGATCGCGCAGGTGGCGCTGCATCACTTCGGTCGGGTTCTTGCCCTCGAAGGGAACGCGTCCCGTGACCATGTGATAGAAGGTCGCGCCGAGCCCATAGATGTCGGCGGCGGGAGTGATTTCCAGCACGCCACGGGCCTGCTCCGGGCTGATGTAGTACGGCGTTCCGAAGGCCTTGCCGGCCTCGGCCTCGGCGGCTTCGCGGTCGGAGACCGCCCGGGCGAGGCCGAGGTCGGCCAGCTTGGCCACGCCCGCCTTGGAGATCATGATGTTCTTGGGCTTGATGTCGCGGTGGATGAAGCCCTTCTCGTGCGCGTGCTTGAGCGCGCGTGCCACCTGCATCACCAGCTTGATCGCCTCGAGCTCGGGCATGCGGCGCGACTGCTCGATGCGGTCGTGCACGGTGTCGCCATCCACGTACTCCATCACGAAATAGTGGTGCTCACCGGCCTGGCCCACGTCGAGCGCGCCGACGATGTGCTGATCGTTGAGTTTCGCGGCGGCGCGGCCTTCCTTGTAGAAGCGCTCGATGAACTTCGGATCGCTGCTGTACTTCCGCGGCAGCACCTTCACGGCAACCCACCGGTCCAGCGAGACCTGCTTGGCGAGGAAGACCGTGGCCATCGCTCCGGCACCGAGCTTCTTCTCGATGCGGTAGCCCGGAATCGCCATCTGTCCTCGGTCCGCCTCGAGTTCCTTCTGCAGGCGGGCGAGCTGTCGACGGGTGACGACTTCCTTCTGCACCAGCACGTCCGCAAGCTTGGTACCGGGGGGAAGGCGACCCTGGATCTCGCGGCACTTCTCGACCTCCTCCTTGGTGGCCCAGCCACGCTCCACCACGGCGCGCCCGACGAGCGTCTCTCCGGACGAGCGGCCAGCGGCGCTGTCGGCGGAGGAGTTCCCGGGATCGGCGGGCTTGGGATGGGGTGAGGCGTCGGTCACGAGAGGGTGCAGGCGAGAGGAGGGTGCGGACTATACCTTCATCATTCGCATGAGCCGGCGGATCAGCCGCATCCTTTTGGTCAAGCCGAGCGCCTTGGGAGACGTCTGCCGGTCCATGCCGGCACTCGCCAGCGTCAGGGCGGCCTTCCCGCAGGCGGAGATCGACTGGTTCGTCCAGGACGATTTCGTGGACGCGGTGCGCGCCCATCCGGCGTTGCGCGCGGTCGTTCCCTTCCCCCGACGCGCTTGGAAGCGATGGTGGACGCCCGCCTCGGTTCGAGGTGTCGTCGGATTGCGTCGCCAGATCCGTGACGCCGGGTACGACCTGGTGTTCGACCTTCAGGGACTGCTTCGGAGCGCGATCTTCGCGCAGGCTGCGGGGGGAGCGCGACGCGTCGCCTGGCGCGATGCGCGGGAGGGATCGGGATGGCTCGCGAGCGAGCGGCATGCCCGGCGCGGGGGGCCGGACGCGACCGAGGTGATGCTTGCGCTGCTGGAGGATGCGGGTGTGCCAGCGCTGCGAGATCCGCGCATGCATGTGCCTGAGACGGCGCGGCAGGCCTGGCGAGCCCAGCGCGACGCCATGGAACTGCATCGCTACGTCGCGCTTGCGCCGACGAGTCGCTGGTCCGCGAAGCGCTGGCCGGCCGAGCGATGGAGGGCGCTGGCGGAACGTCTGGCGTCGCGAGGGATGCGGGTCGTCCTGCTCGGGGCAGGGTCCGAGCGCGATCAGGTGCGCGCCTGCATGCCAAAGGAGGGCGCGGTCGACCTGTGCGGGACACTCTCGCTCGGCGCGTGGCTTGCGGCGATCGAGGGAGCGGATGCCGTCGTGGCCAACGATTCCGCCGCCACGCACGCCGCGGTGGGCCTGGGTCGTCCGCTCGTGGCCATCTACGGGGCGACGGATCCCGCCGCCGTGGGGCCTTTCGGCCGGCCGGAGTGCGTGGTCGCGCCTCCGGGCCCGGCGCCGACGGATCCGCATGGCTATCGCGACCCGCGCATGGTGCAGCGCATGCAGTTGATCGGGGTCGATGCCGTCGAGCGGCGACTCCACGAGGAAATCCAGCGGGGGCCGCGCTGGTGAGCGAGCGGATCATTCTGGCGAGTCGCTCGGCGCGCCGCATGCACATCCTGCAGCGTGAAGGGGTGGCCTTCGAGAGCATCGAGGCTCCGGTGGACGATCCGTCGACGCCGCCGGAGGGTGACGTGGCGGGCGTCGCCGCGTCCTTGGCGCGCCGCAAGGCGGAGGCGGTGATCGCCGCGCATGCCGCGCGGTGCGCGAACGCGTTCGTGGTCGCGGCGGACACGATCTGTCGGCATGGATCCAGCTCGGTCGGCAAGGCGGAGTCGGTGCAGCAGGCGCGTCGGATCCTTGCCCAGATGATGGACGGCGAACATGACGTGGTGACCGCCGTCGTGGTGACGCGCGCAGGCGCGTGGCGTTCGTTCGTGGATGTCGCGCGCGTGCGAATGGAGCATCCGGGCACGGAGGCGCTGGAGCGCTTCCTGGCGTCGGATGCGTGGCGGGGCAAGGCGGGCGCCTACGACATCGAGGAGCGTCGGGCTGCGGGATGGACGATCCACTGCGTGGGCGATGAGGACACCGTCGGGGGACTTCCCTGGAAGCGGCTCCAGGCGACGATGGAGGACTGGCCCCGATGAGCGGACCGCTCCCGCCGATCCTGTGGCCGGTCGCCTGGGTCGCTTCGCGCATCTACGGACTTGGCGTGCGGCGTCACGCCGCGGCGCTGGAGCGCGTTCCCGCATGGGAGGCACCGTGCCCCGTGATGTCGGTTGGGAACGTTTCCGCGGGAGGCACCGGCAAGTCACCCATGGTGCGATGGATCTGTGCCGAACTTCGCCACGCGGGCCGCTCGCCAGCCATCGTGATGCGCGGTCATCGCGGAGGCGAATCGTCGGACGAGGCACTTGAACATCGGGCGGAGATGCCGGAAACGCCTGTCGGCGTCGGTGCGGATCGACGCGCCGCGATCGAGCGGCTTCGATCCGCGCATGCGGACGTCGACGCGCTGGTGCTCGACGATGGATTCCAGCACCGGCAGGTCGCCCGGGATCTCGATCTGGTCCTGATCGACGCGCGCAGGCCCGCGATCGACGGCGCGCTGCTGCCGATGGGCTGGCTGCGCGAACCCGCGGAGGCGCTGCGGCGCGCGCACGCGGTCATCGTGACGCGCGCGGACAGCGTGGATCACGGACTTTCGGCGCGCATCGAGCGACTGCACGGCCGTCCTCCCATCGCCTGGACGCGGCACGCGTGGCACGTGCTGCGTGCGACAACGGCGACGGACGCGGAGGAGACGTGGACGCTCGAACGACTGCGCGGGCGTTCGGTCGCGGTGTGGGCCGGCATCGGCAATCCAGGCGCCTTCGTGGCGCAGGTGACCGCGTGCGGTGCGCGTGTGGTCGACGTGCCGCGTCTTGCCGACCACCAGCGCTTCGACGCACGACTGGTGGAGCGCCTCGCGAGGGTCGCCCGCGCGGCCGGGGCCACCGACATCGTCTGCACGGGCAAGGACTGGGTGAAGCTCCGCCCGCTCTCGCGCCCATCCTCGCTCAGGATCGTTCGTCCGCAGCTGGAACTCGAATGCATCGAGGGCCTCACGCCGCTTCGGCAGGCGCTTTTCGAGGGGATCGCGCGTGGAGATCGGCGCGTGGGCCGTTAGACTGCGGGGATGAGCGGAAACGCGGAAGCGCTGGTGCCACTGCTGGCGGGCTGGAAGGGTTCGGACCTGCTGGTCGTGGGCGACTTCATGCTGGACCAGGCGCAGCACGGCTCGGCCGATCGCCTGAGCCCCGACGCGCCGGTGCCCGTGCTGCTGAGTCGTGGCGCGCGTGACCTCGAGGAGACGGCTGGCGGCTCCAGCAATGTCGCGCTGTGTGCGGCCGCGCTCGGCGCGCGTGTGCGGTGCTTCGGCGTGACCGGCCCCGACGACGAGGGCCACACGCTTCGGCGCCTCCTGACCGAGGGCGGCTGCGAGGCGGACGGCCTGCTCGAGGATGGCTCGCGTCCCACGACCGTGAAGCGCAGCATCGTGGGTCTGGCGCAGCATCGGCATCCACAGAAGATGTTCCGCGTCGACGTGGAGAGCCGCGAGCCGATCTCGAGCGAGATCGAGTCCGCGCTCCTGTGCGCGATCGAGCGCGCCGCCGTGGACTGCCACGTGATCTGCCTGGAGGATTACGCGAAGGGCGTCTGCACGCCCTCGCTCTGCCAGGGCGTGATCGAGATCGGTCGTCGGCTGGGCAAGCCGGTGCTGGTGGATCCGGCGGCGATCGCGGACTACAGCCGCTACGCCGGCGCAACGGCGATCACGCCGAACCGCACCGAGGCCGCGCTCGCGGCGGGTCGGAAGACCATGCCGGACTACGAGGCCGGCGAGGTGCGCCAGCTCGCGCGCACGCTGCGCGAGCGATATCGGCTTCATGCCGTGGTCCTGACGCTCGATCGACATGGCTCGTTCCTGGAGCGTGAAGGCAGCGAGCCCGTGCATGTTCCCACGGTGGCGCGTCGCGTCTACGACGTGACCGGCGCGGGCGACATGGTGCTCGCGGCGCTGGCGGCCGCGCTTGCCAACGGCTTCCCGTGGCCCGAGGCCGTGGCCTTCGCAAACGTGGCGGCGGGCCTCGAGGTCGAGGTGTTCGGCGCGCGACCGATCCCGTTCGCGCAGGTGCGTCGTCAGGTGCTCGCGCAGGCGGGCCACATGGCCGGCAAGATCCGAGATCGCCAGGCGTTGCGCGTGGAACTCGAGGCGCGTCGCGAGGCGGGCCAGCGCATCGTGCTGACCAATGGTTGCTTCGACGTGCTGCACGCCGGGCATGTCTCGAGTCTGCGCGCGGCGCGTGCGCAGGGTGACCTGCTTGTCGTGGCCGTGAACGCCGACGCCTCGGTGCGCGAGCTGAAGGGCGAGGATCGGCCGGTCTTCCCGCTTGCGCAGCGCATGGAGGTGCTGGCGGCGCTGGAATCCGTGGATCTGGTGGTCGCGTTCGAGGAACGGAGCGCCCACGAGGTGATCCGCCTTGTTCATCCGCACGTCTACGTGAAGGGCGGCGACTATCGACGCCCGGAGGATGTCGCCGAGCACGCACTGCTGGTGGAGTTGGGCGTCGAGCTGCGACTGCTCGGGCACGTCCCCGGGGTCAGCACGACCGCCGCGATCCACAGGATGCGGGAGCGTGAAACGGGGACCATTCGTGGATGATTGGGCGGCTTGACTCGCCGCCCGCCGCCCCCCCATACTGACGCAAGTCGTGGCGCGAGCGCGTTTACGACGGTCCGAACAACCCATTTGGAGAAGATGATGAACACCGTCACCAAGAAGGAACTCGTCGAGCGCATCGCCCAGCGGACCGGACTCCAGCGCAACGACGTGAAGACGGTGGTGCAGAGCTTCCTGGATTCGGTCGTGGAGGAGCTCGGGCAGGGCAACCGCCTGGAGTTCCGCGACTTCGGCGTGTTCGAGGTGCGTCAGCGCGCCGCGCGCAACGCGCAGAATCCCAAGACGCTCGTGCCCGTGCACGTGCCGGCGAAGCGCACGGTCCGCTTCAAGCCCGGTCGCCTGATGCGCGAGCAGGGCGAGGCGACCACCGCCACCGCGGGCGGGTCCGCCGTCGCCGTCGCCGCCCGCTGAGCGCGGTGACCTGACATGGAATCCGATCGCCCATCGGGTCGTTCCGCCTCGCGCGGACCGGCCCGCATCGATGCCGCCGACGCGCGCCGCCTGCTCGACGCCGCGCCGCCGCATGCCCCCGAGGCCGAGATGAGCCTGCTGGGTGCGATGCTCATCGACCCGCGCGTGGTTGGAGACGTCATTCAGGTGGTGCCGACGGGCGTGGACTTCCATCGCCCCGCGCATGGCGCGATCTTCGACGCGATGGTGCAGATCTGGGACCGCACCGCCACGCTCGACGTGGTGCAGTTGAACCAGCACCTGACCGACAGGGGGGTGCTCGAGGACATCGGCGGCACGTCGTACCTGGTCGAACTCGCCGAGAGCACGCCGACCGCCGCCCACGCGGTCGAGCACGCGCGCATCGTGCGCGACAAGGCCACCATGCGCGAACTCATCCGCGCTGCGGGCGAGATCCTGGCGCAGGCGCAGTCCGGTGGCGACGAGCCGCAGCAGGTCCTGGAGTCCGCGGAGCAGCGCATCTTCGCGATCGCGCAGCGGCGCGATGGCGCGCGCTTCAGCAGCCTGCAGGAGCTGCTCGATCACACGCTCAAGGTGATCGACCAGAGCGAGGGCAAGCCCTTCACCGGCGTTCCCGCGGGATTCGCGGAGTTCGACGAGATGACCAGCGGACTGCAGAAGGGCGAGATGGTCATCCTGGCCGCGCGTCCAAGCATGGGCAAGACCGCGCTCGCGCTGAACATGATGGAGAACATCGCGGCCAGCGGACATCCCGTGGCCATGTTCAGCCTGGAAATGGGCCGCCAGCAGCTGGTGCAGCGCATCCTGTGCGCGAAGGGCGGCATCGACAGCCAGCGGCTGCGCCGCAACATGCTGCGCAAGGAGGACTATCGCGCGCTGCTGGGGGCGTGCGAGGCGTTGCAGAACTGCAGCATCTGGATCGACGACACCCCGGGTCTGTCGCTGCTGAGCATGCGCAGCAAGGCGCGTCGCCTGAAGGAGCAGCACGGCATCGAGGCGATCATCATCGACTACCTGCAGCTCATGTCCAGCGGCGGCCGCGTGGAGAGCCGCCAGATGGAGGTCAGCGAGATCAGTCGCGGCATCAAGGCGATGGCGCGCGAACTCGAGGTCCCCGTGATCTGCCTGAGCCAGCTGAACCGCGCCGCCGAGCAGCGCGAGGGCCACAAGCCGCGCATGAGCGACCTTCGCGAGTCGGGCAGCATCGAGCAGGACGCCGACGTGGTGCTGATGCTGCACCGCGAGGAGTACTACCACCAGGGCGACGACGACTGGCTGGAGGCGAACGCCGACAAGCGCGGTCTCGCCGAGCTGATCGTGGCGAAGCAGCGCAACGGTCCGACGGGCGTGTGTCGACTGGCGTGGGACGGACGCCTGACGCGGTTCCGCGACTTCACGGACGCCACACCGCCAGGCGGATTCGAGGCCGCGCCGCGCAGCCGCGCCGTGCTGCCCCCGGACGACCTGCCGCTCTGATCCGACCACGATCGATCCGCGGTGCCGCGCGCAAGTAGATTGCGCGCAGCGATGGACGCGCCGGATGACATTCCAGGAATGCTCGAGCGGGCCGCCGCCGGTGACCCGGAGGCCTGGCGCACGGTGGTCGACCGGTTCAGTCCGCGCGTGTTCGCCTTCCTGCGCAGCTACACGCGGGATCCGGAACTGGCCGAGGAAGTCGTGCAGAGCGTGTTCTGCACGGTGGCGCGCAAGCTTGCGGACTACGAGGAGCAGGGGCGCTTCGATGCGTGGCTCTTTCGGATCGCGCTGAACCGTCTGCGCGACGAGATGCGCCGCCGGAAGAAGCACGCGCGTCCGATGGACGCGGACGTGCTTGCGGACGTCGGGCCCGCGGCGCGCGCGGAGGCGCGGGCCGGCCGCGAGGAGATCGAGGCGCTGCGCGCGGCCATGGAAGAGCTCCCGGAGCAGGACCGGCTCGTGATCGACCTGCGCCACCAGGGCGGCATGGGTTTCCAGCAGATGGCCGATCTCCTGAAGGAACCCCTGGGAACCCTGCTGGCACGCCACCATCGGGCCCTGCGAAAGTTGCGCGAGATGCTGCGCAGACGCCTTGGTGAGGAGGAAAATCCGTGATGGCCGGTCCGATACCGCGAAATTCGTCCCTTCGCGCTGCAAGACCCTTCCCCGCTCCCCGTTGGGAGCCCAGTCTGGAGTCATTCCATGGCACTTGAGAGCGATTTCAATCCATCCCCACGTCTGGACCGGCTGCTCCGGGCCGATGCTTCGCGCGTCCCCGCAGGCCTGTCGCAGCGGGTCTTCGAGGCAAGCGTGGGATCGTTGCCCGATGTGCGCTCGGCCAGGGGCGTGATCGGTCGCCTGTCGTGGCGCTGGGTCGCCGCGGCTGCCGTGCTGCTGGTCGCCGGCGGCATCGCGCTGCGGCTCGGGATGACCACCGGAGCCTCGGATGGATCCGAGTCCATGCTCACCGTGGTGATCGAGTCCACCGGTGGCGAGGGCTTTGGTGAGGACGTTGGCTCGATCGCCGTGGTCCGCGGCGGTGGCTTCGCGGATCTCGATGCGGAGATGCGACTCCTGCTGGCCGACGGGAGGATCGACGGATGATCACCTTGAAGCGCTGGACCGCGGTGGTCCTGCTGTGCGCGTCGCTGCCAGTCGTGGCGTCCTTCGCGGTTCAGGACGCGCCTCGGTCGCGTCGGCAGGGTGGTGAGCCGCCACCGCCGCCGGCTCGACAGGCCGATGAAGGCCCAGGTTCAGGCGGTGGCGAGGGTCGTCGCGGCGGGATGCGACGGGAACTGACCGACAAGGACGTGGAGCGCATCATCGCCACGGCGCGCGACGTGGACCCGACGTGGGCCGACGCCCTCGAGCAACTCCGCAAGGAGGATCCCGCGAAGCTTCGTCAGCGGCTTGGCATGCAGGCGCGCATGCTGATGGGGCTGTCGATGCTGCGAGAGCGGCAGCCCGAGATCTACCAGGCTCGTGTGGAGGACTTCCGCGTGCAGCGCGAGATTCGCGCGGCGTCCGAGCGCCTGCGCAAGGCACGCGAGGCCGGCGACGCGGCCTCGGAGGCGCTTGCCCGCACCGAGGTGCGAGGCGCGATCGAGCGGCAGTTTGAACTCGACGTGAAGGCGCGCGCCTATGAGCTGGTGGCGATGGAGCGTGCCCTGAAGGATGCGCGCAAGCGGCTGCAGTCGGACATCTCGGATCGCGAGAGCCGCCTGTCCGAGGCGCTTCAGGCCGTGGACCGGGGCGAGATGCCTCGCTTTGGGCGCGGCCCGGAAGGCGACGGCCCGTGGATGTGGCGTGAGCGCGAGGGCGGTCGTCCGCAGGGCGAACGTCCACCGGGGGATCGACCCGCTCCGCCTTCGCCGCCTGGCGCGGTGCCGTAGGCTGCCCGCTCGGGTGATCCAGCGCACGAACGATCAAGGCGGGATTCGCTCCCGCGCCCCCCGCGCGGGCGCTGGTGTCGGCGTGTGGCTGCTCACGACGATCGTGTGCCTCGTGGCGTTGCTGTCGCCGTGGGCCTTCGCGCGCGTCGAGATGCCGGGGGGCGCGCGCATGGCGCGGTGGAGCGCGCAGAACCTGCAACTGAGCCTGCTGCCGCCGGCGTGGCTGCGCGACACGTCGGCGGAGGCCCGCGTGGAAGCTGCGCGCGCCGCCGGCGAACATGTGCCTGGCCGGATGCTTGGCACCGATCGCATCGGTCGTGACGTGGCGGCAAGGTTGGTCGCGGGCAGCGCGCTCTCGCTGGCGCTCGGGCTCGCGGCGGCGGTGGTCGCGACGGCGATCGGCGTGTGCTGGGGCGCGGCCGCGGCATGGTTCGCGGGTCCCGTGGACGCCTCGCTCATGCGGATCGTGGACGTGCTGTACGCGCTGCCGAGCATCCTGCTGGCCACGCTCCTCGGCGTTGCCGTGGACGGATTCGCCGAACGCACGCTGGGCGACGCCTCGCCGGGCCTGCGGCTGGCCCTGAATCTTCTCACCATGCTCGTGGCGATCGCGGGCGTCGGCTGGCTCACGATGAGCCGCGTGGTTCGGGGGCAGGTCCTCTCGTTGCGTGAGCGCGCATTCATCGAGGCGGCGCGCGCGGCGGGGGCAGGCAGTGCGCACATCTTCCGCAAGCACCTGCTGCCGAACCTCGCGGGTCCGGTGGCGGCCTACGCGGCGCTCGCCGTCCCGGCCGCGATCCTGAGCGAGAGTTTCCTGAGCTTCCTTGGCATCGGGATCCGAGATCCGCTGCCGAGCCTTGGAAACCTGGCGGCCGATGGCCTGCCGGAACTGAACCTCGTCAAGGGCCGCTGGTGGCTGCTCGCGCCACCGTGCGTGGTGATCGCGATGGCGCTGCTGTCGCTGAATTTCGCGGCCGATCGGCTGCGTGACCGGCTCGATCCGGCGTCGGCGGGCTGACGCGCCGGGCCGCGGGCTGCGTTACCCTGCCCGCCCCATGCGAAACGGCTTCGGATTCAAGGATCTGGTGATGCTCGCCCTCCTGCTCGCCGTGGCG
>Ga0164293_10002453_pt1 | contig 15702 bp, 8 predicted proteins | sample GEODES118metaG_FD_111487 | JGI IMG/M metagenome (GOLD analysis project Ga0164293, IMG submission 111487) | Eutrophic lake water microbial communities from Lake Mendota, Wisconsin, USA - GEODES118 metaG | ecosystem: Environmental > Aquatic > Freshwater > Lake | place: USA: Lake Mendota, Wisconsin...
AACGGGAGTGAGAGTAGCAGTGAGAGCTTCTCCTATCGAGCGAAGGATGGAGCCGGCAATCTGTCGAACCTGGCGACGATCCAGCTGACGATCACACCGGTGGACGATACAGCACCGGTGGCGGACAACGAGAGCGCCACGCTCCAGGAGGGCGGCACCAGCGCCAATTTGGCTCTGCTAACGGGTGATACGGATGCCACTGATGATCCCAGTGGCGCTGGATTGCTGTTGGCGGAGGTGAATGGCATCGCGCTGAGCAGCCTGACGCCACAAAGCAGCGGCAGATATGCAGGTTTTTATGCGATCGACGGCAGCCATGGGGTGGTTTATGCCAAAGCCGATGGCACGGCCTTCTATGTGCACGATGGCTCCGACACCACCAGCGACAGCTTTTCCTACAGGGCCAAGGATGGCGCCGGCAATGTTTCGAACATCGCCAGCATCCAGCTGACGATCACACCGGTGGATGACACTCCGCCAACGGTGACAGCCAGTCTGTTGAACGACACCGGACGCAACAACCAGGATAAGATCACTCAGGACCCAACTGTGCATGGTGGTAGCCAGGGGGCCACAAGCCTCTGGGGTTCTTTGAACGGCGCCGCCTTTGTTGAGATGACGGATACCCTGGATCCCGATGGATCGTTCAGCATCGGCGCGCAGGATTACAACAAACTTAGCCAAGGCTTCATGTCAGATAGAGCTTATGAGCTACTCCTGAAAGCACGAAATGCTTCCGGGTTGGAATCCGTGGTGGCGAGGGTGAGCTTCATCATGGATCGCACAGCTCCAACGGTGAGTTTTGATCTAGCTCCAGATAGCGACACGGGGATCTTGGGAGATCAAACCACCACGGAGCGCATCGTCACGCTCCAAGGCCAGAGTGAGGAGAACGCGGAGATTCGCTTGCAGAATACCGGCGCTCAAAAACTGACCGATTCTTCAGGGCAGTTTACCTTCTCAGGGGTATCCATACCAAGTGCTGGAGCCGGGACCTTCACCATGATTGCCACGGATGTGGCAGGAAATCAGGCAAGGAGCAATGAAAAGATTGCCCGTGAAGGGATCAATGGATCGCCGAAGATAACGAGTGCTCCCGAAACATCCGTTGACCTGCAGAAAAACACGCTCTACAGCTACCAAGTTGTCGCAACAGACCCGGATCAGGATCCGCTTGGTTTTGTGTTGATGCGTGGCCCCAAAAATGCGCAGCTTAGTGCCGATGGGCTGCTGACCTTTAAGCCAGAGCCATCAATCAATGGCGATTACAGCTTTACAATTCAGGTCAGTGATGGCAGAGGTGGTGTTGATCAACAGGAGTTTGTTGTGAATACTCGATTGAATCTGGTTGGCGGAACGATTAAAGGGTCAGTATGGAACGATCTAAATCGAAATGATCTTTGGGACAGGGGCCTTACAGATACCAAAGGCGAAGTTCTGATTAACAACGAAATGAAGGGTTATTTCAATGGATTTGTAGGCGATTTGCATCCAGGTGATCCTGCTAGTCCTCTCGCAAGCTACTTTCCTGGGCCGAATAGCTCTACTGGCGATCCGTCTGTTCGTTTTGCGTCTGGCCCTGATCTAACTGGAATTGAGGCCTTGGGCAACTGGCTCGGCTCGCCTGGATCAGCCCTTAATAATCAGAACTGGAGCCAGCTCGGCTCAATCCCTTTAAGGTGGCCAACAAATACAGAACTGGCTATCGTCTACGAGATTGACGGTGGCAAGTACGGCATTGATAATCTCCGAGGCAATTTCGGAGCAGACAACGGCATTTACGTCTGGGTAAACGGTGAATTTCGTTTCGGAGCGTTGGATCCAGGTGGTGTCTACCCCAAGGAATATCCAAATGTTGATTTGGGAAGCCTGAAGCCCTGTACCAACTACATTCAGATCTTACTTGAGGATCACGGAGGTGTTCTTGGGTATGACGCAGAGATAACTGGCAATCGCCGTTTAGACGAAGGTGAAACCGGGATAGCGTCGAATACTATATTCTTAGATCTTAATAAGAATGGATCGCTGGATGCAGGTGAACCAACACAAACCACTAGTGGCGATAGTTCTGATCCTTGCGCTCTAAATACAGGCACGTACGAATTTAACGGGCTTTCTCCTGGTACCTACGTAGTTCGCAGCGAACTTCCCAAAGGCTGGGATCAAAGCTACCCAGGCTATCTGGTTCTAGGACCTGATATTGCCGTTAATGGCAGCTTTGAATACAGTCCGGCGGCTGGTTTTTATACCTTGTCCCAAGGATCTACAGTTATACCTGGATGGGAAGTTACCCAGGGATCTGTCGACGTAAAGGGAATCGGAGTGTGGCAGTCATCAAACGGTGTTAAAAGCCTTGATATGGATGGAACCCCGGGATTTGGCGGGGTGAAACAAACGCTCGTAACAATTCCTGGCCAGAAGTACAGAGTCATGTTTGACCTGGCCGGCAATCCATATGCAGCACCAACAATTAAAACACTTGGTGTTGAAGCAAATGGCCAAGGCAATGTATATACGTTTGATACAACAGGGAAGAGATGGGAGGCAATGGATTGGAGGCGGGATGAGATTTTTGATTTTACTGCAGTGGACACGACAACGACTCTCACATTCACCAGCCTGAACCAAGAAGGAGGGATTGCAGGCGCAGCCCTTGACAATGTCAGAGTTTATCCGCTTACGAGCTCTAATAACGAGCATTTTGTTGTAGTACGAAAAGGAGAAGAGGCCACAAACATCAACTTCGGCCTCTCTCGAAACAAAGACTACACCGGCGAACACGATCTCCAGATTACCAATATCGACGCCGAGCAGCTAACAGTTGAGCCCCAGCTGCTCACAGTTGAGGGTACAGTGACAGCAACAATCAAGAACGCCGGAGTAGATCCGGTCAACAAGCCATTCAGTGTTGCGTTCTTCGAAGATCGCAATTACAACAAGTCTTACGACAGCAGCTTCGACACTCTGCTAACCACCGTCGAGGTGGACAAGCCTATCGCTGGTGGTGCGAGCCTCTCGGTAACAGCTGATCTATCTGCCTTCATGGCATTTGCACATGCACCGATCTGGGGTGTGGTGGATCTCGAAAACGTGGTGGTCGAAACAAATGAGACAAACAATCTGAACTTTAGCGAAAGCGATTGTTTGTTTAATCCAGTGATTGGACAATTCAACCCAGTTGTAGAGTGGGCCAAGACAGAGTTTGCAGTTGCGCCGGAGTCGAAGCATGTGGCGATGACACCAGCGGTGATCGATCTCAATAGTGATGGAATCCCAGACGTGATTTTTAGCACTCTGAATGCCACCAACTTCTTTGGTGCAAGTCTGATTGATGGAAAACTAAGAGCAGTAAGTGGCGCAGATGGTTCTGAATTATGGACAGTGAATGATCCCAGCTACGATGTCAATGGCCTTGCAGGCGTAACAGTAGGAGATATTGATCTGGATGAATCTCCTGAGATTCTGGTCTGTAATGAAATGGGAACAGCCTTGCTGGCTTTCGAGAATAATGGCACATTTAAGTGGCGGAGCCCCAGAATTCCGATTTGGTGGGGCTCTGCGTCTATTGTGAATCTTGATAATATCGGCCCCCCTGAGATCGTCGTAGGGTCAACCGTGCTGGATGCCTCTGGAAAGATCATCTGGTCTGGTAGCGAAAAGGGAAACCCGGGGACGGGTTCAACCCTGGGTCCCCTGTCTGTTGTTGCTGATATCAATCTGGATGGCAAAAGTGAGATTCTTGCAGGCCGGTCCGCATTTTCAGCGGATGGTCACTTGCTCTGGGATACCAATCTTGGCGATGGCCCAACAGCTGTCGGAAACTTTGACAATGATCCTGAGGCTGAGATAGTAGTATCTACACACAAGGGAATTTATATGGTAGAACACACAGGTGTCCTCAAGTGGTTCACTTCTTTATCCACGAGTGGTTATGGTGGGGCGCCCCCTGTTATAGCCGATGTCGATAATGATGGCGTTCCCGAAATCGGAGTCTCTGGGCCAAGCCATTACTATGTAATAGAAGGTGATGGGGCGATCAAATGGTCTTCGCCTACCCAGGACTTCTCCTCAGGCGTCACTGGATCTACAGTTTTTGATTTTGATGGGGATGGAGAAGCTGAGATTGTTTATAGAGATGAGTTCTTTCTGAGGATTTATCGCGGCAGAACTGGCGACATCTTGTATCAGCAGCCGATGAGTTCGATTACTGGCTATGAGTATCCACTCGTAGCAGATGTTGACAATGATGGCAACGCCGAGATTCTGGTTGTGGCTGATTCGTTGTGGTGGGGTTCACAAAACGGGATTTACGTTATTGGCGACCTCAATGATACTTGGGTGTCAGCGCGGAAGATTTGGAATCAACACAGTTACCACATCACTAATGTCAGTGATAACGGTACAATTCCACAGCGAGAATTGAACAGCTGGCAGATATACAACAGCTATCGACAAAACATTGCGACCGACACGCCAGCCTTGGCTGCACCAGATCTGATCACCTCCTACCTGCGAAGTAGCGAAAACAACGGCAACAACACAATTGCGGCTCGGATAGGCAATGCGGGCTCTATTTTTGTTGCAGCGGGTGTTTCTATCGCCTTTTACGACGGCGATCCCCGCACCGGCGGGCAACTGCTGGGCACAACACTCACCAGCAAGCGGCTAGAGATCGGTGATTTTGAAGATGTGACCCTCACCGTAGCTAGCCGACCTCTCAGCACCGTGTGGGTGGTGGCTGATGACGACGGGACTGGAGTGGGCAAAGTTCGCGAATGTGATGAGTTGAACAACTTCTATAGCCTGCTTGGCCCTGGACAGGGTGAAATCCGCGGCACGGTATGGAGTGATCGCAATGGGGATGGCACCTTCAATCGCCTTGGGGATGCCAAAGAAAACGGTCTGCCTGGGGTAACGGTCTACCTCGATGTGAACAACAACCGCCGGCTCGATGCGGGAGAACCCAGCCGGGTGACAGCCCAGGACAATCCCCGTACGGCTGACACCAATGAAGATGGCCAGTACCGCTTCACCAACCTTTCCTATGGCGCGTACACCGTGCGCGAACTGGTGCCCACTGGATACCAGCAGACCGTGCCCGGTGGCGATGGGGGCGCCGCCGTGAACCTCACGGCAACCAGCGCCCTGCACGAGGTGAATCTGGGCAATGGCTCCATCCCGGTCATCACGTCCACGCCGATTCGTTCGGTGTATGCAGGCACCAGCTACACCTACGCCGTGCAGACCAGCGATCCCGGCGGTGGTGGCCTCACCTATCAGCTGCTCGAAGGTCCCGCCGGCATGGTGATCAGCCCGGCAGGGGTGGTGACTTGGACACCGGGGGCCCTCGGCACCGTCCCGGTGTCCGTGGAAGTGCGCAATCCTGCCGGTGCCAAGGCAATCCAGTCGTTCCAGCTGGTAGTGGAGGCTGATCTGGAAGCCCCTGTGATCAGCCTGCGGCCCAGTGGGACCGTGTTCACACCAGGGGAAACGCTCACCCTCAACCTTTCCGCCAACGACAACGTGGCGGTGACGGATCTGCGGCTCACCCTGAATAGCACACCGCTTTCACTCATTCCCAATCTCCCCAACCAGCCCAATCAGGCCTCCGTGGTGCTCAACCAGCTGGGCTCCTACACCATCCAGGCCACCGCCACAGATTCCTCAGGCAACGTGGGCACCTCTTCCCTGCAGGTGCGTGTTCCCGATCCCAACGACAAGACGCCACCTGTCATCAGCCTCAACCTCGCCTCTTTTGATCCCACCAAGCCCCTTACCAAGCTGACCAATCTGGTGGGATCAATCAGCGGCAATCCCGACTCCTGGCGGGTGGAGCTGGCCCCCATCAACCTTGTGGATCCAGCCAATCCCGCTGCCCCTGATCCGGACTACGTCACCATCGGCTCAGGCACCGGCAACACCCTCAACGCCACCCTGGCCACGATTGATCCAAGCCTCTTCCGCAATGACAACTACCTCCTGCGGGTGATCTCCCAGGACTTCAGCGGCAACATGGATGTGGAGAGCACCGTGGTGGGGCTCTTCAGTGAGGAGAAACCGGCCGACTTCAAGCTCGATTTCACCGATCTCAGTATTCCACTCACGGGCCTGCCGATTCAAATTGGTCGCTCCTACAGCAGCCTCAATGCCCAGGTATCTGGCGACTTCGGCTACGGATGGAACCTCTCCTTCCAGGATGCCCAGATTCAAGAAAGCGCACCCGACGGACGAAATCTTAGGGATGACGATGCATTCTTTGGTAACGGCCTCACTGTGGGCACCCGCATTACTCTCACCAATCCCGAAGGGCGCCGGGTGGGCTTCACGTTTGACCCGCAGTTTGTGACTTCAATAGGAGGCTTTTTATCTCTCGCAGGCCTGGGAGGCAATCTCTATCGGCCATACTTCCGGCCCGATCCAGGTGTTTACGACAGCCTTGAGGTCGTTTCCGACCCCAGCATCTACAACAACCTCTCTGTAAACGATCTTTATTCAACTCTGATTCAAATCCGAGGTGACAACTCTGCTGCCACACCGGGATTCATCCCCTTCACCTTCAACCCCTCGACCTACTTCCTGCGCACCAAGACTGGAGACACCTACCAATACGAACAAATAGCTGGCCTGATCGATATCACCGATCGCAACGGCAACAAACTCACTTACAGCAGCACCGGAATCCACAGCTCCACGGGCCAGAGCATCAGCTTCTCCCGGGACAGCGAAGGCCGAATCACGGAAATTAAAGATCCGGAGGGCAAGGTGATCAAGTATACCTATAACGCCCTGGGCGAACTGGTGGGAGTGACCGATCGCACGGGAAATACCACCACGATGGCATACAAGAGCAGCCGCCCCCACTACCTGACCAAGGTGGTTGACCCTCTGGGCCGGATCGCCAGCCGCACCGAATACGACGAGCAGGGCCGTGTGAAACGGATTCTTGATGCCGAGGGCAATGCCCTGAATCTGAGTTACGACCCAAATTCCCGCCTTCAGGTTGTGAAGGATCCCCTTGGGAATACGATCACCATCCTTTCTGACGAACGCGGCAATGTGATCGAACAGGTGGATGCCAATGGCGGCGTTACCAAGCGCAGGTACGACGCCAATAACAATGTGCTCACCAGCACTGATCCGGAGGGCAACACCACCACCTACAGCTACGACACTCGCGGCAACAAGCTGAGCGAAACCAATCCCGAGGGCGAAAAGCGCAGATTTGAATACAGCCTCACCAACAAGCTGCTCAAGGAGACCGATGCCCTCGGCTTTAGCACCACCTACACCTATGACGGTCGCGACAATCTGCTGACCCGCACCGATGCCAACGGCAAGACCACAACGTATGTGTACGACGAACGTGGTCAGTTGAAGACGATCACCGATGCCAATGGCAAGCTGAGCACGTTCAGCTATGACGCTGTCGGCAATCTCAAGACGCTCACGGATCCCGTTGGTGGTGTCACCAGCTTCACCTATGACGCCAACGGCCAGGTGAAGAGCATGACCGACCCGCTCGGGGCGATCACCAACTTTGTGTATGACAACCAAGGTCGATTGCTCGAGAAGGCGGATCCGGAAGGCAGCAGCTGCGGCTGCGCCCGTGGCATCACCAAGACGGAATACAACAAGGCCGGCGACAAGGTGGCTGAAATCGATGCTCTCGGCCGGCGTACGGAATACCGCTACAACAACCGTGGACTGCTGATCGAAACGATCCTGCCGGATGACACCCCGGCAACCACCAACGACAACCCACGCCTGCGGATCGATTATGACGCCGCCGACCGCAAGATCAGCAGCAGCGACGAGCTTGGCCGGCTCACCTTCTACGTGTACGACAAGCTAGGCCAGCTGATCGAAACGATCTATCCCGATGCCACCCCCGCCACCCTGGAGGACAATCCACGCACCCGCAAGGAGTACGACAAAGCCGGCCGCGTGATTGCCGAAGTGGATGAATTGGGCCACCGCAAAACCTTCGCCTATGACAAGGCCGGCCGCTTACTGAAAGAGACGAATGCTCTCGGCCAGACCACAACCCACAGCTACGACGATTCCGGCCGCAAAATCTCCAGCACCGATGCACTGGATCGCATCACGGGCTACAGCTACGACGGCATGGGGCGTCTGCTGACCAGCACCTACGCCGACAAGACATCCACCACCACCACCTATGACGCCCTCGGTCGTGTGGTGAAGGAAACCGATCTGTCGGGTCTGAGCACCAGCTACGAGTACGACGCCCTCGGCCGCCTGACGGCGGTGGTCGATGCGTTGCAGCAACGCACGGAGTACACCTACGACACGGTGGGCAACCTGAAAGAGCAGAAGGATGCCAATGGCCATGTCACCACCTTCACCTACGACAGCCTCAGGCGGCGTGTGGACATGGTGTTGCCGGAGGGCCAGCTCAAGAAGAAAATCCACGACAAGATCGGCAACCTGATCCGAAGCACTGATGCCAATGGGATCACCACCACTTACAAGTACGACGCCCGCAACTGGCTGATCGAGAAGGCGTTCTCCGATGGCACCCCCACCGAGACGTTCACTTACACCGCCACCGGCCAGCTCAAGACCGTCACCGACAACCGCGGCACCACCGAATACGCCTACGACGAACGCGACCGCTTGCTGAGCCGCACCGAACCCGATGGCCGCACGATCACCTACACCTACGACAAGGCCGGCAACATCCGCACGCTCAACGTGCCCTCCGGCACCACCACCTACACCTACGACGCCCTGAACCGACTTGATACGGTGACCGATCCCGATGGGGGCGTCACCGACTACGACTACGACGCAGTGGGCAATCTCAAGACCACCACCTTTGCCAATGGGGTGGTGGAAAGCCGCGACTACGACCCTCTGAATCGGCTGCTCTATCTGGAGAATCGCGGTGTTGCCGGTGTGCTCTCCAGCTACCGCTACAGCCTCGATGCGATGGGCAACCGCCTCAAGGTGGAGGAGGAGGATGGTCGCACGGTGAATTACAGCTACGACGATCTCTACCGCCTCACCAAGGAGCAGATCCTCGATCCCAGCAACGGCAACCGCACGGTTAGCTTTGAATACGACCCGGTGGGCAACCGCCTGAAGCGGATCGATTCGCTCGCCGGCACCACCACCTACAGCTACGACAAGAACGACCGACTGCTGGCCGAAGTGCTGGCCGGCCAGACGATCACCTACAGCTACGACAACAATGGCAGCCTGACCGCCAAGGCCGTCAACGGCCAGACCGAGGCCGAATACCGCTGGAATGCCAAGGGCGAAATGATCGGTGCCACGGTGCGCGACAACGGCAGCACTAACGTGGTGAGCTTCGAGTATGACCACGAGGGCATGCGAGTGGCCGCCACCGTGAACGGCCAGGAGACCCGCTTCCTGCTCGACACCACCCAGCAGACCTACGCCCAGGTGATCGAGGAATACCTGGCCAATGGCAGCCTCAGCCGCAGCTACACCTACGGCGGCGATCTGCTCAGCCAGGACGACACCAGCACCCGCAGCTACTACCAGGTGGACGGCCTCGGCAGCACGCGTCAGCTGACCGATGTCGGCGGCAACGTTACTCTTAGCCACGATTACCAGGCCTTTGGCGAATTGCTGCAGAAGGCAGGTAGTGGTGAGAACCGTTATCTGTTCGCCGGGGAGCAGATTGAGGAGTCGGTGGATCTCACGTACCTGCGAGCGAGGTATTACGAGATGGGGAGTGGGCGGTTTGTTTCTGTGGATCCTTTTGAAGGTGTTCCAGCCAATCCCCAGACACTGCATGACTATATCTATGTCAAGGGAAATCCCATTAATCTTGTTGATCCCAGCGGTGAGTTCTGGGCTATTCTTGGCTGGTCCCTTTTTGGGCTATATGCAGGAGCATCAGTCTATGTTATTTGCACTTCAATAAAAGGCGAGCAGATCTCATTCAAAACACTTGGATGGTCTGCTGCATTAGGTGCTGCCTTTGCTGCTATCCCTCTTACCCTTTCCTATCTTCATACTCTAACTGTAAGCACGACCGCTGGGATCAGCGCATCAACTGCAAAGGCCGGTGCGGTTGTCAAATGTTCTTTTGGCTTATAATCACGAATTCGATAAAAAACCCGGCCACCTTCTCCGATGCTGGTTGAACTGCTCAGTGGTGATTGATGGTCAAAAGAAGCGCATTGGCCTGTAAACTTACGCGGGGCTTCATGAATAAGACTAGTTCAACTTTTGGCGGAGCAGATACGGGCACTATTAGTGGTTGAATCTGCGCTAATTGGGGACTCCTGAAAAAGTCAGATCAACTGTGGCGCAACTGGTTTTAGCGATCAAAACCCAGCAAACTGGCTTTGTATTGGGCAATCAATGATTACTGCAACTCTTGAATGCTGCAGATGTACCAGAAGCAACATAACGGGCAGCTCTCAATCGAAGAGTCTCATGTGCCTTTTGGTGGCACGTTGGACCCGAGCAACCGTTGGGTAGTCTTCTCCTCCCTGATACCATGGGATGAACTGGAGGAAACATATGCCACTCAGTTCGGCTCCACGATTGGGGCCCCTGCAAAGCCTGTGAGGCTGGCGTTTGGCGCGCTGTTCATCAAGCAGCGGCTTGGCTTGACCGATGAGGAAACCGTTGAGCAGATCTGAGAGAACGCCTATGTGCAATCCTTTCTGGGCCTTGTATGTTACTCCAGCAAGGCACCATTCGCCCCGTCGGGGATGGTTCATTTCCGCAAGAGACTTTCTGAGGATGATCTCAGGCGAATCAATGAACTGACTGCCGAACGTGGCAAGGCCATGGTAATCGAGGCAGTGTCGCTCCCACGAGATGTTGGCGGCTCTGACGATAGTCGTCTTAGCCTACTTGATCAATCAGAGCCTATCAAGATAAGGGCCTACACCTCGGCCAACGGCTGTTTCTTCTTGCCAGTGCGCGACTTGGCGGGCTCGCCGGACAGCGACGAAAAGGAGCTGATCTCAATGGCGCGGTCGGGAAACACAGCCCTGATCTCCAATTCACCACCCATGGCCTGGACGAAGTTGCGCAGAGTGCTCATCAGCATGTCGGCCCGGTTCTCGATCTTGGAGATCTCGGCCTGTTTGACATTGAGGTTCTTGGCGAGTGTGTCCTGGGTGAGGGAAAAAGCCCTGCGCAGTTCCGCCAGGGTCATGTCCTGCCGCAGCTGCTCTTTGCGCAGCTCAATGCGCTCCCGGCGCTCCGGGCTGAAGTCCTTGGTGAGTGCAGAGAAAGAGCGGGTCATGACTTTGGTTGGGTGTTGAGGTTCCTGAGGTGTTCGTCGTAGAGCGAGTCTGCTTTGGGAATCATTGTTTTGTAGAAGCGCTTGTCCTTGCCGGACTTGTTGCCACCGATCAACAGAAGGGCGCTGCGGTTTGGATCAAAGGCATAGAACACACGCAGGGGCTCACCATGGGACTGAATGCGCAGCTCGCGCATGTGGCTGTGCCTGGAGCCCTCCACACCTGAGGAGTAGGGGAAGGGCAGCTGGGGTCCCATCTCTTGCAGCAGCTCCACCATGACTGTCACATCGTTCTGCTCCTGCTCGCTCAGTTCGAGCCACCAGTCTTCGAAGACAGCGGTCTGGCAGACATCCCACATCCAGTATTCCCTCCACGGAATACCTTAGAGCCACGCTCGCCGCTGTCAAGCCCAGCCCCTCAGTGCCGCGTGGATGGCAGCCCTCGCGCCGAGCTCTCGTCCGCAAGGCCTCCAAGCAGCCGTTCGCTGGTTCGAATCCAGCAGGGGGCGTTGCCATCGGGCTCAGGGGGGGGCGCGCACGACTCAGGCCGCAGCGATGGCCTGCCGCACTCGTGACCGCATTCCTATCGCCCGTGCTCAGCCCGGATCCGGCTCCAGTCCGAGATACAGCCGCAGGCCCGCATCGATCGAGGCCAGCTCGGCCTCGCTCACCTGGCCGTAGCAACGGCGGATCCGTTGGCTGCCGTTCAGGGTGGGGGCAATCACCACCAGGCATGGCCGCGTGCTGCGTTGTTCATAGCCGCGGCTGGGCTCCAGTCCATCAGCACCAGGCTGCCCCGGGGCAGGTTCATGACTGGTCTTGCCCGCGTTGGTCTCATGCCATCCGGATTCCTGACGACAGTGCACGCCAACTCCAGCGTTGGGAAAAAAAGATCGTTGTCCCCTTCTGGCAGCGCGTCAGTCCAACTCGCCCACTCAAGAGCTGATCGCGCTTTTGTCCATTTAATTACACTCGGCAAGCCTCGCATCTTCTTGGTGTGGTTCAGCTCACGCCCCTGCAATGAGACCCAAGCTCATCACCCAAACGAAGTATTGGCCAAACACCACAGGGTTGAATTGCACAAAGATCAATAGGGCCAGTGTGCTGGCTAACCAGAAGTCGATGCGTTCCTTGTACTGGGTGAGCAGATTGAGTAGCAGTATGCCAAACATCAGCAGGCGGCTAACTTCTTCATTAGCGAACAGCAGTCTACTGCCGGTTGCCGAGCCGTGGTCGGCGGCTTCCCTGCTAAAGGAGAACAGCATGTTGAGTGCAAAACCATCACCAGAGAGAAGGACAAAAGGCAGCGATATAAGAGCAGGCAGAGCCAGGGCGATGAGGCTGTATTTCAGAACTCCCATCCCAGCTACCCCCCGCGATGTCTGGGCCTGGGCCTGAAGCTCGATCAGGAAGCAGGGCAGCACAAGGATTCCCAGGTGCTTGATGCTAAGCGAGAGGCCTAGCAGTACGGCCGAAACCTTGGGCCGCCTGTGTAGCGTCAGGCCTGAAGCGACTAGAGCGAGCAGGGAGGCGAACTCAAGCTGCTGCACTTCCACAATGAAGTTGCTCCAGCGGCCCAGCAGAAGGATCGTGAACGCCAACAGGCCGGCCGTCGGCTTGCTGTGCTTCAGATAAACCCAGAGCGTCAGCAGTCCAAGCCCCAGATGGCAAGCCATGTTGATCGGCCGCCAAGCCTGCATGAACGTCTCGAAGCTCTTGAATCCGAGTAGGTTGAGCAGCGCAACGAACAAGTAGCTTAGTGGCAGATAAGTTGGATAGTTTTGATTCTCCCGCAATGACTTGCCAATGATTCGGTTGTATGGGCTGATCCCTTCTGCAATTCTTTTCCCTTCCTCCCACACGTTGTAGATGTCACTGCCCACCAGTTCCTGATTGCTGGCGTTGGCCCAGAGGACATGGTGGGCAATGGCAGCCGCACACAGCCCAGCCACCGTGACGATCAGCGCGGTTCTGATCCAAAACCTCATGCTCATCCCCGCAACGATGTGCTTCTGCACAGCTCAGATACCACATTGACGCACCATTTAGTGCTCTCCGCGATGACATTCATTCTTTGCTGTCCAATGGTTTCTTGGATACACTTTGACATGGGCGAGTCACCCCCTTCCCCCTACAGCCGAATTCCTCCGCCACCCGCTGGCAGAACGCCCCCAACCGCTCCCGCCGCCACCCCACCAGCACTCCTGGCCGAGCCATCAGCTCCAGAAGGTCATCCTCCGCATCGAACAGCTCATCAAGCAGCCAGCACAGCGCTTGAGTGCGGGCGAGGTCTTGGGGATTGGGGTTAGCCATGGGTTCCTCTGGCTGGGACACCAGAGGTTTCCAGGGTTGTCAACAGCCCCTGGCCTCAGGGGGTGTATGGCCGCGCCAGCCCCCGTTCCAACAGCTCGGTGCAGAGACTCGGGGCCCCCTCGCGGTAGCAGTCGGCGAGCATCCGGCCGTACTTCTCCTCCTTGGTGGTGCGCACCAGGACCGGGCCGGGCTGCTGGAACCACTGGGTCACAAACGCCTGGCTCTCCTGGCCCTTGGCCTTCTCGATCGGATCCTTGCTGCGCAGCTCCGGGGCATCGATGCCATAGAGCCGCACCCGCTGGCGCAGGGTGATCGAAAAGCCCAGGTCCAGATCGAGGTCCACCGTGTCGCCGTCGACGACCTTGGCCACTGTCTTGAGGCGGTAGATGTAGGGCTCGGGGGAGGTGGCGGCGGTGGCGCTCGTGCTCATCGGCGGTGGGGATCGCTGGGCAGCCAACTCTGGCAGGGAGCCAGGCTTGGCCAAAGGAATGAAGCCGTGTCCTATTACACTGACAACATCGGCTCTACCTAAGGTGCAGATGCTTCTGCCGCTTGAGCAGAGTCTCGGTCTGAACCTGGAAGAGCTTGATTTGTCCGCCGGCCCCTTCGCTGGCGAGACGGCGAATCTGGCGCAAGCGCAATATTGATGTGGCGATAAGTGACCCCACCATGAACCCTATTTTCAGGTTCTTCCACGTGCATCATTGTGACCAGAACCAAGTAACGCGTATCCACCAGTTCCGTTGCGGCCAAGCAGCCCTCCGCATACCTATCTGCTTGTATATATGCGTCTGCCCACAGCCTTGCTGGATCTCCCTCGCCTCTGAAGGCCTTCCATTCAGTCAATACAAGGCCATCCGTTGATCTCTCTATCTGGCCATAATCACTGATTGGCTCACTAAGGACAAGATCGGTTCGTTCCCCACTTGCATCGATCTTAAATCCCCAGATGCCGTGATGCAGCAAATGCACCCCGCCCAGCTTCTCGACAGCTGTTTCGTGCGATTCCAGTGCCGTGACCCATCTATTTCGCAGCTGCTCATCCACTACGAGGCTTCGCGACAAATGAAGGAAGGCTCGCTCGGTTATTCGCTTTGTCGCCTCGCCATGGCCGCTGATAAAATACGAAAATTCCGATTCGAAAGAGGAAATCGCAACTATCTTCTCCATCAGAGCCGGATAACTGGGGGTTGATGAGGGATAATGCGAATGACGACCTAGATAGGCGTTCAGCGCTTCAAGTGCCTGCCGCGGGATGATCTGGCTATGCCTTTCAGTAAAGCGACCGATCTCCTCCTTAAGCCCGTCGGCATTGTCCCACAGGGGCTTCATAATGGGGGGAAGAGACGATGGGCGAGTCGCCTGTGCGCCGATATAAAGACTTAACAACGCCTCAAGCTTGCGGATCCTTGCGCTAATTGCGCACCATTCGGACGAGTAAGTCATGCGAGCAGGGCTGATTAAGTCCGTGGGTTAATGTCGAAGAAGGCGGTGAGTTCGTGTGTGTCAGGATGTGATTTTTTAGTTGCAAGCCACTTTCATTGGAAGAGGCATGAGCAGGGGGGTGGGGATTGCATTTGTCGGAGTCAGATGAACCCCAATTGTATACTCTGACTTTCTTCTCGTCGGATGCCATCCGATTAGCGCCCAGCATACTTTGCTCACCCCACCACCGGCTCCACCCACTCCAGCGGCCCCGCCACGGGCCCGGCGAGGGGAGAGAGGGCGCGCCAAAAGCCCCGCTGAGCACCGCCGGCCTGGCCCTGGAGCTGGTAGTCCTTCCCCAGCCACACTGGCCGCCGCAACGACTCCTCCGCCGGGCCGTAGCCCAAGGCAGCACGCCCCCCAAAGCCCTTGCTGCTCGGTGGTGGCGGCACCTCCCCTTCCGCCACCAGGTGCAGGGCGTAGAGCTGCACCAGCAACGCATGGACGCAGAGCTGCTCCATCCGCGCCGCGGTGCCGCGGACACCATCGGCGTCCCAGTCCCAGAGCGATGGGCTGAAGTCGGTGTGATCCGGTTGCTGGGCTCGGGCGACGGGATCGAGCAGGTTGCTGGCCAGGTAGGTGGAGCCGTCCTCGCCCAGGCCGACGCAGGAGAGGCCGCCGCCGGATGTCTGGAAGTTGTCGGGCAGCCA
>Ga0164293_10002455_pt1 | contig 15699 bp, 24 predicted proteins | sample GEODES118metaG_FD_111487 | JGI IMG/M metagenome (GOLD analysis project Ga0164293, IMG submission 111487) | Eutrophic lake water microbial communities from Lake Mendota, Wisconsin, USA - GEODES118 metaG | ecosystem: Environmental > Aquatic > Freshwater > Lake | place: USA: Lake Mendota...
ACACGAACGCCGCTGACTCGAATGTAGTTTATCTCAACAGATACGGCACAGACACGGACAGCGCACAGAACGGTTGGCGCAGTGCATCAACCATAACAGCAATGGAAATCAGCGCATGAGCACCGACTACCCCGCCGTATTAATTGCCAATTACCCAAGTGCACAATGGGCGCTAGAAGGTGATAGCTACGATGGCTTAACTTGGCTGTCGGACACGCCGAAGCCGACACAAGCCGAACTAGACGCCGCATGGCCCGCCGTCGCTTATGCCAACCAATGCGCCACAGTGGAAGCCGCCAGACTGTACGCATACGAGCAGACCAGCGACCCGATCTTTTTCAAGTGGCAGCGCGGTGATGCCACCGAGGCCGAATGGCGAGCCGCTGTAGCCAAAGTCAAACTAGACAACCCATACCCACCAGCACCGTAATGACATGGGGGAAGGCGTTCTCATTGCTCTTATTGGTGGCGGCTTCTCTGTGGTCGTTGCACTTATTCATCGACTGATGAAAGACAACACACGCGACCACGGCATAGTTGCAGACAGCCTCGACCGCATAGAGACCAAAATCGACCGACACATTGAGACCCATGAATAGCAAAGACAAAGCCATCCTTGGCTCCTATGCCCGCAGCTTCCTGACCGGCGCCCTCACCCTGTATATGGCAGGCGAGACCGACCCACGCCAGCTACTTGCCGCAGGCGTCGCCGCGATCCTGCCCCCGCTGCTTCGCTGGCTTAACCCCAACGATCAGGCCTTTGGTCGTGGCAGCAAAAAAGAAAGCTAACGGACGGCCCTACACGGGCTTCAACGGCATCGCAGGCGGCACCAGTTCAGGCCTGCAAATGCTGATCCGTCGCATCGAACGCGAGACCGCCAAAGGCCTCTGGAATAACGGCGCGTGGGGTATTCGTGACATGAAAGGCAAGCCAGGGAACCCCAGCGTCCACTCAACCGGCAGAGCTGTAGACATGAGCTGGCGAGACATGCCAGACGACCGAGGACGCCCCAACTATCGGTTCCAAGCCCAAAAGATCATCGACCTGCTTGTGCAGAACGCTGACGACATCGGCCTCGAAATGATTATCGACTATTTCCCGCATCCGTGGGGTCGAGCGTGGCGCTGTGACCGTAACCGCTGGCGCAAATATGACGGGCGCACCGTCTCGGGTGCACCTGGCGGCGACTGGTACCACATCGAGATCAGCCCCGCCATGGCCGCCGATCCAGAAGGCATGAAAGCCGCACTAGATAAGGCTTTCGCAGTAAGTCCACCACAACCCTGAAGTAGTGCTCTAGGGTCGGAGATACCGACGAAAGGAGCAAGCTATGGCTGAATGCCGCATGTACATCTACGAGGTCATGAAGACCCGCATCGATACCAACCAGGAGGTCATCGTGCAGATCTTCCGTGAACCAGACGACTTCAGGGTCATCCACGCCCAGATCGCTTTCAAGAACGCTGTCGGCGATTCTTGGGGAGTTCCCTATCAGCTGGAGGTTATCGGATGAAAGCCATTATCTACATTGGAGGCTGTCTAAGTGCCTTGCTAGGGCTTTCGTGGCTCCCAGAGGCTCCTGACGCGTCTAAGACGATTGTGGATGCACCCCCCGCCACGATCTTCGACGCGTACAGCTACGGCGAAATGCCCTACGCAGAAGTGCCCACCCTAGAGACCACAACCACATCGACGACCACAACGGTCTGGGTGGAATCGAAGCCGAAAACCCAATGCGAAGCAGCTCTACAGATCGCCCTTGACGTTGGCTGGCCAGCCGACCAAATGGCCACCCTGGCGCGCGTCCTGTGGCGTGAGTCGCGCTGCTCGTTCGGCCCAGTACTAAACCCCGATGATCCGATGGGTGGCTCATATGGCCTAATGCAAATCAATGGCTTCTGGTGCACCCCATCAAGCTCATGGCCTACCGGATGGCTCCAAGCCAAAAAGATTGTTATGACCTGTGTAGACCTGTACGGCGCAGAAGCCAACCTGCGCGCCGGTCTAGCTATCTGGCGTAATTCTGGGTGGCACCCATGGGGTATTAAGTAATGCAACAGCACGAATGGAACGACTCACTATCGGAGGAGACCCGACAAATGATCCTGAACAGCACACTCAAGGCCTACGGCCAATTCTTAGACCAACTCACCACACCACGCGGCAAACCGTCCAAAGCAGCCCAAGAGCGCCAACTATTAGCTCGACGCATCAAGAACATTGCAGTCGATCTCAGCCTCGAAGGACGCGACGCAGACGCCAATGTCTTGTATGAAGTCGTGGACGCGCTCGGCGGCGTATGAAGCCCGTCATCAATCTGACTAGCTGGGAACATCAAGAAGCTTGTAAAGAAGCCTACAAACGCTTGCAAGTGTGGGTAGGGAAGCACAGCTATATCGACCGCAACATGCAAAACGCCAACGTCCTAGGCGCTTGTGGTGAAGCAGCTGTAGCCAAATGGCTGCGCCTTGATTATGTGCGTCGAGACGACTGGCAAGCAGGCGACCCAGACCTATACCCAGACATTGAAGTCAAAACAAGCCAGCCATACGGCGAGCATCGCCCCAGGCTGATCTTGCAAGGCAACAACAACCCGCACCGCCGCTATGTGCTAGTGACCAAACAACGACACCGCGGCTATCACTACACCATTGAGGGCTGGGCATATGGCTGGGAAGTGTTCGACAGCGGCATCGAATACCAGCCGGACAGCGGCAGAGGCGGCAGACACGGCTCCTACTGGCTTGACCCGCGTATGCTGCACGACCCTGAAGAACTGCGCGCCAGCGTTCTGCTAGAACTATAAGAACCGACACAGAAAGACCCCGACAATGGCATTTGACCTGAGCAACTATGAGACCGTAGAAGACCGTCTAGCACGCTTCTGGACCGATCACCCAGACGGACGCATACACACCGACTTAGTAGCACAAGACGGCGACCAAGTGATTTTCAGGGCCGCCATCTACTTCCACACAGACGACACACACCCACGCGCCACCGGCTACGCAGAAGAACTACGAGGATCAAGCCCCGTGAACAAGACCAGTCACCTGGAGAACTGTGAGACCAGCGCTATCGGTCGAGCACTTGCAGGCTGCGGGTACGCCACGAAAGGCAAGCGCCCCAGTCGTGAAGAGATGAGCAAAGTGCAGCGGATGAGCAGCGAACCAGACCGCCCACAGCTAGGCAGCGCAGCTATACGGCCTGGCGGCTTCGCAAGCCCTAAACAGATTGGCTTCATTAAGAAGCTGGCCAAAGACCGCGGCCTAGACGACCTAGGCACCTTAGAAGCGATCCACGAGATACTTGGGGACACCGCAGTAGTTGTTGAGACGCTCACCAGCCAACAAGCCAGCCGCATCATAGAAGCCTGGAAATAACCAAAATAAATCACTTCTATACTTGCATATGTCGTTACAAGTGGTTACAGTAGGGGATATGAACAACAGCGCAATCCACACCAATTACATGGCAACCGACTGGCACGGAGCACCAAAGCCCGACCTATTCACAATAATCAAAGAGATCCGAACAGAGAACCCGAACATCGGCGGTAATGGCGCAATGCAACGCGCAGTAGAAATCATTAGGGCGTGGGCTATTGCTAACGGTCATGCCAAATAAGCCAATTACTGCACCGTGTGGCACAAGAAGCGCCTACAAGCGACACATTAGACAAGGCACAACACCTTGCAATGCATGCAGAAAAGCCAATACGCAATGGCAAGCGGAATACCGGCGCAAAGCATGAAAGTCGGCAGTCTGTTCTCAGGCATAGGCGGCCTAGACCTAGGCTTAGAACGCGCCGGTATGCGCGTCGTCTGGCAATCTGAAATTGACCCATACGCTTGTCAAGTGTTGGCTAAGCATTGGCCGGAGGTACCGAATCATGGAGACATCAAGCGAATCGACTGGGGAACAGTTGAGCCTGTGGACGTTATCTGTGGAGGATACCCATGCCAGCCATTTAGCCTCGCAGGACAACGAAAAGGCACAGATGACCCAAGACACCTCTGGCCATGGGTTAGGGACGCCATTAGCGCATTACGACCCCGCTACGCAATCTTGGAGAACGTCTGCGGACATCTCTCTATGGGAGGAACCCTCGTCATTGGAGAGCTTACCGAAATCGGGTATGACGCAGAGTGGCGTGTTGTATCGGCAGCCGGATTGGGTGCGCCCCATAGACGCGAACGCTTGTTCATTGTGGCCTACCCCAAGGGCAAGTATGTGGAAGAATCGGAAGTGGTGGACTCGTCCGTCTGGAGATCATCACGGAAATTTGGAAGAAGTTGGGCCTCTCAGATACCCAGACTTGCTTGGTCAGGAAATGAGCCCAGAATGGATCGAGTGGCTGATGGGCTTTCCGATTGGGTGGACAGATCTCGAGGGCTAGGCAACGCTGTTGTACCCCAGGTCGCCGAATACGTTGGCCGTCTAGTGATGGAACACGCCAATGACTGAGACCGAACTTAAGAGCATTGTGCTCAACCTTGCACGCATGAAAGGCTGGCTTATCCACCACGACCTGCCAGCCATGAACCGGCGCGGCAGATGGGCAACGCACGTCGAGGGTAATGTCGGCTTCCCAGACTTGGTGCTATTGTCCCCCCACCATGGGCAGCTCATCTTCATCGAACTCAAATCTGAGAAGGGCCGCACAACGAGCTCACAAGATAACTGGCTGGACGCTTTGGCTCTTGCTGGCGTCGAGTATCACGTTGTCCGTCCTGCTGATCTTGAGTTCATAACCCACAGGCTGACAAGGCCTGAGCTGTACGTATAGGCCCTATAAAGGCAGGCCCCATCGAGGGCCCAAGCCCTTCCAGGATCTCGCAGCCTGGTTTGGGAACACACGGGAACGTGGGTAGATCGACGCGCCCTGAATCTGCAACGCGAAAGAGGTGGGGCAAAGCGTTGAGGCGTCTAGTGGTAGGAAATACAGAGCAAGTGGGACCTGGGTTGAGGCAAGCCAGGGGGTGGACATATCACCTCTATGCCCTTGCACAAGTTCACTAAGGTTGCAATCAACAAGAACAAGCAGAGACGAGCCCGACATGACACACGACTCACACACGACGACGGCAAGGCCGCAGGCCGCGGCAGCACAACGAGCGAAGCGAGGCGTGAGCAATGCCTAGACAACACACAACCAACGACCCCACCTACCGACGCAACCGCCAACTCATTCTGAAAGACAAGCCCCCCTGCTTTGCCTGTGGCGGGGTAGCCGACACCGTAGACCACATACGCCCAGTGATGAACGGAGGAGGCAACGAACTCGACAACCTTCGACCTTGCTGCAGATCCTGCAACTCACGCCTAGGCCAGAGGGCACGCGCAGCCAACGACCAAGCAAGACAAGCAATCCGCAACGAACACCTACGCAACCAAGGAATAGCAATACCCAAAGCCCGAGAACCAAAGACCAACAAGCAAAGCCATTTGTTACACGCCACCCCCTTGCCCCCGACCCTGTGCTTCCCTCCGCGAGGGGACGACCAGCTCGGACCAGTTGGGACTGGTCACGATCAGCCGCGACTGGAGACGATCTACCCTGAACAAGCCCGATCGCTTGTGACCGAGTTGGGGGGATGGGCAAAGACCTATCTGAAGAAGGAGCTCATGCCTTGGCAGCGTCGAGTTCTGGCTGGGCAGACTGCTCTGAAGGACGATGGGCGCTTCTTGCATCGAACTAGCCTGGTATCTACAGCACGGCAGAACGGTAAGACCGTCGCGCTGATGACGCTGATTGGGTACTTCTTGACTGAGGAGCCTAAACGGCGCGGGGAACCTGTGAAGGTGCTGTCTACAGCGCATCGTCTCGATGTGGCTACCGAACTGTTCAACGAGTTGGGCCCTGTCTTGGAAGAATACTTTGGGGCAAAGCTGACGAACCAGTACGGACGTAACGAAGCCAGGATGCCAGACGGATCACGTTGGCTAGTGAGGGCGGCTGGGCCGTCTGTCGGTCACGGTCTCAGTTTGGATCTGATTGTGGCTGACGAAATTTGGGACATTGCAGGGGAAGCCGTAGACCAAGGACTTGTCCCAACAATGCGCGCTAGACCCAACCCGCTCTTTAGCATGTGGAGCACCGCAGGCACAGAAGCTTCCACCGTGTTCTTGCGTTATCGAGAGCAGGGTCTTCGATCCATTGACCGCGGCGAGCCTTCAAGCTTGTATTTTGCGGAATGGTCCCCGCCACCAGAGCTAGACCCAATGACCCCCGCCGCTTGGGAGTACGCCAACCCAGCGCTCGGCCACACCCTTGAACACAGCACCCTAATCGCTGAAGCAGAAAGCCCCGACCGTGCCGCGTTTTTACGGGCATCGGTGAACCTGTGGATCTCCACCGATCGCGGATGGGTAAAGCCTGGAGCCTGGGAAAACCTCCTGCACGAGGGCCCTGTACCGGCTGGCGGCATTGTCGCCGTCGAGGTCTCCATGGATGACTCGCGCTACTTTGCGGTGCGATGCGCCCAACTACCAGACAAGCGAGTCGTCGCCACCGTTGCCTTCCATGTGGACACCCTCGCCGAGTGCATCACCCAAGTTGAGCAACTTGCGCAGGATGCCCGTATCAAGTTCTTAGTCACCCCAACCATCAGCATGAACATGCCCAAAGCCATTGAGAACCGCATGGCCGAGGTCGGCTACAGCGAGCTCTTGCGCTACACGCCAGCAGTAAAAAACATGATCGAAGAGCAAATGCTTTTACACACCGGCGAAATCATGTTGGCCGAACATGTCAACCGAGCGGTGGCCGTCCGTACCCAAGGCTCGATCGCGTTGTCATCTCAGCGTTCGCCTGGGCCGATCGAATTGGCGCGCTGTATGGTGTGGGCCGCAGCTACGGCGTACTCGACAGCGCCAGCAATGAAGCCCATGCTAGTAATTCAGGGACGCTAGTGTCGGCTCTGGTGTCGGCCCCTGTGTCTTGCCTTTCGTCGGGATCGGGTGACTGGGGGCCGATACCACCACAAAGCACCTCGCATGTGACACACTGAACCCATGGCTCTCTTCAAGCGCACCACGACCCAGCCTGTGACCAAGGCTGCAGCTGGCATCTCACCAATCACCAGCAACCAGGGCGCCTCCCAAATTGGCAACTTTTACAGCTATATCGAAGGAGACATCCGCCAGCGTGCAATGAGCGTGCCAACTATTGCACGAGGCCGCGACCTTATCTGTGGCACCATTGGCTCGTTGCAGCTTGAAGCGTTCAGATGGATGTGGAACGGCGACAGCATGGAACAAGTGCCCCAAGCACCGCGTTCATGGCTAGGACGCATTGATAAAGGCGTCCCGAACAGCGTCATCCTCAGCTGGACCGCGGACGATCTCCTGTTTTACGGATCGGCTTACTGGTACTGCACCGACAGGACAAGCGACGGCTTTCCATCAAACTTTACTCGATTGCCTTACAGCATGGTCTCTATGCAAGACCAAACCGGCGTAATCAAGTTCGGCCCATCCAAGCAACTGTTATTCAACGGTCTGCCAATCGACTACCGCGATGTCATCCAGTTCATTAGCCCCAACCAAGGACTCATCTACACCACGGTCAAAGCAATCGACACGGCGCTTAAATTAGAACAGGCGCGCTTTCGTAACGCGATGAGCTCCATTCCGTCAGTTGTGCTTAAGCAGACCGGCGGAGAACCGCTCAGCGCCCAAGAACTCTCGGACCTCTCAGCCGCCTTCGACGTGGCTCGTATGCAAAACCAGACGGCAGCCGTCAACGAATACATCGATGTCAAAGAATCGTTCGCTACACCAGACAAGATGCTTCTTATCGAAGCCGCCGACTACCAAGCAAAAGACCTCTGCCGCGCTATCGGCATACCGTCCTACTTGGCATCGATCGCCACCGGCTCGTACAGCTACACTAACAGCGCCAGCGCTCGCGAAGATCTTTATATCTTTGGCATGAAGCCAATCATGACTTGCATCGAAGAGACACTCAGCGCCGACAACGTGCTTCCACACGGCACCGGCGTAAAGTTCAACATCGACGCATACCTAGCAGCACAAGAACTCACTCCGCAGCCAATGCCACGGGAAAACACACAGGAGGCACTTGCCTAATGCCGTACTACATCACGAAAGACGCCGAAGACTGCGCCGGATGGGCAGTCGTCAAGGAAGACATGGAGATCCTCGGCTGCCACCTTTTGAAGCAAGACGCCATCGACCAGATGGTCGCCATTTCGAACGAAGAAGGCATTGAACCAGGCGGCGAACTAGAGATTGAAGAAGAAGACGAGATGGAGATGGCTGCCGCCCCCGTACAGCTGACCGCCAGCGTCACGATCGACGCAGCCGCCTCGGACGGTACCCCGCGCCGCACCATCAGCGGCATCGCCGTCCCCTACGGCCAGGTTGCAACCGTGAACGACGGCCAAAAGATCCGCATCGAAGCCGGAGCTCTTCCAGTCGACGGCAAAGCTCCCAAGCTCTTCCTCTACCATGATGCCAGCCAGCCCATCGGCACCGTGATCGCCCGCGTAGACACTGATGAAGGCATGCTCTTCCAGGCAAAGATCGCCAAGACCGCCCTAGGAGACGAAGCCCTCCAGCTCGCCACCGAAGGCGTCCTCGACAGCGTGAGCGTCGGGATCAACCCCAAGAAGTTCAGCTGGGACGGCGACGTAATGGTCGTCAAGAAAGCCGACTGGATGGAACTTTCTATGGTTCCCATCCCAGCGTTCGCCGGTGCCACAATCACCGAAATCGCTGCTAGTGCAGATATCCACCAAAATGAAGAACAGATCCGCAATACTCAAGAAGAACCCCAAGAAAGCGAGACCCCAATGGAACAGCAAGCCCCCGCCGTGATCGAAGCCTCTAACGTGCAGACTGTCTTCGCACAGCCGCGCGCATACAAGCTTCCATCACCCGCCGAATACATCGCCGCCTTCGTTCGTGGAGGCCACGACTTCGCACAGATGAACGCTAACATCAAGGCCGCAGCGCCTGACATTATTACGACCGACACGCCTGGAATCTTGCCAGAGCCAATCGTCGGCCCCGTATATGACGGCCTCAACGCGATTCGTCCGTTCGTATCGGCAATCGGTACGCGCGCTATGCCAGGTGCAGGTGCAACATTCCGCCGCCCAAAGATCACGGCGCGCCCCGTTGTCACCCAGCAGCCGACTGGCCAGAACAACACGCTCGACCCGTCATCGGTCACCGTGTCCAACAATGACATCAGTAAGCTCACCTTTGGCACCTACGTCACCATCTCTGAACAAGATCTGGACTGGACAGACCCCGCATCGCTCAATATCGTCCTCGACCAGTTAGCCATCGCCTACGGACAGGCCACGGACAACTACGCAGTCGACCAGATGGTCGCCGGCACCACACAGTTCGAGACCTTGAACGCTTACGCTGCGAAGGATCTGATTGAGTGCGTCTACGGCGCTGCTTACCAGATCAGCAACGGCTCAAACTACTTGCCCACGCACTACTTCGTGTCCCCGCTTACTTGGGCGAAGTTGGGCATGCTCGTAGACAGCCAGAACCGCCCAGTGTTCCCATTCGTCGGCGCTCCTGGCCTCAACGGTCAGAACACGCTTGGCAACGCCTCGGCTACTTCATGGAACGGCAACCCGCTGGGCCTTGTGCTTGTCGTGGACAAGAACATGGCAGGCGGCACCGGCTCAGGTGACTTGAACGGCGTCGTTGGACACGCAGCAGGCCCAGCCGCAGGCTTCGAGTTCTACGAGCAGGTCAAGGGCGCAGTCAGCGTCGAAGTGCCAAGCGTGCTCGGTCGAACGATCGCCTGGCGCGGTTACGCCGCTACCTTCATGGCAGACGCCACGAAGTTCTGCAAGATCGTCAAGTCGTAACACGCCGATAGGAGGCCCACATGGCCGCCTACACGGTCACACATAAGCAGCTCATCGACAACTACGCCGTCCTCCAGCTTCTCACCCCTACAGAGCTGGAGGTCGGCCAGTCGATCACCGTCACTGGTGTTGATGCCACATTCAACGGCACCTTTACTATCTACGCCCTGCCCACATATCTCTACACGGGCATCAATGACGAAGGCGACCTGCTCTTTAACGGTGAGGAAATCATCGAAAACCAGGTCCTCTACGCCAAGACAGCCGCCAACGTTGAGCGCACCGCATCAACCGGCACCGTCACCTATAACCCTGTATGCACTTGGGTAAACGCCAACGACGTGACTGCCTGGCTAAATATCACAGTGGCTTCAGCGAACGACACTGCGCTCATTACGACGGCTGCAGCTGCTGCTTCACAGTTCTGTTGGCGTCGACGCATGGAAGCGGGTTATTTTGACAGCCTGACCACAGTCCCTAGCCAAGACGTTAAGCTCGGCACAATCATGTACGCAGGCGCCCTTTATCGCGCACGCGGCTCGCTGGGTGACTCGTTTGCCACGTTTGACGGCATGGGCACCGCCCCAATGATTGGCATGGGCCCAATGGTCAAGCAACTGCTCGGTATTGACCGCCCCCAGGTCGCCTAATGCCAGGCACCGGCCTCTTCAACGAAGGGCTTGACGATCTCGCCACGGCCCTCCTAACGATCACCAACCTGCCCGTCGTGCGTGACCCGCGCAACATTAGCCCAGGCTGCGTACTGATCGGCGCCCCCACTTTCCAAGCGTTTAATTACAACATCGCCCAGATGAGCGTGCCGGTTCAAGTTATCAGCTCAGGCCCAGGCAACCAAGACGCCCTCGACCAATTGCTGAGCATTGTGGCTCTACTTATGGCTAAGAACGTGGCCGTGACTGAAGGTCGCCCGACCAGCCTTGACATTGGCGGCACGATCGTCCCAGGCTATGACCTAATGGTTGAAATGCAGGTGCAGACCGCATGAGCTACGTCGTCGTATCCGAGCGCGTGGGCAAGCCAGGCGAACCGTTTGAGCCGCGCCCAGGCACGAACATTGAAGCGCTACTTGCTTACGGTTTTATTGCTGAAGTATCCACGCCAAAGCCAACACCAACCCCTAAAGTCAAGAAGAGCACCAAGGAGAAGTAACAATGGCCACCAGCACCTACCTCGCTAACCCAGTCGTCACGGTCAACAGCGTCGATTTGTCCGACCAGTGCACCGCCGCTACGTTCACGCAGCGCTACGACGCGCTTGAGTCCACCGCATTTGGGGACACCGCCCGAAAATTTGTGAACGGCCTCGGCAACCATGAAGTCACCCTCACGTTCTATATGAGCTACGCCAGCGCTGAGACGTTCGCCACGCTTGAGAACGTCGTAGGCGGCCCCGTGACCGTTATCGTCAAGCCCGCTGTCGGTGCAGACTCGGCGACCAACCCAGGCTTTACGCTCACCGGCGCATACTTGGGCGAGCTGCCAGTCGTCAACGCCACGATGGGCGAATTGTCCACGATTGACGTGACTTTTGTTGGTGGCGTCTACTCTAAAGACGTAACCCCATAAGCCTGGCTTAACCGCTCGGCCCGACACGAAAGGAAGCCATGCAAGTAACTATTCGATATAAGCGCAAAGGTGAAGAGCACGAAGTCGTTACGACTTTGGGCGTCATTGTTGCTTGGGAGCGTCGCTTCAAGCGCAAAGCCTCAGACATGGCGAACGGCTTCGGCATCGAAGACCTAGCTTTTTTGGCTTTTGAGGCCAGCAAGATCCACAAGGTCGTAGTGCCAGCGTCTTTTGACCAGTTCATTAACGAATTGGAACATATCGAGATCGTTAGCGAGGAACCCGCGCACCCTACCCACGCGGAACCGTCCGAAGATCACTAGCCGAGCTAGTGGTCACTATCGGATGGTGGCCGCCGCATATCGAATTTGACACAGCCGACCTCGTTACAGTCAGTAAGGTGATCGAGGAGCAGAACAAGCAACGAAAGGCCCCAAGGTGAGTGTCGGCGTCAGTGTTGAAGTCTTAGGGATCAAAGAAGCCCTCAAGGAGCTCAACGACCTCGACAAGACCGCACGCCGCAAAGTCACCAGCGACTTCAAGCGAATCGTCAAGCCGGTCGAGGACGCCGCCAAGTTCCTGACACCTAAGACGGCGCCACTGTCAGGCTTTGAACGTAATTGGAAGACCAAAAGCGGCTTTCAGATGTTCCCTTGGCAGCCAGGCAAAGACAAAGTAATCGCCAAAGTGTCGGGGCGTAAGCCAAAAATGTTTGCCGGACACATGACCAATCTGGCCACGTTCTATATTCGCTATCAAGGCCCGAACGCTGTGCTTTTCGACATGGCCGGCAAGGGCTCTGTGCCTACTACTGCGGGCTCAAATATGGTGCGGGCTTTGACATCGTTCTACGGGCCGCCGTCGCGTGTCCTGTGGCGTGCCTATGAGCAGCGCGGCGATCAGGTGGTATCGGAGACACAGAAGCTGATAGATGAGATGATGAGAGAGATCAGCACCCGCCAGGCTGGTCAAAAGACCTGGAGACGCTAGTGGCTGTAACCCTTCCAATTATTACCGAGTTCGACGGCAAAGGGCTGAACCGCGCTATTGCAGAGTTTAAGAAGCTAGAGACGACTAGCGAGAAGGCTGCTTTTGCGCTTAAGAAGGCGTTCTTGCCTGCTGCTGCGGCTGTGGCCGGTCTCGGTGTAGCACTGACCCAAGCAACAAAGGCCGCGATTGAAGACCAAGCCGCACAGCGACAACTTGCGCTCACGCTGAGGAACGTCACTAAAGCCAGCAATGACCAGATCAAGTCGGTTGAGGATCATATTAGCGCGATGACAATGGCGACCGGCATCGCTGACGATCAATTACGCCCAGCTTTTGAGGCTTTGACGCGAGGCACAAAGAACATAAGCGTCTCAATGCGCGACTTGACGCTTGTCACTGACATTGCTACTGCTACCGGAAAGCCGCTCGTTGAGGTGTCTGATGCGCTCGCCAAAGCATATCAAGGCAACTATCGAGGGCTGCAGCAGCTAACGCCAGAGATGAAAGCACTGATTAAAGACGGCGCTGACATGGACACCATTATGCGGACGCTGCAAGGCACTTTCGGTGGCGCTACCGACACGTTCGCCAATACCGCAGAAGGCGGCTTCGCAAGGATGACCGTCGCCATTAACGAGACCAAAGAAGCCATTGGCGCGGCTTTACTACCCATTGTCGAGCAGGTGCTCCCGCTGCTTAATCGCTTTGCTGCCTGGGCATCTGAAAATCCAAAAGTATTTCTTGCGATTGCTGGCACTATTGGCACGTTCTCAGCCTCAATTGTGCTGCTCAATGTGGGCTTAAAGGCTTACACAACAATCACGCAGCTGGCTACTTTGGCGAGCAAAGGCTTTGCCGCTTCCCAAGTAGCCGCTTTAGGCAAGATTGGCCTGATTGTGGCTGCGATAGCCGGTCTGGTTATCGGTCTGCGACGCTTACAGCAAAACACCGACACAGTGAGCCGAGGCATTGTCACCGCGTTCGACGTTGTAGGCATGACGATAATCAACACCGCCGTGATGATCGCCCGAGGCGTTGCACAAATTTTGAACCCTGTCATCGACGTAATGAACGCGATCAACCCGTTCGACAACATCCCCAACATTCCAAGCCCCGATTATGTTCAGCTACCTAAGCGCACTTTTGGTCAAGGCCCAGCACCCCAAGGCTTTATCGGCCCTACGCTTGACATGATCCAGCCACAAATGCCCGCATTCACTGCGCCAACTATCAGCACAGGAGGCGGCGGAGGAGGCGGCGGTGGCGGTGGTGGTGGTGCAGCCGCTATAGCAGCCCCATCGTTTGCATCTCCAGCGATCCAGTCAGTGCTGCCCGATTACTTTATGGCCGAATACGAAGCCGGACGCAGCACAGAAATCAATATCAACATCAATGGCGGCATGGCAACCGCCAACGACATTGCTGAGACAACCGTGAACGCGCTACGCCAATACAACCAGGTGCACGGCCCCATCCCCATCGCAATCGGCTAATGACCGCCGTAACAATTCCGAACGCAGGCAAATATGACCTGCTCGTCGATGTCGGCTTTTTGATCGACGGCTTCACGCTTGACGACCCAGTCAAAGGCGTCTTAGACAGCCCTGACTACGTCCTAGACGGTTCCACGAGCTTTGCGAGCGTCGCAGCAGGCACCCTTAGCGCATCCGTTAAACGAGGCCGCCAAGACGAAAACGACGCCTTCACAGCGGGAACCATGGTATTTACCCTGAACGACACACTCGCAGATGGTGTCTTCAACCCGTTCGACGACGACCCAAGTAATCCGTACTATGACCAAGCCCAAGGCGTGCCAGGACTCGCCCCAGGCCGCCAAGTCAAACTCATCCGCTATGACGCCCTAGACAACCCCGAGACCCTTTTTGTTGGCTTCATTGTCAATTATGACTACAAATTCACACTCGGCGGGCTCGACACAGTGACCGTGTTCTGCGTAGACAACATCTACCGGCTCGCCCAAACATTCATACCAGGACAGAACCCCACCAAAGAGTTCACCGGCACGCGAATCAATTGGGTGCTCGACCTGCCCGAAGTCAATTACCCAACAGGAGCAGCCCGCAACATTTCAACCGGCACCGTCGAGTTAGGTGGTTCCAGCCAGTACGCGATCCAAGACGGCCAGAACGTCAAAGCCTACTTCGACCAAATCACCTACTCAGCTGAGCGTGGCCGCATCTTCATCGATCGTGAAGGCGTCCTAGTGTCCCAAGATCGCATCGGCTACGTCATTGGGCCGCCCGAAGTTGAGTTCAAGGACGACGGCACCGGCACCCCATACCGCGACCTATCCATCGCGTTCAGAGCAGAAGACATCATTAACCTAGTCGAAGTCTCAACCCGCGGCAGCCACACCGGCACCGCCACAGACCCAGCCAGCCAAGCCACATACTTTATCAAGACCCTGTTCATCACCGACAGCCTGCTTGAATCAAACACGGCAGCCACCGACTTAGCCGACTATCTGCTCTACCCAGAGCCGCAAGCACGATTCGACAGCGTAGAAAGCTGGTACGGCAGCCTGACCACAACCGAACGAGACGACGCCAGCCTGGTCGATATTGGCAGCTATATCACCATAGAAAAAGACATCCTTGTCGGCGGCTCCCCCACCCCTTTCATTCAAGATCTCAGCGTCGAAGGCGTAGAGCACCGTTTGGACTTTGCCCGCGGCCACAGCGCCCGCTATTTCACAAGCCCAGCCACGCCAGTTTTCGACCTGCTGCTTGACGATCCCATATATGGCGTACTCGACTCCAACAATGTCCTAGGCTGAACATCATGGCAACCCCCACCACGCTTCCCGCCACCTTTGTTGCTGGCAACGTGCTCACCGCGGCACAAATGAACAACTTGCGCGGCGCTTTTCGTGTTCTGCAAGTAGTTAGCACAACTAAAACGGACACTTTTAGCGCGACTGTCGCAATCGGAACTACCACCGCGCTAACTGGCTTTACGGTAACAATCACCCCATCTTCAACTTCAAGCAAAATCTTAATTACTTATGACGCTCTCCTTATTTGGGGAAATACTAACTACGGCATGAAGGCAATTTTGACAAGAGGCGGCACTGCAATAGCTGGCGCTACTGGCGATGCGGCAGGCAACCGAACAAGAATTTCTTCACTAGGCCAGAACGGAACTCAGTCATTCACTTTCTTAGATAGCCCATCGACAACATCAGCAACGACTTACGGGCTAATAATTGGGCATACCAACACGAACGCCGCTGACTCGA
>Ga0164293_10002456_pt1 | contig 15696 bp, 17 predicted proteins | sample GEODES118metaG_FD_111487 | JGI IMG/M metagenome (GOLD analysis project Ga0164293, IMG submission 111487) | Eutrophic lake water microbial communities from Lake Mendota, Wisconsin, USA - GEODES118 metaG | ecosystem: Environmental > Aquatic > Freshwater > Lake | place: USA: Lake Mendota...
GCCTGCAGCAGGTCAAAAAGATCCTGCGAGGCCAGTTCACCGTTCTCGCGCCAGGCGAGGCTCCAGGGGGCAGGGGCCGTCATCGTCGGGATCGCGGGGATCAGGGTTTGCTGACAATGGGGCACTCTCCGATGGCGTGGGCCGTTCTTTCGTTTCGCTTCCGTTCTGCTTCAAGCTTCTCCATGTTCCTGGAACCCGCAAGGTAGAGTCAGCGCGATTCCAAGACGCCCAGGCTCTCCCAAGGCTCGACCAGCCGGCGGATACCTCCCAGGTTCGACCCCCTTCAGGCTTCGATCTCCGGTCTTCACCGTTCACTGGACTTTCCCGGGACTCCCGGCCTCCCACGAATCCGTCCCAGCCAATTGCGTGAATGACCATTTACATCGGCAACCTCTCGTTCCAAGCCGAACGGGAAGACCTCGTGGACCTCTTCGGCCAGTACGGCGAGGTGAAGCAGTGCAGCCTGCCCCTCGACCGGGAAACGGGCCGCAAGCGTGGTTTTGCCTTCGTCGATCTGATCGATGACGAGGCGGAGCAGAAGGCCATCGACGACCTGCAGAACGTCGAGTGGATGGGCCGGATGATCCGCGTCAACAAGGCCACCCCGCGGGAAGGCGGCGGTGGCGGCGGTGGCGGCGGTGGCGGTGGCCCCCGCGGCGGCAACCGTGGTGGCGGCGGCGGCTACGGCGGCGGTGGTGGCGGCGGCGGTGGCTACGGCTCCGACGACGGCAAGCGCTGGTGAGTGCCGCTGGCACGGCGGCAGGGGGCGGCGAATGGGGGGCGCGGTTGCGCCATCAGCTCCGCCCCCATCGCCGCACTGTGCTGCTGGCCTCCCTTACCTCTGTCCTCAATAAGCTCTTCGACCTTGCCCCGCCGGTGCTCATCGGTCTGGCGGTGGATGTGGTCAGCCGCCAAGGCAATTCTTGGCTGGCGACACTCGGCCTTGGGTCGGTGCCCTCCCAGCTCGGCGCCCTCGCCCTGCTCTCTTTTGCTCTCTGGAGCGCCGAATCGCTGTTCGAGTACATCCAGCGGATTCTCTGGCGCACCCTGGCCCAACGCATGCAGCATGAGTTGCGCCTCGAGGCCTGGCAGCACCTCCTGCAGCTCGACATGGCCTGGTTCGAGGCCACAAGCGGTGGCCGTCTGCTGGCCATCGTCAACGACGACATCAACCAGCTCGAGCGCTTTCTCGACAGTGGCGCCAACGAGATCCTTCAGCTGATCACCACCGTGGTGGCGGTGGGAGGAGCCATGCTCTGGCTCTCCCCTCAGGTTGCCGGGCCAGCCTTCCTGCCCATCCCGCTGATCCTCTGGGGATCGCTGCGGTTCCAGAGACGGCTTGAGCCCCGCTACGCGGAGGTGCGGGAGCGGTCTGGGGCGATCGCCGCCCAGCTCTCCCACGACCTGGCGGGCATGCTCACCCTCCAGACCTACGGAGCTGAAGCGTGGTCGCTCCAGGCCCTGCGCCAGCGCAGCGATGCCTACCGAAGCAGCAATGGCCAGGCGATCCGCCTCTCCTCGGCCTTTGTGCCGCTGATTCGTTTCGCCATCCTCTTCGCCTTCCTCGCCATCTTGGTGATCGGGGGGCTGCAGGCCTGGCGCGGTGCTCTGGCGATCGGCACCTACAGCTTCCTGGTGTTCATCACCCAGCGGCTTCTCTGGCCGCTCACCGGCCTGGGCCAAACCCTCGATGACGGGCAGCGGGCCCTCGCCTCCGCCCGTCGGGTGCTGGATCTGCTCGACACTCCGCTGGCCAGGCCCGGCGGCATGATCCCCCTGCCGATTGGATCGGTCCGCGGGGAGATCCGCTTCGAGGAGGTGGGCTTCGCCTACCCCAACCGGGCGCCGCTGCTCGTCGACTTCGCTCTGACCGTGCCCGCCGGCCGCACCTTGGGGATCGTCGGGGCGACCGGGGCGGGCAAGAGCACGCTCGCCAAACTGCTGCTGCGCCTCCTGGAGCCGCTGCAGGGCCACATCCTCCTCGACGGCCAGCCGATCGAGACCCTGCGCCTCGCCGATCTGCGCCGGGCCATCGCGCTAGTGAGCCAGGAGGTCTTCCTGTTCGATGGCACCGTGGCCGCCAACATCGCCCTCGGCCGCAGCGACGGAGACCGGGCCGCGATCGAGCGGGCTGCGGCGCTGGCGGAGGCTGCCTCCTTCATCGAAGAGCTTCCCGAGGGCTACGACACCCTGGTGGGCGAACGGGGCCAAAGGCTCTCCGGCGGCCAGCGCCAGCGCATCGCCCTAGCCCGGGCGATCCTGCGCGATCCTCCCGTTCTGATCCTCGATGAGGCCACCGCAGCGGTGGACAACGAAACCGAGGCGGCGATCCAGCGCTCCCTCGATCGCTTCACCGCCCACCGCACCACCGTGGTCATCGCCCATCGACTGAGCACCGTGCGCCATGCCGATCGCATCGTGGTGCTCGAGCGGGGCCGGATCGTCGAGAGCGGCACCCACGGCGAGCTGTTGGCCCGCAACGGGGCCTATGCAGCGCTGTGGCGGGTGCAGGCGGGGCTGCGGCCTGATGAGGCCTTGCGCCTCTAAAGGATGCCGTAGCGTTTCCGGCATGAATCGACACACGGCCAGGTCCGTCGCCCGCACGCCGGTCCGGCCCCCCGCCCGGCGGCGCTCCAGGGCACCGGTGCTGCTAGCCATGGGGATTGGTCTGGCCGGGGGGGTGCTGTTGTCGGGGCCCTTGGCCGAGCAGCTGCGGGGATCCCTGCTGGCCGCCCCAGGTGCCATCGCCAATCCCTTCGCCGCCTGGGCTGATCTCGGCAACGAGAACGTGCTGCTGCTGGGCACCGACGTGGGTGGCGGCAACACCGATGTGATTGCGGTGCTGCGGGTGGATGGCGATGTCACCCGCATCACCCAGATTCCGCGGGACACCTACATCGAATCGGAGCGCTTCGGACCGCTCAAAATCAACGCCCTCTACGCCCTCGGCGGCACCGAGGTGATCAAGCAGGAGGTGGGCCAAGGCCTGGGCCGCCCGGTCTCCCATCACGTGGTGATCAACCTCGCCGCGATCCGCCGGATGGCCGACCTGCTCGGCGGCATCGAGGTGACGGTGCCCAAGCAGATGCGCTACACCGACCGCAGCCAGGGCCTCTACATCGATCTGCAGCCCGGTCCGCAGACCCTGCGGGGCGGCGACCTGGAGGGGTTCCTGCGCTTCCGTCACGACGAAACCGGGGACATCGGCCGGATGGAGCGCCAGCAGTTGGCGCTGCAAGCCCTGTTCCGCAAGATCACCCGTCCGGAAAACCTGGTGCGCCTGCCAGCCCTGCTGCTCGCCGCCGGCAAGGATGTGCGCACCGACCTAGGCCCGATGGAGCTCGGCGGCCTGATCACCCGCATGGGCAGCACCAACCTGCAAACCGCGCACCTCGACGGCCGGCCCTTCGATCTTGACGGCATCAGCTACTGGGAAGCCGACTGGCAGGGCGACGGCACCAGTGCCCTGCCCAAGGAGGCCGCCTCCGGCGGTGCTGAACGCCGCTACCGCTTCCTTTTCTGATCCTCGGCCCCGAGGAAGCCGATGCCGGTGGCCACCCCCATCCGCAACAGCACCTCCAGATCCGGGATGATCGGCACCTCCAACGCTCCGCTGGCGGACGCCAGGAGGGGAAGGATCACGGTGTCGCCCCGGCATCCTGATCCGTGGCGGCCGCGCGATAGGCCGCCGGCGCCAGCACCAGAAACACCCCCCACCACAGCAGCACCCCCAGCGCCAGGGGCACACTCACCCACCAGCGCCCTGGCCACACCAGGCTTCCCCCCACGAGCACCACCCCGCTGAGCACGATCGACCAGGGCTGACACCACCAGGGCTTCTGGCTCCAGAGACTGGGGGGAGACACCATCACGGGCCGGCAACGCGCCCCCCCGCTTTAGGGCATCGAGGGGCTGGTGGCCAGCGGCGCTTCAGTGCTCAGCTCTGCGCCCTGAGGGAGGGCACGACCCCCAGGCGCGCCAGCGCCGACTCGGCGGCCTGTACTTCCGATGGCCCTTCCCCCATAGCCGCTGCCAGCAAGGGGGCCAGCACCGGCACCTGGGCGAAGGCGCCGCGGAAGCCGCTGAACACCCAAAGTCCCCGCGCCAACCGGCCCACCCGGGGCAGCCCGTCCGGCGCGAAGGCCACCGGCAGCTGCTGGTAGCGCCCGGGCCCAGCGGCCAGGGCCGCCAGCGGTGGCCCGCCCCCCTCCAGGGACCCGCGCAACCAGGCTTCCGCCTGCTCCGGCGCAGGGCCGATCGCCGCCGCCCCCCCGGGGGCAAACCAGCTGAGCTGGCCCAACAGCCCCCCCGCCCCCCAGGGCACCAAGCCCGCATCCACCACCCACTCAGGCTGGCGCAGGGACGGCGCGCGGGCCTCCACGGCGAGACGCTGAAAGCGGCTGGGCAACCGCAGCGCGTAGCTACCGCCTTCGACGGGGGGTGGCAGGGCCAGGACCCCGGCCCAGCTGGTCCCCAGATCCGGTGCCAGCTCAGGGCATAGCGCCAGAGAGCCGGCCCCAGCGGCCAGCACCAGCTGACCCAGCTGGAGAATCTCACCGGCCCCCAGCGTCAGACGCCAGCCCTCGGCAAGCGGCGCCACGGCCTCCACCCGGGCCCGCCGCTGCCGCACTCCGGCCGCCGCCAGCACGGCCTGCAGGCGCTCGGACAGCCGCGCGGTGTCCACCTGGGAGAGGGGTAGGGGCCAGCGGCGGCGCGGCCGCCAACCCAGATCGCCATGGCGACGCTGGAGCTCCCGCCAACGGGAGCCGGCACCGGCAGCCAGGCGAGCCAGGGGAGAAGGATCGAGGGGAAAACCGGGAATGACCCCATAGCTGAAGGCGGTAGCCGACGGCCCCCCGGAATCCAGCAGCAGCACCGCCACCCCGCGCTCAGCCAGGGCCAGGGAAAGCAGGGCCCCGGCCAGGCCGCCACCGACGATGCCGACCCCCTCGCCGGCGACGGTCATTCAGATCAACAGGGTGAAAGAGCCGATCACCCGGTCAAACAATTCCCGCACCCGCGGCCAGCGCACCTCGTTGGTGCTGGCCGCAAAGGTATAAAGCCGCCCCCGGTCCACCACCACCGTTGCCAGCTCGTGGCGATCGCGATCCGCCAGGTGCACCGCGTACTCCAGGTCGTAATAGGTGCGGCCGTTCTGATCCCGCTCGCGCGCCTCCACCAGCTCCGCCTCCCGGCCACTGCCCTCGGGAGCAATCACCCCACGCCGCAGCCGCTCCCCCACCGCCACGGCGCTGCCGAGATCCTCGAGATTGTTGCCCGCATCCACCTCGGAGATCACCAGGCTGAGGGTTTCATCGCTGTTGATCAGGTCGTGGAACACCAGCTGGGGCCCATCGGGCACCTGCACGCGGGTCCAGCCGGTGGGATAGAGAAAGGCGTAGCGGCCATCCGGGCTCTGGAACGACTGCAGGCCCGCCGCGGTGGCGCTGCAGCCCACCATCGCCACCGCGAGCACCAGGCCGCAGAGGGCCAGCGACCAGCGCCGCAGCCCCGAAGCGGGCCTGGGGCGGGCAGCGGCAGCGCCGGGACGGTCGCTGACGGGCAGGGGGGACCGGAGCGGAGCGGGCATGGCGGCGGCGGAGCTGGTGGCATTCTCGCCCTGCGTCCTTCCCGCGGCCTGTCGGCCCCCTGTCCTGCAGCCCGGCAGCACACCGCCGGCCCCCCGCCCCTGCCAGGATCCCTCTCACTTGCTCCGGATCGCTGAGCGGCTTCACCCGACCCCTGGCCCGGCTGATCGACCAGTTCGAGCGGCTGCCCGGCATCGGGCCGCGCACCGCCCAGCGGCTGGCGTTGCATCTGCTCCGCCAGCCGGAGGAGCAGATCCGCGCCTTCGCCGATGCCCTGCTGGCGGCCCGCAGCCAGGTAGGTCAATGCCGGTGCTGCTTCCATCTCTCCGCCGAACCCCTCTGCGATATCTGCCGCAACGAGGAGCGCAACACCGGGGTGATCTGCGTCGTCGCCGACTCCCGCGACCTGCTGGCCCTGGAGCGCACCCATGAGTTCCGTGGCCAGTACCACGTGCTCGGCGGCCTGATCTCCCCGATGGATGGGGTGGGACCCGAGCTGCTGCAGATCCAACCGCTGGTGGCGCGGGTGAGCCGGGACAACGCCAGCGAGGTGATCCTCGCCCTGACGCCCAGCGTGGAGGGGGATACCACCAGCCTCTACCTGGCCCGCCTGCTGCGCCCCTTCACCACCGTCAGCCGCATCGCCTACGGCCTGCCGATGGGAAGCGAGCTGGAATACGCCGACGAGGTCACCCTGGCCCGGGCCCTGGAGGGCCGCCGTCCCGTCGAATGAGTCGCCTCCCGCCCACGCCCCCACCGATGACCTCCCGCACCACCCGCTACTCCGCCATCCCCCCCGCCGAGCGCCTGCCCGAATGGCTGCGCACGCCCCTGGGCAACGCCTCGGCGCTGGAGACCGTGCAAGGGGTGGTGAAGAGCCAACGGCTGCACACCATCTGCGAGGAGGGCCGCTGCCCGAACCGGGGCGAGTGCTATGCCGCCGGCACCGCCACCTTCCTGCTGGGCGGGCCGATCTGCACCCGCAGCTGCGCCTTCTGCCAGGTGGAGAAGGGCCAGGCACCGGCCCCCTTCGATCCGGAGGAGGCCGAACGGGTGGCGGAGGCGGTCGCGACGCTCGGCCTCCGGTATGTGGTGCTCACCGCCGTTGCCCGCGACGACCAGGACGACCACGGCGCCGCCCTGTTCACCAGCGCGATGGCGGCGATCCGGAGCCGCAATCCCCTGGTGGCGATCGAAGTGCTGACGCCGGATTTCTGGGGCGGCCACCGCGACGAAGCCGAGGGAATCGCGGCGCAGCGACAACGGCTGGCCGCCGTACTCAGCGCCGAACCGGTGTGCTTCAACCACAACCTGGAAACGGTGGAGCGGCTGCAGGGGGAGGTGCGGCGCGGCGCCACCTACCGGCGCTCCCTGGCCCTGCTGGCGGCGGCGCGGGAGATGGCGCCGGCGATCCCCACCAAGAGCGGTCTGATGCTGGGGCTGGGGGAGAGCTTCGAGGAGGTGGTAGCCACCCTCGGCGACCTGCGCGCGGCCGGCTGCCAGCGCCTGACCCTCGGCCAGTACCTGCGGCCGTCCCTCGCCCACATCCCGGTGGCGCGCTATTGGACCCCCGAGGAGTTCGACGAGCTGGGCACCATCGCCCGCGAGCTGGGCTTCGCGGATGTGCGCTCCGGGCCGCTGGTGCGCAGCAGTTATCACGCGGGCGGTTGAGCCTCAGGGCCCATCCCAGAGCAAGGGGAGCGTCCAGGGGCTGCCCTCCATCAGCCAGAACGAGCCATCCACCAGCCGCACGCCCCGATCGAGCAGGGTGATGCGCTCAAGATCGGCAGGGCTAAGGTCGATCGAAGCCGCCGCCAGGTTCTCGCGCAGGCGATCCGGGCTGACCGACTTGGGAATGGTGGAGATGCCGCGGCCCAGGTGCCAGGCCAGCAGCACCTGGGCGGGGCTGCAGCCGTGCTCGGCGGCGATCGCCGCAATCTCGGGGTGCTCCAGCAGCACGGGTTCATCGGCGGCTTTGAGGTGGGCGGGCCGGTCACCGGAGCCGAGCGGGGAATAGGCGGTGAGGTGGATGCCCTCCGCGCGGCAGAACGCCACCAGCTCCGGCTGCTGCAGCAGGGGATGGAGTTCCACCTGGTTCACCTCCGGCCTGATGCGGCCGTGCTCGAGCAGGTCCTGCGGTTTGCGGATCGAAAAATTGCTCACGCCGATGTGGTGGGTCAGCCCGGCATCGAGGGCGGCTTCCATCCCCTCCCAGGTGGCACGCAGCCCTTCCTGAGAGGGGAGCACCTCGCTGGCGGAGGTGGGGAAGCCCACCGCAGGGTCGATCGCCACCGGCCAGTGGATCAGGTAGAGATCCAGCCACTCAAGGCCCAGATCCGCGAGGGTTCGGCGCAGGGCCGGCTCCACGTTCTCGCGCCCATGGCTGTTGCACCAGAGCTTGGAGGTGACCCAGAGCTGATCGCGCGTTACCTCCCCGCTGGCGATGGCTTCGCGGATCGCCGCGCCCACCTCTGGTTCATTGCCGTAGATGCTGGCGCAATCGATGTGCCGCTAGCCCTGCCGAATTGCTTCCCGCACGGCGCTGGTCACCTGGCCGGGGGCCGCTTTCCAGGTTCCCAGCCCCAGCAGGGGCATGCGGTCGCCATTGGCGAAGGGAGTGCTGCGCATCGGCGGGGGCTCGGAACGGGCTGGCTAGAAGGTAGGTAAATCCTCAATCGCCAGCCATCGATGCCAGAGCCAGGTCGCTAGGGATCACTAGCTTTGTGGGTCATTGCCGGCTCAGGAGTCCCTGACAACAAGAACACCAGCGCCTGGGCAGCCTGGGAGGGGCGTGGGCGCAGTCCTGTGACGCGAGTCAAGGCTCGCAACACGGAACCCACCACCGGACCCACAAGGCAGTCATGTCAGATGCAGACACTTTTAGGCTTGCGTGACGCGCCTGCCTTGTGCAGGATTCCTACGTCACGTCCCGACCGCATGGCCAAAACCAAGCACTACAGCGCTCGGATCTCCCAGCGCGGCATCCGCGAAGCCACGGTTGAACTCGCCCAGCAGCACGGCATCCCCTATGGGGACAAGTTGGTGCTGGGCCGCAAGCAGATCCGCTTCGTGTTGGAAGCTCTGGATCGCGAGCGCAAGGAGCTGATCAGGGCAATGGACAAGGGTGGCGTGGTCGTTGTGGAGTGCGGCGGAGAGCTAATTACGGCCTACGACTTCGACAGTTTCAACCGCTACTGATAATCGTCTGACATCAACGAGCATGAACCAAATTGATGCTGAGAAGCTCATCTGGAAGGCCTGTGATGAACTGCTGCGGGACTCCCTTCCAACCAACCAGGCCTTGGAAGTTGTGATGGATGTACTGCTCTGGGCCCGCTGGATCCCAGCATCCGAAGGGGAACTCATTGGCTACTTCGATGCCATGCACAGCCTGAGCAAAGAAGAACAATGGGAGGCCTTGCAGGCCGTCATTGTTGAGCGCTCTGGAAAGATGCTGGCCCCCTCGCTGGGCGTAGCGCGTATTCCTCCAAAATCCATTGAGAAACTCAGGGCCACGCTATTGCAGAACGGCAGAGCGTTGAACTGTGGCGATCCGCTCCAATGCAAAGTGGTGATCGAAGCACTGTCGGAGTTGCTAGTCAGCAATCGCAGTGGTGGGGAGCTGGGTTGCTCAGCTTCCATGGGCAGCTTCTGGGAAGCACTTCTGGCGTTTCACCCTGGAGAAACAGTGGCCTGCCTCTTCCCGCTGGGAGTGGCAGCAGCACCGTTCGTAGCATTGGATCATGCCCTGCTATTCAGCTCTGCAAATTCCTGGCAGACATCGTGGATTCAGGGCTTGCTCAGCCTCTATCCACAGGAGGTAAAACGGAAATCCCTCACGGATCAAGAAAAATGGTCCGTTGCCATTGCAGTACCACCCTGGGGAGAGAAAACACGTCAACTGCTGAGTAACGATCCTTGGCTGCCACCATCACCGCTGGAGTGTCCGTCGGCAATCAAGAACAACGAAGCACGAAGAGTTTTTGCCGCCCATCAGCGCTGCAGTGGCACCACCTACGCATTGATGTCTCCAGGTATTGCCTTCCGATCCTCCAAGGATCTGGAATTCTTCCGTGAGGAGCTTGTGCGGAAAAATTGGCTTGATGCAGTGATTACCCTGCCTGCAGGAGTCCATGCATCTACAAGCATCGAGGGATTGCTATTGGTTCTCAAGCAGGATCGCACTTTGAGCGATCCCATTTTGATGGTTGCCGCCCAGGATCTATTGATCTCGAGAAAGAGCAAGAGTCAGAAACAGGCCTGGGATTTGGATGGCATTAAAAACCTCACCCAACTCCTGTACCAGAGGAGACATAGCGCCTATTCCCGGCTGATTACAGCCAAAGAACTGGAGGCGAATGGCTTCAGTTTCCAGGTAAGCCGCTACCTGCATTCAGAAAACGACCGGGTGTTGCAGCAGTACCTGGAGTCAAGGAAAACGGTGCATCTAGGTGATCTGGCAGAGATCAGGCGGCCAGTGGCATCCCTCGGCCATCAGGATGAGGAAGGAATCGAGATACGGGAGGTGACTCCAGGCGATATCGACGACTCTGGCCAACTCCACCAGGGCTCCAAGCGGATCCAGCTGCCGGAAGCCGTTCTGGCCAAAGCGCGTCAACAACTTCTGGAACCGGGCGATGTGCTGTTGTCGATCAAGGGTGGCCTTGGCAAAGTTGCCATGGTTCAGGATCTCAAGTATCCAACGATTCCAGGCCAGGCGTTCTGCGTGGCCCGCCTGCGACCGAATGCCCCCCTCACCCCAGCAGCTCTGGTGCAGTATCTCCGCAGCGCAGTGGGGCAAACCCTGTTGGACAAGGTAAGCCAGGCAACGCCGGTGGCATTCGTTCCGATGGGCGAGGTCAAGAGCTTGCCCATCGTGATTCCTAGCGCCGCTGAGCTGAAGCGTGCCGAGGAGCTGCAGCAAGAGAGCCTGGATCTCAGCCGTGAAGTCGCGAATCTGAATTGTCGGCTTACCGAACGATCGCGAATTGGCTGGCTGCAAGATCTGCCTCCGCAATTCACCACGAGCAGCGAGGAGGATTTGGCGTGATAGCAAGGCCACTGAATACAGAGATTACCGACGCCATGATTGAGCTGATTCCCGAAGATGGAACACGCATTTCCAACCAGGAATTGCGTGCAGCCATCGAAGAGAAGCTCGGCTGCGCAGTAGGTGATGGCGATTTCGAGGTTGCCAAGGGTGTTGTGGTAAGTATGGGCGTCGCACAAAAAGCAAAGGGACCAGGGGGCGGACTGAAAGCAGCCGCCATTAACCCGAAGCAGACAAAAGCTGTGAGAGCAGAGCAGATCACTCCCGGCGATGCACTGACACTCTCCCAAATGGAATCTCACCTGTGGGAAGCCGCCAATATCCTGCGTGGCAGCCCGGTCGATCGTTCCGATTGGAAGTCGTACATTCTGCCGCTGCTGTTCTTCAAGCGAATCTGTGACCAGTGGGATGAAGAGCGTTCCACGATGCTCGCAGAATACGGCGAGAATTACGCGGACGAGCACCGCTTTCAGATCCCCGAAGGTGCACACTGGAATGATGTGCGTGCCACACCCAGCAATGTTGGCACGGCTCTCGCCAACGCCATGCGCGCCGTGGAGGCAGCCAACCAGAAACATCTGTATGGAGTATTTGGCGATGCCCAGTGGACGAATAAGGATCGTCTCCCAGACGAGCTCCTCAAGGACCTAATCGAGCATTTTTCAGCTCTCTCGATCGGCAATGGCCTTGTGAACTCGGACGTGATGGGCGATGCCTATGAATACCTGATCAAGCAATTCGCCGACGCCACCAACAAAAAGGCCGGTGAATTCTACACGCCGCGCAGCGTCGTGCGGCTGATGGTCGACATTGTCGATCCCAAAGAAGGCGAAACGATTTATGACCCAGCGTGTGGCACTGGCGGCATGTTGCTCGCCGCTGTCGAGCATGTGCGTGCCCGTGGCGGTGACCCTCGCACCTTCTTCGGCCGGATCTACGGCCAGGAGAAGAATCTCACCACCGCAGCTGCGGCACGGATGAATCTGTTCCTCCACGGCCTGGAAGACTTCGTGATCGAACGCGACGATACCCTGCGCAACCCCGTGTTCACGGATCCAGCCAGCGGTGGCCTGGCCCGGTTCGATGTGGTGATCGCGAATCCTCCGTTTTCCCTGGAGGCCTGGGGGCGCGAGCTCTGGGAGAACGACCCCTGGGGGCGGGCCTTCGCGGGACTGCCCACCGACAGCAACGGCGACATGGCCTGGGTGCAGCACATGGTGGCCTCAATGGCCGAGAGTTCCGGCCGCATGGCCGTGGTGCTGCCGCAGGGGGCCCTGTTCCGCAGTGGTGTGGAGGGGCAGATCCGCCAGCACCTGCTCAAGGCCGACCTGGTGGAAGCGGTGATCGGCCTGGCCCCCAACCTCTTTTATGGAACTGGCCTGGCGGCCTGCGTGCTGGTGCTCAGGCGTCAGAAGGCCCAGGAACGCCAAGGCAAGGTGCTGATCGTCGATGCCTCCAACCTGTTCCGCCGCGGCCGAGCCCAGAACTTCCTGGAGGCTGAACACGCCACTCAGATTCAGGGCTGTGTCGCAGCGTTCGCCGACGTGGAGGACCGGGCCCGTGTGGTGTGCCTGGAGGAGATTGAGCAGGAGGGCTGGACCCTCAACATCTCCCGCTACGTCCTTCCCCCCATCGGGGCTGACATCCCACCGCTACCCGATGCGGTGGCAGCTTTCAAAGATGCTCTGGCTAAATGCCGAGAGGCTGAAGACGAGCTGCGGCGCGTCATGAAGGAAGGGGGCTGGTTGAGATGAGACATGCGACTGAGTTGTTCGAGGAGCTTTGTGCTCTCGATGAATCGAGCAGCATTGAGGCCAAACAAGGGCGCGCCATCGATCGGGCAATACTCGAGACGATCTGCGCCTTCAGCAACGAGCCCCGCTTGGGCGGCGGCTATCTGCTGCTGGGCGTAGCTGAAGCCAACCAAGCAGACCTCGATTGCCGCTTTGTCGTGGTGGGTGTGGAAGATCCCGAGAAGCTTCAGGCCGATCTGGTGAGCCAATGCGCCAGTGCCTTCAATCATCCGATTCGCCCTGAGGTGCGTGCCGAGAAGCTGCTCGGCCACAACGTTGTGGTGGTGCGCGTGAATGAGGCTGCTGCCGCACAGAAGCCTGTTTATCTCAAGGCGTTGGGTCTGCCTCGCGGTGCCTTTCGCCGCCTTGGACCGACCGACCATCACGGCACCGAGGACGACCTGGTGGCCTTGGTGCAGCAACGAGGCAGCGACAGCTTCGATGCCAGCCTGGTGCGCGACGCCGAGCTCAGCGATCTTGATCCCGAGGCCATCGGGGCCTATCGCAAGTTGCGAGCGCGCGGTTCAGCCGACGCCGAAGAACTGGGGTGGAGCGATGAGGATCTGCTTCGCGCTGTCCATGCCATTGCTCTCGATGGCACCGATCTGAGACCGACGGTCGCCGGCTTGTTGCTGTTCGGCCGTGCCGTAGCCCTGCGGCGTTGCTTTCCGATGATGCGCGTGGATTATCTGCGCCTGCCTGGACGCCGATGGATCGAGGATCCCGAGCGGGCGTTCGACGCCGTGGAGATCCGTGCACCGTTGTTGCTGGCCATCCCTCGTGCCGTGGCAGCGGTGATGGACGACCTACCCACCAGCTTCTCGCTCCCGGAAGGTGAACTGATTCGGCAGGACGAAACCTTGCTGCCGGTGCGGGTCGTGCGCGAAGCGATCGTGAATGCATTGATGCATCGCAGTTATCGCACCCATTCACCAGTTCAGATTCTGCGTTATCAGAATCGAATCGAGATCCGCAATCCAGGACACTCGCTCAAATCCACCGATCTGCTCGGCGAACCGGGCTCGGAGTGTCGCAACCCCCGCATCGCGGCCGTGCTGCATGACGTGCGCCTGGCTGAGAGCAAGGGCAGCGGCATCCGCGTGATGCGCGACCTGATGCGTCAACACCAACTGGCTCCACCGGCGTTCGAAAGCACCAGCCATGGCGATCATTTTGTGGCCACGTTCCTGTTTCACCACTTTCTCGACGCTGGCGACCTGACCTGGCTGCGTGGGCTCACCGACGAACCACTCACAGACGACGAGGCACGAGCGCTGGTGTTCGTCCGAGAAGTAGGTGCCATCGACAACGGCGTGTTCCGCTCGTTCGGCAGCAGCGACACGCTGACGGCCTCCACTCGCCTGCGGCGGCTGCGCGACCTCGGCCTGCTGGAGATGAGGGGCTCAGGCAACCGCACCTACTACGTCGGCAGCACGTCACTTCTGGACACTCCCACGCTCCAGGGCAAACCACACGAGCTCGGAGCGGATCCTCACCAGCTCCCCGCCGATCCTCACCAGGCAGGGTCCGATCCTCACCAGCTCCCGGCCGAGCTGGCTGCGAGGGTTGCGGACGCAGGGCAGAGGCCCCGGCGGCCAGCCCTACGGGCCCTCGTGCGCGCGCTCTGCGCCTGGCAGCCCCTGTCAGCGCGGGAGCTTGCCGCCCATCTGGGCAGCCGGGACCCCAAGGTGCTCCTGCGCGAACACCTGAGCGCCATGGTCGAAGCAGGAGAGCTGGCTTACACCATTCCGCAGATGCCCAACCATCCAGCCCAGCGCTATACCCTGCCCCCCTCAGAGAACGCATGACCACCCTTTCCCAATCAGCCCTCGAAAGCTACCTCTGGGGCGCCGCCACAATCCTGCGCGGCCTGGTGGATGCCGGCGACTACAAACAGTTCGTGTTCCCGCTGCTGTTCTACAAGCGCCTGTCTGATGTGTGGGATGAAGACTATTCCGATGCCATACATGAGTCAGATGGCGATACGGCCTATGCGCAGGCCACCGCCAATGACCGCTTCGTGATTCCGGCCGGAGCCCATTGGGCCGACGTGCGCGCAGTGGCCAAGGATGTGGGCCGGGCGCTGCAGGCCGCGATGCGCGCGATCGAAGCCGCCAACCCCGGCAAACTCGACGGCATCTTCGGCGATGCCCCCTGGACCAACAAGGAACGTCTGCCCGATGCCACGCTGAAGAACCTGCTGGAGCACTTCTCCAGCGAAACCCTGTCGCTGTTCCATGTGCCGGAGGATGAGCTCGGCAACGGCTACGAGTTTCTGATCAAGAAGTTCGCCGACGACAGCGGCCATACGGCGCAGGAGTTCTACACCAACCGCACCCTGGTGCACCTGATGGTGCAGATGCTCGACCCGCAACCAGGCGAGAGCATCTACGACCCCCACTTGTGGCACCGGCGGCATGTTGATCTCCGCCCTGGCGGAAGTGAAACGCAAAGGTGGCGAGCACCGCACCCTCAAGCTCTATGGGCAGGAACGGAACCACATGACGGCCTCGATCGCCCGCATGAACCTGGTGCTGCACGGCGTGGAAGACAGCGAGATCGCCCGCGGCGACACCCTGGCCTCGCCTGGCTTCAGCCAAAACGACGAGCTGCACATGTTTGATGTGGTGCTGGCCAACCCGCCCTATTCGATCAAGCAGTGGAACCGGGAGGCCTGGCAGAACGACCCCTGGGGCCGGAACTTCCTCGGCACGCCGCCCCAGGGCAGGGCCGATTACGCCTTCTTCCAGCACATCCTGCGCAGCATGGATCGGCAGAGCGGCCGCTGCGCCGTGCTCTTCCCCCACGGGGTGCTGTTCCGCAAGGAGGAGGCCGAGCTGCGCCGCCGGCTGGCCGAAGCCGATCTGGTGGATTGTGTCTTGGGACTGGGCCCTGGCCTCTTCTACAACTCGCCGATGGAGGCCTGCGTGGTGTTCTGCCGCAGCCGCAAGCCTGATGAGCGGCGCGGCAAGGTGCTGCTGATCGACGCAGTGGCCGAGATCGCGCGCGAGCGGGCGATGAGCTTCCTGCGCCCTGAGCACCAGAACCGCATCGCAGGGGCCTACGCCGCCTATGCCGATGTGGAGGGCTTCGCTGCGGTGGCGACGCTGGAGGCGATCGCCGCGAACGACTACAGCCTGTCGATCCCGCTTTACGTGAAGCGCAAGGCGGCCGGCACTGCGGAGGGCGATGGTCAGCCGGCCACGCTGCAGGAGGCCTGGCAGGCCTGGGAAGCCTCAGGGCAGGAGTTCTGGCAGCAGATGGA
>Ga0164293_10002458_pt1 | contig 15694 bp, 13 predicted proteins | sample GEODES118metaG_FD_111487 | JGI IMG/M metagenome (GOLD analysis project Ga0164293, IMG submission 111487) | Eutrophic lake water microbial communities from Lake Mendota, Wisconsin, USA - GEODES118 metaG | ecosystem: Environmental > Aquatic > Freshwater > Lake | place: USA: Lake Mendota...
CAGCCTTTCGTGATCCATGCTCCCACCCACAACGGCGTGGAGGTGTACCCCAACAAGACAGGGGTGAGCGGTTGGGTTCCGCTTATTGAGAGCGGTATTCAGATTCACTCTATTGAACCGACTCACTTCATCACGCTTGATGTGTACTCCTGCAACAAGTTTGACAAGCAGATCATTCTTGACTACGCACAGGAGTGCTTTGGCTTTGTAGGGCATGAAGAGAACTTCTTTGAGCGTGGCAAGTTCTACGGGGATATTGCATGAACACACACCGCATTATACTTGGCGACTGCATTGAGGGCATGAAGACGCTGCCTGACGGCTGCGTTCAGACTTGCATCACTTCTCCTCCGTACTTTGGACTCCGCGACTACGGTGGCGGGGACAGCGAGATCGGGCAGGAGGACACCGTTGACGGCTATGTGCAGAAGATGACTGAAGTGTTCCGCGAGGTGCGCCGCATCCTGCGTGATGACGGTACGCTGTGGCTGAATCTTGGTGACTCGTACATGGCTGCAAAGAATGTTGCACCGCCTCCACAGACCATCGGAGGTCAGCGTGGAATGCCATCGGATTTTGTACCAGGCAATCGCAAGGATCAGAAGGGGCTGAAGACCAAGGACTTGATCGGCATTCCGTGGCGCGTAGCGTTTGCGCTGCAAGCGGACGGGTGGTATCTGCGGCAGGACATCATCTGGCACAAGCCAAACCCCATGCCTGAAAGCGTGGAAGACCGCTGCACGAAGTCGCATGAGTACATCTTCCTACTGTCCAAGAAGCCCAAGTATTACTACGATAAGGACGCAATAAGCGAACCTCTTGCGTATCCAAACGAAAAGCGAAGACCGCGTGGTAGCAAGGGCGCATGGGAAATTGATGGACGAGAACAGGGAGAAAACGGTGGTGGAAAACCGTATGATGGGTATCCAACTCGCAAAAACAAGCGGTCGGTGTGGACGGTGAACGCCAAGGGCTACAAGGGCGCACACTTTGCGGTGTACCCCGAGAACCTGATTGAGCCGTGTGTGCTTGCAGGATGCCCCAAGGACGGCACGGTGTTTGATCCGTTCACAGGCAGCGGCACCACTGCTGTTGTGGCACTGAAGAACGGACGCAACTACATCGGGACTGAATTGAATTCTGAATATGTGAAGATTGCGGAAGAGCGGATTAAAGAATCCGTTCCACAAACCCTAGAGGAGATTTTAAATGAGCAAGTTTAAGCCAATTGGAAAATGGATTTGGGTGCAATCGCACCTTGGCGGTCAGAAGGAAACCGAAGCAGGCATCATCTACAATGAAGTAGTGAAAACTCGGTATGTTTGGGGTACGGTTGCGGCAATCGGTGATAAACTGACGGAAGACATCCGCGTAGGTGACCGTGTTCTTTGGGATCGCACACAGAACAAGGGGCAGGGTCACGAAGACAAAGATATGGTTCATCAGGACTGGATTGCACTCGTTGAGCGTTAAGGAGCATCGTGGACTTCTACACTTCCGTTGATATTCGTGGCAAGAACATCCTGTACCGTGGATGGCGGAACGGGCAGCGTCAGCACCTCCGTGTGCCGTTCTGCCCCACCCTCTACATCCCGTCCAAGGACGCAGGAGAGTTCACCACCATCAACGGCAAGCCCGTGCAGCCCATTCAGTTTGACGGCATCGGGGAAGCCCGCGAGTTCATTGACCGTTTCAAGGATGTCTCCAACTACGACATCTACGGAAACACCAACTTTGTGTATCAGTACCTTTACAAGGAGTTTCCCAATGAAGTCGATTACGACTTCAGCAGCCTCCGCATAGCCAACTTGGACATTGAGACATCGTGTGACGGCGGTTTTCCCACGCCATCCTCTCCCACGGAGCGGGTCATTGCAATCACGATCTCAATGGGTGACAAGACCTATGTGCTAGGATTGGGAGACTTTCATATTGACGGCGAGGGAGTTTCCTGCATTCCTTATGATGACGAGCAAGAACTGCTTGCAGGGTTCATTGAACTGTGGAGGTTCCTTGATCCCGACATCGTGACGGGGTGGAACATCCGCTTCTTTGATATTCCGTACCTTGTGGCGCGGATGAACTACCTTGAAGAAGGATGGGGGAACTCCCTCTCGCCGTGGGGCAAACTCCGCGAGACTGTGGTGAATCGCATGGGACGCGACCAGACCGCGTATGTAATCAGCGGCGTTGCCACGCTTGACTACTTTGAACTGTATCAGACTTTCACCTATGTGAAGCAGGAGTCCTACTCCCTCAATCACATTTCCAAGGTGGAGTTGGGCGAAGAGAAACTGTCGTATGCGGAATACGAAACCATTCAGGAGTTCTACACACAGAACTTTCAGCGGTTCATGGAGTATAACTTCCAAGATGTGCGGCTTGTTGACCGCCTTGAATCCAAACTGAAACTGCTGGAACTGGCGGTGGCGTTGGCGTATTCGGCGCGGGTGAACTTTGAGGATGTGTTCTCTCAAGTCCGCACATGGGATGCCATCATCCACCACCACCTGATGAGCAAGGGCATGGTGATTCCGCAGAAGACCGATCAGAAGAAGGATGATCAGTACGCGGGTGCGTATGTGATGAATCCCATCGTGGGCAAGCACGATTGGGTGGTGAGTTTTGACTTGAACTCGCTGTATCCGCACCTCATCATGCAGTACAACATCTCTCCCGAGACAAAAGACACCAATCCCGTGTGGCGGCGCGGAGCCATCTCTCCCGAGTCCATGTTGGCACGGAATCGCGGGGAAGCGGTGAAGGATTTCATTGATCCTGCGGAATATCTGAACTCCGCGAAGGCAGACGGCGTGAGCGTGGCGGCGAACGGCGTTGCGTTCGTGCGCGACCGCCAAGGCTTCCTGCCTGAACTCATGGAGAAGATGTACGCAGAACGCAAGCACTACAAGAGCCTGATGATCGCAGCACAGAAGCGGTTGGTGGACTTGGACAAGAACGCTCCCGCCGAAGAGCGGCGCAAGATTGAGTACGAGATTTCCAAGTACCACAACTTCCAGTTGGTGCGGAAGATTCAGTTGAACTCCGCATACGGCGCAATCGGCAATCAGTACTTCAGATTCTTTGATGTGGCACTTGCGGAAGCCATCACGCTTTCGGGGCAGTTGAACATTCAGTGGATCGGTGACGCGCTGAACAAGTTCCTGAACCGCATCCTGAAGACGGAGGGCGAGGTGTATGTGATCTACATGGACACGGACTCCGTATACTTGAGACTTGGCAAGGTGGTGGATTCGTCTTTCAAGGGCGAACGCGACACGCAACGGGTGGTGGACTTCCTGAACGGATTCTGTGAGCGGGTGATACAGCCACAGATTGAGCGGGAGTTCGCCACCCTTGCGGACTGCATGAACGCCTACTCCAACAAGATGGTGATGGGACGCGAAGTCATTGCGGAGAGCGGCGTGTGGACTGCGAAGAAGCGGTATATGCTGTCGGTGTGGGATGCCGAAGGCGTTCGCTACAAGACCCCGAAGTTCAAGATCATGGGCATTGAGACTGCGCGTTCGTCCACTCCTGCGTATGTTCGCAAGGCACTGAAGACTGCCATTGAGATGGTGCTGATGCGTGACGAAGCCACGCTTCAGGAGTTTGTCCGCAAGACGGAGCGCGAGTTCAAGTCCCTGCCTGTTGAGGAAGTCGCCTCTCCCCGTGGCGTGAACGGCATGGACGAGTACTCGTCACCGCTCACGATCTACAAGAAGGGAACGCCCATCGCGGTGAAGGCGGCTCTGCTCCACAACGCTCTTGTCAAAAAGATGGGCTTGAGCAAGAAGTACCGCACCATCGGTGAAGGCGAGAAGATGAAGTTCATCTACCTGAAGACTCCCAATCCCATCCACGAAGGCGTGATCGGTTTCCCCGTCACCATGCCGAAGGAGTTCGGTCTTCAGAAATACATTGACTACGACACTCAATTCAAAAAGACTTTCCTTGAGCCTCTACGCGCCATCACCGATGCGATGGGGTGGAGTCCCGAGGAAAGAAATAGTCTTGAGTCACTGTTTGCTTGATTCGTTCACTACATACAGTATCTAACCCCTAACAAAAGGATTCGTAATGGCTACAAAGATCGTGAAGGTTCAGACTGGCGAAGAACTCATTGCTTCCGTGACCGAGAATTTTGAAGGCGATACCGTTGTGTCGTATACCCTCAAGAATCCGTGCATGGTTGTTCCCATGCCCACAAAGGGCGGCGGTGCAAATATTGCTGTCGTGCCGTGGATGGCTTCCGTGAAGGAGCAGAAGATGACGGTTCCTGCTTCCTATGTGATGTTCACGGCGGATCCTGCGACCGATCTTGCAAACGAGTTCAACGGTGCGTTCAACGGGCTTGTGGTTCCCACCGCTGCTTCCGCAGGACTCAAACTCACCACCTGATGAGTACCCTAAATCTTGAATACTTGAAAGGTCTTCTCTCAAAAAGAAAAGACCTGCTGCGGCGTGAAACACAGCAGATGATCGTTGACAAACTTACGCCGTTGGATACAATACGGGCTAACGAGTCCGAGATGATGCTCATTGACGCACAGATGAAAGAATTGGAGAAAGCATGAAACTGAAGGACATTCTGAAGGCAGCAGGAAACAAGTACGCCACCGTAGCCTCTGACGGCTTGGAGGGCAGCGATGTAAAGGGATTCATCTCCACGGGATCGTATGCGTTCAACGCACTGTTGAGCGGTTCCATCCACGGAGGAATGCCTGACAACAAGATCATTGCCCTTGCGGGTGAGCAAGCCACAGGCAAGACCTACTTTGCCCTGAATGTGGTGCGTGAGTTCCTGAACTCCGATCCAAACGCGATGGTCATGTACTTTGATACGGAGCAAGCCATTACCACCGATCTGCTGAAGTCCCGTGGCATTGACACCGACCGCGTGGCTGTGCTGCCCGTGGCTACCATTGAGGAGTTCCGCCACCAGTGCGTTCTGTCGGTGGACAAGTACCTTGAAGCAGACAAGGACTCCCGCCCCCGCATGATGATCGTGCTTGACTCGCTTGGAATGTTGTCCACCGAGAAGGAGATGAACGACACCGCAGAGGGTAAGACTACCCGCGACATGACTCGCGCACAGGTGGCAAAGGCAGCGTTCCGCGTCCTGACCATCAAGTTGGGTCATGCACGGATTCCCCTGCTGATGACGAACCACACCTACGATGTGGTGGGCGCGTATGTTCCCATGAAGGAGATGGGTGGCGGCAGCGGTCTGAAGTATGCGGCTTCCACCATCATCTACCTGTCCAAGAAGAAGGACAAGGTGGACAACGAGGTGGTGGGCAACATCATCCACTGCAAGGCACACAAGAGCCGACTCACCAAGCAGGACAAAATGGTGGATGTGCAGTTGAATTTTGAAACTGGACTAAACAAGTATTACGGACTGCTTGACATTGCGCTGAAGCACGGTATCTTTACGAAGGTGTCCACGAAGATTCAGTTGCCCAACGGCAAGACCGTGTTTGAATCGCAGATCAACAAGAACCCCGAGAAGTACTACAACGAGGACATCCTGCGGGCTATTGACATTGCTGCGAAGAAGGAGTTCTGCTACGGCAGGGACGAAGCACAGCAGGCAATGGATCGTCTGGCTGAACTTGATGAGGAACTTGGACTAAATGAGTCAAACTGAAAAAACGATCCTGTCGGGACTGCTGAACGATCCCGAGTTCTGCAAGAAGACCATTCCATTCTTGCAGGAGGAGTATTTCCTTGACCGCGTGGATCGGGCAGTGTTCCGATCCATCAAGGATTTCGTTAATCAGTACAAGGGCATTCCCACAAAGGATGCCCTGCTTATTGCACTTGAAGACAACAAGGGATTGACGGAGGACGAGTTCTCCAAGTGCAAGAGCCTTGTGGGAGACATGGGGAAGTCCGCCAAGCAGGACACGCAGTGGTTAAGCGACACCACCGAGAAGTTCTGCAAGGACAAAGCCATCTATAATGCCATTCTTGAATCTATTCAGATCATAGACGGCAAGGACAAGGCACGGACTCCCCATGCTCTCCCCGAGATTCTTTCAAAGGCTCTCGCGGTTTCTTTTGACACGAATGTGGGACACGATTTCCTTGAGGACTACGAGTCTCGCCATGAGTTCTACCACAGGGTGGAGCGAAAGGTTCCGTTTGACTTGGAGATGTTCAATGCCATCACCAAGGGCGGTATCTCTCCGAAGACTCTGAACATCATCATGGCAGGAACAGGCGTGGGCAAGTCGCTGTTCATGTGCCACCATGCTGCTGCGTGTCTCATGCAGAACCGAAATGTGCTGTACATCACGCTTGAAATGGCTGAAGAGCGCATTGCGGAACGCATTGACGCAAACATCATGGACATCACGATGGATGAACTTCAGGACTTGCCGCTTGAGATGTACGAGAAGCGGCTGAAGGGTGCGACTCGCGGCGTGAGCGGCAAACTCATCGTGAAGGAATACCCCACCTCCTTTGCGAATGTGAATCACTTCCGCATCCTGTTGGACGAGTTGCGACTGAAGAAGCAGTTTGTTCCCGACATCATTTTCGTGGACTACATCAACATCTGCTCGTCTGCGCGATTCAAGCACGGCAACAACATCAACTCGTATGGCTACATCAAGGCTATTGCCGAGGAGTTGCGTGGTCTGGCGATGGAGAGGGATGTTCCCATCGTGAGTGCCACACAGGTGAACCGCGCAGGGTTCTCGTCCACCGATGTTGACCTCACGGACACTTCAGAATCATTCGGCTTGCCCCACACGGCAGACCTGATGATTGCACTCATCACCACCGATGAGTTGGAGAAGGCAGGACAGATCATGGTGAAGCAGTTGAAGAACCGCTACAACGGCAAGGCTGCAAACAAGAAGTTCATCGTGGGCTTGAACTACGCCAAGATGAAGTTCTATGATATCGACAGCAGCGTTTCGGAAGACCTGATGGATGCAAACATCCAAAAGGGCGAAGGTGACGGATACGGATCAGGATACGGTGCCAAGGACTTCACAGCGAAGTTCGGCAAGAAGCGTGATACGAGTGATTGGAATATTTGATGTCCACCTACATTGACAAGAAGTACATCAACATGGTGTCTCCCCAACTTGAGCGATTCAAATGGAAGACCCAAGCACTTGCAAATTGTCGCTGCCCCGTGTGCGGAGACTCGCAGCGCAACAAGAGCAAGGCGCGTGGCTTCTTTTTCCCAAAGAAGAACGACTATTTCTACAAGTGCCACAACTGCGGAGTGGGGCATTCGGTGTACCGATTTTTGGAAATCGTGGCTCCTGCTCTCGCACAGGAATACGCGCTTGAGCGGTGGCGAAACGGAGAGAACGGCAAGAGCAACTATGTGAAGCCTGTGGAGGCGGCTGTAGCCCTTCCAAAGGCACAGATACGGCTTCCTGCGGTGTCCACGCTGCCCGAAACCCATCCTGCACGGCAATATTTGGAATCGCGCAAAGTTCCCCACACCGACCGCTTCTATTTTTCAAAAGCATTCGGGGACTGGGTGCGATCCATTGACCCTACATACACTACCGTTCCGAATGACGAGCGTATCGTCATACCATTCGTGAACAAAGCAGGGGAACTCCTCGCGGCGCAGGGACGCTGCTTGAGCGGTTCCAAAAATTCAATCCGATACATTACCGTGAAGTTCACCAAGGACGGACGAGCGGTCTACGGCGAAGATCGGTTGGATTATTCAAAGAAGGTGTACGCCGTTGAAGGTCCGATTGACTCTGTATTTCTCCGTAACTCTATTGCTCTTGCTGGCAGCGAACTCGCTCACGCCACGAAACTGTTTCGTGATTGTGTTGTTGTTTACGACAACGAACCACGCAATCCCGAGATTGTACGCAAGGTGGAAGACGCGATCCGCAGCGGATACACCGTCTGCGTGTGGAACAGTAGCATTGGAGAAAAGGACATCAACGACATGGTGCTTGCGGGACGATCTCCCGAAGAGGTTCAAGCCATCATTGACGAGTGTTCGTGCAGCGGTCTGACTGCACTGGCGCGGTTTTCACAATGGAGAGTGCGATGAGTGAATACAAACTAGATCCGATGCACGATTTCTGCAACACCGAAAACGGTAAATTACTGCATGATCGTATTTCTCAAATGGACACCCTACAGCGTGTAGAGGTCGCTTCCATGTGTCAGATGTTCTCGTTCTGGCGAGAGATACAGGAAACTCTGTTTGCCGCTGCGGAGGAGATCAAGCGGCTTCGTGCGCGTGTAAGTGAACTGGAGGGTGCAAATGGAAAAGCAGATACAGGTTCTTGACAAGGGTTTCGTACAGTATGTTGACCACATGGGCAATGACCTGACCGTGGTGAACTCTGCGCGTGTTTCATTCAACAAGGAGAGCGATTGGGAATCCGAACCTGATTGGCGAGGCTACCATCCGCGCACACTTTCCGACAAGGACAAGAAACTCATCGGGTATCTTGCCAAGCACAAGCACTGGACTCCGTTCGCGCATCCACAGATCACCCTGCGGATCAAGGCTCCCATCTTCATTCGCACCCAACTCTTCAAGCACAAGGTTGGATTCACCGAGAACGAAGTCAGCCGCCGCTATGTGAGTGATCCGCCGACCGTGTATTTTCCACATTGGCGCGGCAAGCCCACAAACGGCGCAAAGCAGGGGTCTGAAGACTTCATGCCCATAGATGATGCGTACAACACCGTGAGCCGCCACTACGAAATGTGTGTGCGGGAAGCACTGTTCTCCTACGAACAACTCCTGAAGTTGGGCGTGGCTCCTGAACAGGCACGGGCTGTGCTTCCGCAAGGAACCTATACCGAATGGTGGTGGACAGGTTCGCTTGCAGCGTTTGCGCGGGTGTATGCACAGCGCAGCGATCCTCATGCCCAATGGGAATGCCAGCAGTACGCAGCGGCGTTCGGTGAGATCATAGTACCGCTTTTCCCCCATTCTTGGGCGGCTTTGACGCAGAAAGCACCCGTCCCTGAAGGCTAAATACAGGGATGACCTACTTTACGGATTCCACCAAGCCCACAGAGCCACGCCGAACTGCTGCCATTTCAAGTGGTCAGTTTGTGTCGGGTTCCGTATTTCGTTTAGTGCGCGAAATCCGTGGTTCCGCGTACTCTGTGGGCGATCAGTTCATGCTAGTGGAGAGCGAGGATTGCCATGATCCCAACACCCTGATTCTAGGTGGGGTGGGGGAAAACTACTTCATAGACCCCCGTGGCAAGCCGCTGCGGATAGAGGCAGGGGACGCACAGATTGATTCAATTTTTGAGTTAGTCGGTGAACCACATAGAGAGGTGATTGAGGAGATTGGAGCGGAAGACGCTCCAACTCGCCTTGTCACGGAGGAGCAGTTCAAGACTTTCCGTGAAGGTCTTGCTGGCGTTCTAAAGGAGATTGCGGCTGTCCGCACCGTTGATGGATCGCGTGGAGAACGGGGTCCGCGTGGCTACACAGGCGTTCAGGGCGACAAGGGTGATGTGGGTCCGCAAGGACCGCAGGGTGAAAGGGGTGAACGCGGTGAAAAGGGAGAACAGGGTGAGAAGGGCGATACGGGTGAGCGTGGACCGCAGGGAGAGCGTGGCGAACCTGGTTCGCAAGGTGAGCGTGGCGAAGCGGGTGAACGCGGTACACAAGGTCCGCAAGGCGAGCGTGGCGAAGCAGGAGAATGGGGACAGCGCGGCGAACGCGGAGAGAAGGGCGAGGCAGGAGCAGTCGGTCCGCAAGGTCCGCAGGGACTGCGTGGTGAGCGCGGTGCTGATGGTGCTGCGGGTGCTGACGGTCGTGATGGGGCTGTTGGTCCGCGTGGCGAACGGGGCGAAAAGGGCGAACGCGGTGCTGAAGGCAAGGCTGGCAAGCCTGGCGCAAAAGGTGCAAAAGGCGATAAGGGAGACACTGGCGAGTCTGGAGTTGTAACCGCCAAGTTCCCGCTTGTCTACGATCCGCAGGAGAAGTCCATCGCCATTGATGAAGAGCGGTTGGACAAAATCCTGAAGAAGATCATGGGCGGTGGCAAGGTGTCCGCGCAGGACATGGGCTGGCTTGCGTCCACAGGCGGTGGCGGCAAGGTGGCTGTCCATGTGAACGGCGTGAAAGTTACTCCTGATGTCCGCACACTGGACTTCACAGGCGAATCTGTTTCGTACACCAAAGTTGGCGGCAAGGTCACGGTAAACATAAGCGCAACGGGTGGCGGTGGCGGAACGAACTTTTACTATCAGGAAGACGCGCCAACACTCGGAGTCACGATTGGTTCCCGTTGGATGGATTCCGACAACGGACAAGAGTATGTGTATGTGAATGACGGAAACAGCAACCAGTGGGTGCAGCCCACCGTGAATCCGTTCTTTGGTGCTGTCGCATACACCACCACAGCCGTGACGGGTGCAACATACGAAGCCACTGCACAAGACTACTACATCGGCGTGAGTTACGCAGGAACGCCCACAGTGTATCTGCCGTCCGCTCCTGGCACAGGCAGAGAGGTTGTGGTAAAGGACGAGTCAGGAAACGCAGGAGCAGCCAATCGGTACATCACCGTTCGCGGCGCAAGCGGATCATCGGATACCATTGACAATCAGGCATCTGCGGTTCTGAACCTAAATAATGCAGGAGTTCATTTCATCTACAGAAGCGGATGGAGAATCATATGAGTTACCTGTTCAACAACAAGGTTGGTTTCGTTGACAATGCAGTGGACGCTTTCAATCGTTTAAAGGTTGCGAATCCATTCACCCTGTTTGACAGCCAGCACCGCTATCAAAGAAACGACAAATGGGACATTTTTGGAGTCACAGGCGGAACTGCATCCTATGCGGTCACTGAGAGTACGGTGAAACTATCTGTGGGTACAACCGTTGGCAGCAAACTCACAACCGAAACGAAGCGTGTGTTTCCGTATCAACCTGGAAAGTCGCTGCTAGTACTCAACACCTTTGCCATGAACACCCCAAAGGAGGGGTTACGGCAGCGGATCGGATATTTTGGAACAACAGGTGGAGCCACAGCGGGTACTCCGTATAATGGAGTCTATCTACAGCAGGACGGCTTGACTTTATCCTTTTGCTTGGCAAGCGGATCACTGGCAACCACAACCACCGTGAACCAATCACAGTGGAACGGCGACAAGTTTAACGGAACTGGAGCGTCAAGCCGAACGCTTGATGTCACCAAAGGCAACATCTTTTGGACGGATATTGAGTGGTTGGGCGTGGGCGATGTGCGTTGCGGATTCTTTGTGGACGGAAAGCCTGTGGTAGCCCATACTTTCCACAACGATAATGTCCACCCCACCACATACATGACCACGGCTGTGCTGCCTATACGATACGAAATAGAAAATACGACCGCACAAGCCGCAGGCAGCACACTCACACAAATCTGTTCAAGCGTCATCAGTGAAGGTGGATACGAAGGCTTTAGCCGCAGATACAATGTGACGCAGAACGATGCAACACTCAAGACTCTGACAACAGCAGGAACGCAGTATCCGATTATTGCCTTGAGACTGAATGCCAACAGACTTGACAGCGTGATTGTTCCGTCCAACATCAGTGCGATTGTTCAGGAAACAGGCAACAACAAGCCCAACACTGTTCAGTACAGAATCCTGTTGAATCCTACCCTGACAGGTGGATCGTGGACTACGCACTACAACGGAAATGTGGACTCCAACACCACTGCAACAGGCGTGTCTGGCGGAACAGACATTATCGGCGGATACTTCAGCAGCAGTGGAGCGTTTTCTGTGTCTGATGTCAATGATTTCAACTTTCAGTTGGGGAGAACACAAACAGGAGTAAGCGATGTGATTGTATTCACCATGACTCCCATAAACGATGGCGCAAAGATTTGTGCCGACTTCTCTTGGTTTGAGATCGTCTAATGCCACTTGACTTTCCCACACCACTGTCACTCAATCAGGTCTACTCCCTCGGCGGCAAGTCGTGGAAGTGGAACGGTGCTGCATGGGAAACCTACAATGGGAATGTAGGCATCACTGGTCCGACAGGCGATCAAGGCATCCAAGGACCGACAGGACCGACAGGACCGACAGGACCGACAGGCGAAATGCCAACCGACTATGTGAGTTCCTTCAACGGGATCACGGGTGCGGTTCAAGGAGTTTCCTCTTGGAACGGTCAGACTGGTGCGGTTCAGTTCCACAACTATGTTTCATATTTGAGTGGTAAAACTGGTGCTATGGATCTTCGCGGTGCTCGCGGAATCACATATACTATAGCGGGGAATACACACTCTTTTGGTATTGATTATTCAAGAGGCGGGGCTACGTTTCCACTAAGAGATGTAAGTAGCATTGATAAGATTGATATAATTCTTTTACAAGATAGAAATCTAAGTCTCCCCCCGAATCCAAAAGCCAATGAAATGTATTTGGTTACTATGGGAGATATGTTGGATTATTTTAATTCAGCAACTGTTTCGTCTTCCTTTAAATCTAGCACTAGAATTCTTGTAAGTGATTCAGATGACAATGTAACAAAACAAATAGATTATAACACTTTTGTGTCAACTATATTGAACCAAATTGACGGCGGAACATTCGCCTAAATACTGTACTCAGAGGAAACTAGTACATGGGAACCACGATCATATTCCGCAGAGGCGAAAACGACCCCACATCGGGTTCGGGACTTACCCTTGCCGAGCCAGCGTTCAACACCACGCTGCACACATTCCATATCGGATTGGGTCATGGAGTCACTGCGGAGTGGGTTGGCGCACCCATCAGCGGCTTGAGCGCGGAGATTGCAGCAGGCATCACCTACAAGATTCCCACTCTTGCGGCGGTCAAGAACTACATCGGTGGACTGTGCTTCGGGAACACTGGTGGAGGCACATCCATCACGCAGTATGTGAGTTCGTTCAACGGGAATACAGGAGCAGTCACGGGTGCATCATTGGGTGCGAATACTTTCACCGCATTGAACTCGTTCAACGCAGGCATCAGTGCAGCAGGAGGAGTAACCCTCAGCGGAACTCTTTCAGGAGCGACCGCCACATTCTCTCGCCTTGTGACAGGCAATGGCGGCTTCAGCGGTGATGTAAACATCTCGTCTACGAACGCTACGGGAGATATGTATCTTGTCATGTCGCGGGGAGCAGGTGTCACTGCTCTGTTCGTAGACGATGCCACAACTCCACTTGTGTATCAGCCGTATGGAGGAAATCTCGGAGTAAAGGGGTTGACCATAGGTACTGGAAATGATCGTCTGTACCTGACTCCAACCCAAATCACCGCTACCAACACAGTAACTCCAAACATTGCGTCCTTCTACTTTGTGTCTCCCTCCATTTACTTTGAAACGGGATTGACCTCTGCATTGGCTGCTCAACAAAATCGCCAACTTGTTTGGGGTGATATCTATAACTACACAGAAAACTGCTATTTTGGCGTGAATCGCGCGGATGGCGGCGGAATGTGCGGCGACTACGCGGTGGAGATCAACCACAGCACAGGCAAGGCACTGCAACTCATATACAATGACTATAGTGGTGCTGCGTCCAACTGGGTGAACATGAATGTCACCAGCGGCGGTGACCTCACGATCACTCCGAGCGGCGGCGATGCCACGATTTCAGGAAGACTGTTCGCGGACAACATCGTGAACGCCTTGAATGGCTTCACTGGCGGTGTCACTCTTGCCGCAGGAACAGGAATATCTCTGTCTGCTGCTACGGGTTCTGTCACAATCACCAACACTGGTGTGCAGTCATTCAACGGCAACACAGGAGCAGTCACTGGTGCTTCTCTTGGTGCAAACACCTTTACGGGGTTGAACTCGTTCAACGCAGGCATCAGTTCTGTTGGTGGAACATTTAGCGGCGATATTGTTAAATTCTTAAGTGGTTTGTCTGCTTCTTTTGTGAGAATCGGCTCGCTTGAGTCAAACGGAAGCAATCCTGTTACTCTTTCTGAGAATAGACTCCGATTTACAGTAGTAGCACTCCCCAGTCCATTCTATACGACGCTTCAGGCAGATTCCAACACATCCGCCGACAGAACTATAACTCTGCCAGACGCAAGCGGAACGGTTGCTCTAACATCCCAACTCATGGGTGCAGTGAACGGCTCAACCGCTGCAACCACCGCTGTTACCTCGTTCAACGGACTCACGGGAGCGGTCACGGGTGTCACGGTGGGTGGTGCAAACACCTTTACAGCACTGAATACTTTCAATGCAGGTATCAGTGCGGCAGGTGGAGTAACCTTTGCCAATGATATTTCTGTAAATAGTTTGAGAATTGGTCAGGGACCAGTTTCGGGATATGCCAATACTGCAATAGGAGAATTTGCATTAGCATCATTGGAAAGCGGTACTAACAACACGGCGATTGGTTCTAATGCTCTTGCATCAGCAACTGGTGGTGAGGGTAATGTGGCAATTGGTAATTACTCAATAGGTAATGGTACCAATCCTGGTAATTATAATGTGGGAATTGGTGACTTTGCTCTTTCGCAGAATAATGGAGGTAATAGTAATATTGCAATAGGAGATTTTAGTTTAGGGGCTAATACGAGTGGAACTGATAATGTGGCAATTGGCTCGTCGGCTCTTGATGGGAATGAAACAGGGTCTAGAAATACCGCAATAGGATCTTCTTCATTGGGGAGTAATTCCAGTCTAGCCAATTCTGATAATACTGGAATAGGTTATGCATCTCTATTAGCACTTAATTCAGGATCTCGTAACACTGCAATCGGATCATTTGCTGGAAGAAGAAGAGGTTCGGGTGGCAGTTCTCTTGCATCAGCAACTGGTGGAATTTACATTGGTTACGATGCCCGTGCATCCGCAGAAGCACAAACCAACGAGATTGTAATTGGTACTCTAGCCCTTGGTTTAGGCTCCAATACAGCAGTCATCGGTGCAACTGCACAAACCTCCGCAACCATATACGGATTGGTGAATGCACCAAGTGGTATTAGTGCTTCTGGTGCAACTTTATCATCAAACACAACAATTCCTTCTGGTGCAACTCTTACCGTTAATGGAAACTTTGTTGCCAACGGAAATGTCAATCTAGGTGATGCCGTAACAGATGCAATTACTGTTACTGGAGTTTTGGCAGCAAATGGTGGATTGAGTGCCGCAGGAGGAACCTTCAGCGCACTCACAAGATTCACTGCGGGGATTAGTGCTGCTGGTGGTGTGACTCTTGCAGGAACTTTACAGGGAACCACTGCAAACTTCACAGGCACTGTCACAGGAACAACTTTTATTGGTGGTTTGAGCGGAAACGCCACAGGTATAATCATAAATGCAAGCAGTTCTTCTTCAGAATTGTTTCCAGTTTTATGCACATCCACAAGCAGTACTGTGGCAAGAGCAGATACAGTTGCACCGAGAGTTTCTATTATTCCAAGTACGGGACAACTGACTGCCCCTGTCTTCAGAGTTGCATCTACTACATCTGGTGGGTCTTTTACTGAAATAACGGACGCTGGAATCATAACTGCTAATAGTGATTTAAAACTGGTCTGCGATGGAAGCATTCTTTCTTTGGGAGATGTTAATTACATCACTAATGGCTGTAAAATCGTAATTGATAACAGTAGTGGTTTAATAGATGTTAACGCAGTAGGATCTCCACTAACTTTAACTGGCTCATCCGTATCTGTTAGTGGACTATTAAATGCAACCAATGGAATCAGCGCAGCAGGAGGAA
>Ga0164293_10002459_pt1 | contig 15693 bp, 12 predicted proteins | sample GEODES118metaG_FD_111487 | JGI IMG/M metagenome (GOLD analysis project Ga0164293, IMG submission 111487) | Eutrophic lake water microbial communities from Lake Mendota, Wisconsin, USA - GEODES118 metaG | ecosystem: Environmental > Aquatic > Freshwater > Lake | place: USA: Lake Mendota...
ACACAAAGACGGAAAAATTCTAGTTATTGAGGCTCATCAAGAACTGGTAAGACTTTGGCAATCCTATCAAAAAAACACATGTAAGGCCGAAGTCATAAGTGCATTAAGCATAGATGAATTGTATGCCAATAAAGAAGTCTGCAAGTTTCTACTAAAAAAGCCTGTTGTTATTATTCACCAGGCTTCATTCGAATCGGCCAAAAGTTACTATCAGTCATTTCTAACTCGCAGAGCTTCGTCGCATTTAAAAGATTTTAAGGCGAGTAACCCTGAATGGAACCTCTGGATTGATTCACTAGGGGAGCGTTCGCTAGAAGAAGCCAAACATGACCCTTCCCCTCATGCAGCTTGGCTCCGAGCTTACTGGGAGTTTAAGCATGCTGAATAATACTAAGTATCTCCATGTTTTATTAAGTGCTACTTCTGCGGCCATTGTAGAAGGATTAGATGCACATCAATTGAAAAGAAAATTTCCCGGTGAACATGTTGCTTTAGTCCGAGCAGATATGAGAGATGAAATTATCGCATTAGATGTTTTTCACCAAGTACATGAAGTTGACATTGAGTTTATTCAGAGAAGTGCTTTCTCGCCCTTATTAGGAGATGCTACTTCGTTTAAAGTTATGTGGAATGCTCTCCAGCCTCTTGTCCAAGAAAAATGGGCACGTATTTTTAATCTTTCTGGAGAAAAACTAGAAACTTCTGTGGCTTCACTTTTTAGCGGCATGGCGGTCATGGGTAGTCACCGATTTGAGAACTCTACTCTTTGCCATGAATCACCATTAAAACTAGCCTCACTATTGAATCAATGGGGAATGTCTCACAATCTGATTGATCAATTGCTTTATCGAAAAGCATTGAATCAAATTGATATTTCTCTAGTTGAGACTTTTCTTAAAAAAACAACTGAGTATAAAACTGCACAAGCACGTGGAGACCTTAAAGGTATCTTGGTGGGTGTGAGTTTATGTGAAAGTAATCCAGACGATCGCGCATCAATACAATTTATTGGTCAACTTTTCACATTGGTTGCTCTAGATGAAAGTACTCGCGAAACACTCAATAACTATGGGCTGACATCCATCGACTGGTCAGAAGCCAATCCTGACATGGAGCTTTTGCTCGACATGAACGTAACTGACTCAAGTCGAATTGCAACAAACTGGGATCGCACACTCAATATCTCCGGTAAAGATCCTGATGAACTCACCGAGAAAATTGCGGAAATTATTCCAAGCAATTTTTCAAAGTGGGCCTGCCTTTCATTTCTTTTAGATTATCTTGGATATCCCAAGCTAGCGCATGCTTCTGAGCAAATGATCACACGTTACGACAAGAACTCACTCGCTCCATTTCTACATCAGGACGTATTGGCCCTTAAGGGATTTGCTAAAATTCTTCTTGAAGGACTCAGGAGGCAAGGACTTACCAACAACAGTTTGTTGGCAGACTATTGGTCACAGCATCCTGGCACTCTGAGCTTTATTTGTGCGATCGAATTATCACTTCAGCCGTCGCTCAAACCTCTTTTTAGACATGACCAAGATGTTATGGCGATCAAGAATCGACTCAGAACACTCAACCACTTTTTCGAAAGAATGCATAAAGCTTGTACTCTCGAAATGCCAACAACGGATTTGGCGCTAACTTTATGAATTTAAATACGCTCATTACATGCCCACCAGATACCAAGCTCTTTATAGACTTGTGTGCCAGTGCGTGTTTTGTTCGTGACCATCATCCCGACTTTTCTATCGATATTTTTGTAACAAACGAGGCAATACCTACTTGGTGGAGCTCTCCTGGAAATTGGTTGAATATAATTTTTGACCTTAATAATGCTAAACCACCCTATGCTTTAATTATTCAAACAACGCCAGAGCAGACACTGGCCGATCAACTGCTTACCATTGAGGCAGAGAATCGAGCGGGTGTGACGTCTCAGCCAAACTTACATATTCAGGGTCGGTGGGCGCAAACACTAATAGCTACTTTTGGCTGTACCCGCTTCTCACCCTTTACGCCTTTTGATCTTTTTAATCATGTCTTACTTGGTCGAACGACTATCGATTTTGCTCCTCGAAATCAGAACCAGAAAGGTCTTTGGGTCATCGATTTAGATTCATTGCCGCCAGAATCTCGCTCGTGGGGCGAGACAATGATTAGCCAAATTTCATTAACACATCCAGGCCAAGTTCGAGATAAATTACTTCCGTCTACCCGTCCTCAAGATATCGCCTGCTATATCGGTGGCCAAATTGCAGCTGCGAGTTGGTTTTCATACTTTGGTAGTAAATGTGCTCTCGTTTCACCTAAGACCTGGGAAAGTAAGTTTGCTCCCGCTCATCCAAGTGCTTGGGTTCTAGATCGAGACAACCTACCTGCTCACAAAGTTCTATTTCAGATGATGCAAGGAAATGAAACTCGGGTAGGTAGCCATTTTAGGCATACGACTGAATTTCTTGGTGGTCAGCTCCCCAGCTTTAGCTCGGATAAAGTGGATAGTAGCGAGCAGATTTTTGATCGACTGAATTATGTTGTGATCAACTATCTAAATGATTTACTTGAAGTTGATATCCCTATTCCAGATATCACTTCTGAATGCTGTCTAAAGTTAAAAGGTACCCAAGCCGTTTTTACAAAATTGATTCACCTCAATCAATTCGCAATCAAGTTTTTACAAGAATTTAATGACAAGCATACATCTGGCCTAGCTAAAGAATCAGATGTCATCGATTTAACAAATAAAATGGCTGAAATTGATGAAATCACCAACAAGACCATGGCCGTTTATCATGAAATGGATTTGTTGAAATTATGGATACACTTTTCAAAAGCCGGAGCACAAGGTGAGAACGTTATTGATATCGCCAAAAGTCTCATCTTGATTTACTACGAAATTAACCAGGCCATGGAAGCCTACATCGAACTAACTGATTCGATTGTGCAGCAACATGGTCGCAACCTTGCGGATACTCGCCCATGAAAACGATCGACGATTCTTTTCATTCAGAAGAGGCCATGTCACAAAAAGACATTCTTCAAATGATTTACAAGACACTATCTGATTCCATCTTTGAATTAGGTTCAGAAATAGAGCTACTTAAAACTCATCTACCCGCCGATATGCCCGAGGATAAACTTGTTCAGTTGGTTGGCAATGTACGCAAGCTAGTAGTCTTTTTGAAGTATTCCAGCCAGTACATGCGACAAACACTTGCCTCAGATGGCCTAAGAGAGGAAATCTTACGCATTAAGCTACATCTACTCTCTGTGTTGAGGGCGCTGTCAGACCAACTAAGACTAAATGATCGCAACGCAGTTCACGACTTGATCACTGAAGAGCTGCGAGATAATCTGACTCTGTGGAAAATCAACGTACTTCCGCTGCTGAGACCTCGCGTCTCCCCAACTATTGGGTCAGCAGCAATTTAAGAACCCAATGGGAGGAGATCAACTCGGATCTCCCTCTGCCTCATCCAGATGCAGAAAGTGCTCATTGGAAGATTGAGCAGATCGGTACTGATATCGTTCTGACTGATCGAAAAAAAACACAACTCAAACTACCATGCACTAAATCCAATCTTGGTTTCTTCGCTAAAACTTTAAGCGAAATGTTTTATGGTCCCGACTTCACAACTAATAGCTGGGAAAACCAGGCCCTGATTGAACTCGCAGATCTTTCTCAACCCTTATTTTTTGGCTCACTCGTTGATACAGATACAAAAAACTACCTATCAAAGCTTTCATCTACTATCAGCCTCAAAAGTGGACTTGATGGTTTTTTTGAACTTCGTAGGTTTAAAGAATTTCGAATTGGATTTTTACTTGTCCATCAAAAGGGTGAAGCACAGGCCTGGCAAATTGGTGCCGGCGGCTCTCAAGATGGCCTTACCAGCTCTATTGATTTGGAAAAATTTAATTCGCTTTACCAGGCAGTAAAAAAATCAAAAAATGGTCAGTTCACAACTCAACAATCAAAGTGGCAATGGCTACCTGTTGGTGGGGTTTTTCTGGCGGAGACATTTTCGTTTAGACGTTTCAATGCCATTTGGGTCATTTCACGCCAAGAGTTTCTTCCATGTTCAAATGAAGAGGTTCGTGAGTTTCGTTCTTTTGCCAAGCTTCTAGGTCTTTGGCTAGAAGGTTTGATCGAAGTTGAATTCTCTGATCTTAGATTAGCGGAAATTATGTGGGCACTCGAACACTGTCCACTTCCGTTGGCGTTACAAGATTCTCAAGGAAAAGCCATTTTCACAAATGCTGCATTTGTAAGTTCTGGCCCACCTCCTGAGTTGTCATGGATCCCAATTGGAAAAAATTATGAGCTTGGGATAGGAAAACGTGAGGACTGGGATGCAACCAGGATTGATGTATTACATAGTCATAAAATTGCACTGCTAGGTGATCTATTTAATACCCTAAGACATGAACTTTCTAATCCGCTTTTTGGCCTGGGCCTGGCCTGCGAACTACTTTTGGGAACTGAGTCCCCTGACGACGTTTCAATCGTGCTCAGTGAAATCAAAAAAAATATTCTTCGCTCTCAACTTATAATTAGCAATCTTTCTAAGCTATATTCCGAAGAACATACCACCAATTCATGTGACCTAGGCCAAGCACTCGAAGAAACACTCACACTCGCTAAGTCAGAACTAAAAACTATTCGAAAGGTATTGCCTTCAAACGGTTCGCTTGAAGGAATAATTGTTGAGGGGCGCCCACTTCTTGTTGTTCAAATTCTTTTCAATTTGCTTATCAACAGTAGCCAAGCAATGCGCGATAGTACTCAAACACCAGAAATTAGAATCGAAGAGAACATTCAAACGAATTCCGTCGAACTTATTATTCGTGACAATGGCCCTGGTCTTCCACCACTCATAAAAGAAAATCTGTTTCGCCCCTTTTATACGACAAAACAAAAAGGGCACGGCCTTGGCCTGGCCCTTTCTAGAGATCTTGCCTTGAAAATTGGCGGAGATCTCAACTACATTGAAAGCCCTGTGGGAGCGACATTCCGCCTGCAACTTAAACGGGTACTATGAGTAAAATTCTTATTATTGAAGATGAAATTTTAATCGCTCAATCTTTGAGAAAGTTTCTTGAGAAGAAAGGCCATTCAGTAGAAACCACCGAATCCGGCCACGAAGCTATCAGTTTAATTGCTCAAAATGATTACGATCGCATCGTTTGTGACTTGATGCTTCAGGATATTTCCGGCTTCGATGTGCTGGAAGAATCCAAACGCCGTTACAGCATTGAGGAAATGAGTAAGATTTTTATAATTATGACTGCCTATAACTCTCCCCAAGTCTTAGAGAAAGCGCGAGAATATAAGTGCGAAATACTCAATAAACCGTTCGAAGACTTGCGCGCCGCAATGGAGAAAATTGAGGGAGGGGAGTAAGAGTGTCGATCCAAAAAATAGGAATAGCTCTAAAGCCCAATACTCAATCGGACTTTTCCGCCATATTACCAAACTTAAGTCAGTGGATTCAGAGAAGAAAAAAAGAAGTTTTTTTTCGCGTAAGCGATCAAGAAAGAGTTCAAAAAATTCTCCACAAAAAAGAACTCAAAGTTAATTTTTTAGCTGATAAAGAATTTTTCTCGCAACTTGATATGATCATTTCTTTGGGTGGAGATGGAACTCTTATTGGAGTTTGTCGTAAAATTTCATCTAAGATTCCAATACTCGGAATTAATCTCGGCCGCCTTGGATTCATCACTCCATATAGTAAGAATGAATTCTTCGATCATCTGCCATCGATAATGGAAGGCAAATTTCGCTCGATTAAACACCCTCTTTATCATGTTGAGGTAAGACGTAAGGGAAAAAAGATTTTCCAACAGCCATTCTTTAACGATGCCGTGATAGCCAAAAACGATATAGCTCGGATGATTCACCTGCGTGTTGAATCCTCTGATGAACATATTTACAACCTGTCAGCAGACGGATTGATTGTACGCTCTACTATGGGCTCTACAGCTTATTCTCTCGCTGCTGGTGGCCCCTTAGTACATCCTGAGGTGCCTGCCTTGATACTTGCTCCGATATGTCCCCACTCTCTGACATATCGTCCTCTTGTTATCCCAACTACGTCTCGTGTGACCCTTCGACTTCAACCGCCCTATCATAGCGTCAACCTAACTCTTGATGGACAAGTCGTATTTCCAATTGAGGAACATGACGTGATTATGATCAACCACAAACCAGCTAAACGTGTTTCACTTATCAAAAATGACTCACGCTCTTTTTATGAAACATTGAAAGAAAAATTCGTCCATGGCAGAAGATCTTAATGGAGGCCACCATGAAGAAGCCGAGCTTAATACTAGAAACTTTAAAACTACAAAACTTTGCCACCTTTAAATCGCATGAGGTTCACTTCTCAATTGGCCTGAACGCAATAATTGGTGAAACTGGCTCTGGTAAAAGTTTATTACTTGATGCCCTTCAACTTGTTTTTGGTGGCCGTGCCGACAAAAAAGCGGTTCGACATGGTTGTGACTCAACCGTCGTTGAAGCTGTAATGAAATTTAGTGATTCAGAAATCACTCGAACTCTTGAAGACATGGGCTTTCCGAGCGAGGAAGGCGAGGTTGTCATTAAGAGGATGGTTAGGAAGGATGGCACCAGCAAATGTTGGCTTAATAATATGGCCTGTAGCCTAGGCCAGTTAGTAACCTTTTCTCGCCGCTATATCGACCTTGTAGGACAATTTGAAAATCAAAAACTTCTCAGCGATGGCTACCAATTAAAACTATTGGATCAATTTGGCCAAACAACGGCTCTTGCAAAAGAAATGAAAGAGCATCTCGAGCTATATCGCTCACTTCGCGAAGAAAGAGATCAGCTAGAACGCTCACAATCTGAAAGAGAACAACGTTTGGATTACTTAGATTTTCAAATAAACGAAATTGAATCTCTTGGACCAATTGAAGGAGAAGAAGAAGAGCTTATATCACTGAAAAGCGACTTTCAAAATCAAGAGAAGAAACAACTGCTGTATCATCAAATCAGCGAGATGGTTGAGGGTGGTGAGCAGAGCGGAGGGCTGGCTTCACTCATTCGCTCCGGGCGCAGCTTGTTTGCGAAGAATGCTAATATTATTCCCCAACATTTTTCCGAAAAATTCAGCTCACTAGAGGCAGCCTTTGAAGAACTAGCTGCTTCATTTAAAGGACTAAGCACCAAAGAACTAGATGCGGAAGAGCTTCAAAAAGCTATTGAGCGTCTTGATTTATATCAGAAACTTAAAAGAAAATTTGGCGGCTCTGTTGCTACTATAATAGAAGCTAAATCACAATTTGAAGCCGAGGCTAAAAGACTCCGCGAAATAGAAACCGACCTCGGTACATTGTTTAAAAAACTTCACTCCGCTGAACAAACCGTTCAAAGAATTGCCGACAAGATCCATGATAAGCGATTAGAAAATTCCTTACTATTTTCAAAAGAGCTTACTAGATGTGTCCAGGAACTCAAGATGACAGGCGCAGAGATTCGCCTAGAAGTTAGTCGCTCCACCGAACTCACTGATGCGGGCTACACACGCTTAACATTTCTAGCTCAAACTAATCCCGGAGAAGGGTTTTTTAGGGTTAAAGAAATTGCATCCGGTGGAGAACTCTCGCGTATCCTGTTGGCGCTACGCCAAGTATTGGCGACACATGACTCAATAAGTATTTTTCTCTTTGATGAAATTGATACCGGAATGGGAGGCGAAACTGCACTCCACATAGGCAAAAGCCTCAAGAGAGTTTCACTTAACTCACAAGTAGTTACCATTACTCACTTGCCCCAAATCTCTTCGTTTGCAGATAAATTAATTGTTGTTTCCAAATCAACCACCGCGGAACACGGCGAAGATAGAACCGAATCATCCGTAAAAGAGCTAGTTGCGGCAAAAGATATTAGAAAAGAGATCGAACGAATGACACCAATTAACTGAAAAGTTAAAAACTATATCAGTTTTTGTCTAATTAGTTCTTCAAAGATGAATTGAGCAGCAAGACTGTGCCCTCTGTCATTAAAATGCACAGGATCCCACCATATGCTCAAGTCTTCTTCAATTGAAGTGCTTAGCAAATATCCGTACAAATCAATAATTGGTAAAGAGTTGTCTTTGGCAAACTGATCAACCTCAATTAAATAATCAGAGATGAGTTTTGAATTGTTAGCCTCTCTTATCAACACAAGTTTAATTTTGTGTTTTTTCGCATGATCTAAAAAGTCAGCCAAAGCTTTAGGAAATGAATAATCAGCCAAATTATAACCCAGGTTAACAATCACAAGGGTAGGTTGATAATTTTCGAATGACTCTTTGTATTTAGTGAACATCTCTTCAGGAGTATAAGCTGACTGAGAAATATTAACAGATATCGATTCTTGAATTGAGTTGATTTTTTTGTGAAGCAACGAAAAAAATGTTCTTTCGATATCACTAGCACCTGCACCTATTGACTGTGAAGTACCGACTAACATTATTCGATTTTTTATTCGGGTATCATTAAGATCTCTAAATCTGGCCAACTTAGTCTCATAAATACAATTTATGTTTTTAATACAGAAAATTGTACCGCCGAATATTCTATCACTCGGATATCTCTTATAGGTAAGTTCCCTTAATTCATTTATTGTCCTTGTTGGATAAAATATGGATTTACGATAAAACTCAATATCATCCCAGAGGGTTTTATCTTTTTTAAATTTCAAGTTTTCCGTAAAGGATTCGATCTGTTGAACGGACATTAGTTTTGTGTCCGTAAAGTAAATCGTTACCATGAAAACCAATACTATATATTTCAAGTATATTAATTTATTGAGCGAAATGAATGTTGCGAGAAAACAAAACAGCGAAAGCAGGAGCAATATTGAAACAAAGTTTTTAATACTGAAGTTTATTTTAAAGTCTTGATGATAATTACTCGAATCTGTGAAAGTTACATTTATTTCTTTTATTTCGATGTCAGTTTCATCACCTCGAATCCCCCAGTCTCCACCAAGACTATATTTTTTTAGAATGTATTTTTGGTCTTGCAACCCAACTTCTACATCTTCACCAATCTGAGAAAGCTCGACCTCAAGTCTTTTTGGCAACCTTGCGACTTTTGATACTTTGACTTGCTCAATGTTTCCATTTTTATCGCTATATCTCGTGATATTTTTACCATTCACAATTCTAAGCCCATCTGAATTGTTGCCTTGGTAATGCCAATACAAAAAAAGATCAGAGTCTTTGCTCCAATTAAAACAATATTTAACCTTTGCTATCTTTTTTTCGTTTCGAAAGCGAATCTCTTGATTGCCGTGCCAGTGTGATAACTTTAAACCATTCTCTGACATACTTGAACGTGAAAGATAAAACGAATCGCCACCAACTAAGGCCAACCGTTGTAATTTCTTTACAATCAAAGCTTCGGGAATTCGCAAGGCAGGAATTTGATATTGATTTGAAATAAAATTTTCAATTATAATTGAATTTACAATTACAAGAATAAATATTGCCAAGAGCTTCAGTTTCACATCAACCATTAAATCACAGCACCATGTATTATCATAAATAATATTTGAATATTTAAAAAATTGCTGTGAGGTTCTAAATAATTTCCAAAATTGTATTCATGATATCGACGGTTTTGCTGTTTATATTTCAACAACTCTTTTTCGCTAATTGATGACTAACATAATTTTCGATACGATGACTTAAAGATGCCGAGTTAAGTAGCTATAAATCCCCACAATGATGTATTGAATTTCATGCTAAAAAATCTCGCTGGTACACAAGCAGCACATCCGCAGATGTGTGGACTGCGGCCATATCCTAGACGTCACATCGCTTAAGTACCCACCCTAACCGATCAACTTCTAACCGTTTGTTATATTATTACAATGAGTTGATGATGACCAAGAATACGCGCAAGAATTATCCCGAAGAATTAAAGGCCGTGCCCCCACAGACTATCTGAGCAAAACCAGCAGAGGAGTACAATATCATTCTGATGATAACGCCAAAACCCTTAGGAAACATGAGTTACGGGCTCGTATCCCGCAAAGGGAAATTCATATCACAATGCGCGAGTGGAGTATTTCATTTAGGCATTGATCTACGATGAGACAACCTGGATATCATCGTAACCTGTCTGATTTAATACTGTCGATTTAAAACGAGTAGCGGCTACATTGTTCGCATTAATATTTGCCGACAGATGAATTTGAGGAATGAACAAGATGAATTATACAGGCGGCAGAATCGATAGACCGCACTCCGGTCCCTACTGAGAGACTCCGATTTTAAAATATTTAATAAAATAATATTCATCATCTTTTATCTCAATAAATTCAGATGTTCTTATCGTCAATAACTGAAGCTGCAATAAAAGATTTTTCTCAAACGTGAGTCACTCATCATTGAAATGATAATAACAAAAATTGTTTTTTGTTCACAAATTGAATAAAATTGATTCTTATATGATTAGCGACCAATGATCAGCGGACTTCCCTGGATCAATACTAAAACGCGGTAAAGCCGTCATGATACATAATCTTAAGACATTTAAATCTCTTGTTTTTTGCACATTATTATTTGTGATCGTATCTTATTTGTTATTTTTTCTTTACCAACAATTTCGGTCTGACAGTGATCGGAAAACTCGCTTTTTTTTTCAAGAGCCGGGCCGTGACATGCTGTTTTTTCCGCGAGCTAGAAATGCTACATGGTATACTGAAAATATTACTACCGGCAAAAAGGCTTATTTCCAATTAGATGCAAATTATACACGGGCACCTGTCCCATCTAATAATAAACATCCCAGCAAGCACGTTATTATTGATGGATGTTCATTTGTTTTTGGTGACGGTCTTCCCAACGAAAAAACTCTCGCATCTATTATTCAAGCTCGTTATCCGGAATCTGATGTATACAATATTTCATTTATGGGGGGCTCACCTCACATCTCATTACAGTTTCATGACAATATCGATCTATCTAAAACAGCCCCCCCCGAGGGGACATATATCTATGCGTTTTTCAATCAACAACTTGCGCGATGGCATTTGTCACCAAATTATTTATCTTGGATTGGCGTCGATATTCCAGTTTATCAAAAGAATGATTCTACCTATCTACAGGTTTCAACCATTGAATCACTTCCTAAGTTTCAATTAATGAAATATTTTCGATTTATTGGGCTTGGTCAAATATATGCAGAAGCACTAGCAAGTCCTGAGGATCGTAATATTTGGTCTGACGATCAGATTGAAAGTTTTGTGGACTCCATCCATGAGATTAAACGCAAGTATCTACTAAGGTTTCCGAAAGGTAAGTTCTATCTTCTCATTCACCCAATCGGTGAAGACAGGGATGGCTCAGTGAGGATGAAAGAGTTTTTTAAAAAAAGAAACATAGCAATGCTATTGCCCTCTGATGACTACTGGGGCTATCTCAAGTCGATCAACTCTAACTCATTTGATTTTCAAATTGATCATGACGGGCATCCAAATCATAGATTTAACAAGTGGCTTAGCGACTGGCTTAGTGAGAACTTGTTTAATATGGATGTTCAAAACTAGAAATTTTTTCTTTATTAAAGAACCTGCCTCCGTCTTTATGAAAAGAATTGTGTGCAAAATACAACTTATAAGCGACTGAAAACGGCACAAAAATCAAATAATACATTGTTACGAGAAGTAGGTAGGAGTTAATGCGTCCCAATGTTTTAATTATCTTTATTTCGAAATTTCTAAAATTCTCCGAAAAGATCCCTACCGTGAAGATAATTAGTACAAGAAAATAATCGTACCTACTTCCCTTGAATGAATACAGAACCACCCAAATTAAAATGGTGAAATTGAAATGATATAAGTATCTCTCTCGAAAACTAATCCAGCTCATATGATTTTCGCCAATCTAGTTCATCTGTAAAATGTGAATTTAAATCTTTGGTTATTAAAAAGTTACCAAGTATTAAAGCATCTATATCTGTCCTCATGAAACATTTGAATGCGTCCTGTGGAGTACATACGATAGGCTCTCCACGAACATTGAAAGACGTGTTAACCAGAACAGATGTTAGATTCCTTTCTTTGTATTTTGTAAGGAGTGAATGTAAAATGGGGCTCCTATTGCGAGATACCGTTTGCAATCTCGCGGAATAATCTACATGGGTAATCGCAGGATATTTCGATCTTATTTGATTTAGCCTTTCAATACCGAACTTTTGCTCATCCGCGGGGCTAATCTTTTCTCTCAAGTCATCGTTCACATCAGCGACAAAGAGCATGTATGGGCTCACTCCCTTAAATTTGAATATCTTTCCAACATCTTCTTCCAAAACTATTGGTGCAAAAGGGCGAAAAGACTCTCTAAATTTCACCTTTAAATTCATTCGATGTTGCATATCCTTGATGCGAGCATCACCAAGGATAGATCTGTGTCCTAGCGCTCGAGGGCCGAACTCCATTCTTCCCTGGAACCAACCTATGATTTTACCAGCCTCTAACAATTCACAAGTCTTTATGTCCCTCGTTTCTAAGTTCAATTCCTCATATGGGATGTTATTCTTTTCTAGATAATATTTAATTTCTATTGCTTCATAACTAGGCCCCAAGTAACTTCCCATAAGTGCGTCGCTTGGTTCAATTTCTCGCGAATTTTTTAATCCTAGGTGCCAATAGCCAAGCGCTGCTCCAATTGCCCCTCCGGCATCCCCCGCAGCAGGTTGAATCCATATATTATCAAAACCGGCTTCATTTAATATCTTACTGTTTGCAACACAGTTCAAAGCAACTCCACCAGCCAAACAAAGATTAATCTCACTTGTTTTTCTTTTAACGGCACTAATGAGATGAATCATTGCTTTCTCAAGTACGGCCTGAACTGAAGAAGCAACATTCATATGAAAGTCAGTTAGTTGAGATTCTGGTTCTCTCGCTTTTTGACCAAAGAATTCTTCTAATGATTTATCAAACATTCTGATTTTGGAACCATATGTGAAGTATTTCATATTAAGCGAGTAGCTGCCGTCATCATGAAGATCAATCAGGTTGGCCATCATTTTTTCAAAGTATACAGGCTTCCCATACGGAGCGAGTCCCATAACCTTATACTCACCTGAGTTAACCTTAAAGCCGAGGTATGCAGTAATCGTTGAGTAAAGAAGGCCCAATGAATGCGGGAAATGTGTTTCGCACACAGGTAAAATCTGGTTTTCATTTCCTACCCACACAGAAGTCGTTGCCCACTCACCAACACCGTCAACGCATACTATGGCCGCATTTTTATACGGTGATGGATAGAATGCCGATGCAGCATGGGACAAATGATGTTCTGAATATTTAATTAAAGGATTGTGAGTAGGATCTATTTTCTTTAGGTGTTTTTTAATTTCTCTTTCTAAAAACAGCTTCTCTTTTATCCAAACAGGTATTGATGTCGCAAATAATTTAAAACCCCATGGGGCGTTATACAGATGAGTTTCTAATAAACGCTCAAACGTGATGAAAGGCTTTTCGTAGTAGATAATCGCCTCAATCTCTGGTAGCCCTATCTTGGCTTCATTGAGTAGATACTGAATTGATTGTAGCGGGAAACTGCTATCATGCTTTATTCGGCTAAACCTTTCTTCTTGAGCGGCGCCAACAAGAGTTCCGTTCCTTAAAAGTGCAGCCCCACTATCATGATAAAAGCACGATATCCCTAAGATATAGCAAGCTTTCATATTAAAAAAATGAATATATGAAAGGTGCGTAAGGATTTGTGGGTGAAACCATGAGGAACAGCCCAAAGACAAGTAATGCAACTATGATCGGTAGCAACCATAGCTTTTTTCGCTCAATACAATATCTCCAAATGTGTTTTATCATTTTAAATTTATTTCACCTTATTGCCGGTTAATGATTCTAAGCGTGCGCCCGAATCATCTACAACTATAAACTTATCCGACTTCGGTGGAAATCCATTATTGAGATACAATTTTTCATTAAATTCCCAACTATCCAATACATGACTATGACCCCCCAGAACAATATCAACATGAGGAGGAGTCATTTGTTTTACGCCAATTCGAAATTTTTCCCTGATGTTTTCTTCATTAAAACGCTTCACTCCATATGCGCGCGATTTTTTACTGGCTTTCTCTCCTGCATAATCCAAGAAGGCGAGAGGCATGAAATAATTCGCAATTATAGAAAGCCACGGCTGTTTTATGAATGCCTTATATTTTAAGTATGTAATGTCCTCTCTATTGTATTCGTCTCCGTGACCCAATTGGACACATTTGTCACCAACCATAATTATTAGATCGTGTGGAAGCACGATAAACCGTTCCGCTGCTTCTTTGCTCCATTTCTTGGCCGCTTGCTTACACAAGCGAGTCAAATGCATGTCGTGGTTGCCCTCAGCTAAATAAACTGTTCTTCCTTGCTCGCAAAAAGATTGAATCCTGTCAAAAAATGGTTTCCACCTTTTTAGGTAGGCAGAATGATGGCCCGCCATTAGGTCAAATATATCTCCCAAGAGTCCAATATGGGTTGCTGATTGTGTGAGGGGGTGATCAAAGAAATGCTGAAGACACTGATAGCCATCATCGTTAATTGAACGAATATGAATGTCTGATATAGTGACTAAACGCATACAGCGTTATGTTAGCACAGAGAAAGGCGTCCTCTCAAACGGCCTTTTCATCAATCGCGACATTTTCAAAGACAAATTTTGTCAGTAAATCCTGTTCTTTCTTTTGAAGTGAGTCAAAGGTGAAAGTTACCTTCCATGCCTTGTAGGGATGTTCTTGAGATTCTATCTCATTCAATTCTTGAACCCTTAGAATGCTAGCAGTTATCACAATTTTCTGATCGTTAATAATAAGTTCGACATTTTTAAGTTTTTCACCGGGTATAAAATGCCGCGATTCAGCTCTTGTCGCAAGAAAGGTGAGCCCTCCGGCACTCAGATCATAGAGACCTTTTCCGTAGAACTGCTTTGTAGGTTGTGACGCTGCCAATGTTTTGCAGAATTGAACTCTAAGCTTCGGATGATTGCTGGCTTCCATTCGAAGATTTTTTCTTCTGTCTACTTGAGCAATAAATTTTGGAAATTGCAAAGACAGACTGCCGTTGCTTTCAAATTGCTTAACTGAACATTGAAAGAGCAGGGAAGAATTCGGGAGAAAGAAGTTGAGATGATCAGCTCCACCAAGTACATGCTGAAATATCTCTCTCGAATCTTCTGCTGGGGCTACTACTAGCTCACCTTTCGCTTTCTTAATTACCTCGAAACGAACTGGCGCCAGAACTTTTTTATCACCTACGATTCGCCAAATAAAAGCTTCATCGTTACGTTCTTTAGCACTTAGTAGTTGATGCCCAATCATTTTTTGATCGTGCATTTTTTTTAATTTGTTACCACTCAAGTGCAGCACACAAGCTCCCAGAGACTCCCAAAAAACCCACCGTGATTAATCTCACGGTGGGAATGGGTCTTTTTTCAAGGCACGAAAGCTACAGGATTACGACACTAGCTTAAGTGCTGATGCAGGAATGTCATTTGCCTGCGACAACACAGCAGTACCTGCTGCTTTCATAATATTAATCGAAGCCAGCTTAGCAGATGAAGCCGCAACATCTGTATCTTCGATACGCGAACGAGCTGCTTCTTGGTTTACTGCCGCAATTTCAAGGTTTGAAATCGAAGATTGAAG
>Ga0164293_10002460_pt1 | contig 15692 bp, 16 predicted proteins | sample GEODES118metaG_FD_111487 | JGI IMG/M metagenome (GOLD analysis project Ga0164293, IMG submission 111487) | Eutrophic lake water microbial communities from Lake Mendota, Wisconsin, USA - GEODES118 metaG | ecosystem: Environmental > Aquatic > Freshwater > Lake | place: USA: Lake Mendota...
AATTTTGAAATCCGACACAAAAAGAACAGAAGTAGCCGCGTAGGCATTTCCGATGAGAGACCAAGTTCGAACCTCATACAGAATTTCCTCAGTAGCAATGGTTTCAAAAGCCATAGGGGGCGTTGCGCCCCTGGGCTGGATAAATCCACCTGCGATCACATTAATTGATTTAGCCTTAAATGATTATCAGGTGGTTTGGGCTGCTGCTGGACATCCACACGCAGTTTTTCCAACTACTTATGAAGAATTAATTAAATCAACTAATACACAAGCGATGAAAGTAGGAGACTAATGAAGATTACAAAGGCAAATATATTTGAGTGGCTAGGAGTGATTACAGCAATTGTTTACTCATTATTAGTCGCAGCAAATATTGGTGCTGAGTTCATCGGGTTCTTACTATTGTTAGCTTCTTCCGCTTTTATTGGAATATGGGCATATCTTGGAAAACATAAAGGAATTCTCTTCCTTCAGTTCTTTTATGCAACAGCTGGAATCATTGGCATGATTCGCTGGTTTTAGTAATTTGAATTAATTCAGATTGCTCTTTTTGCTAATAAATTTAGTTTAAAAGAGCAATCCTTAGAATTAAAAAGTTGTAACTGGGCAGGTAAGTGTTCTAGTAATTCCAGGCACTGCTTGTACTTTAGCTAATACAGTACGGCCTAGATCCTCCATGCTTGCAGATTCAGCTCTCATAATTACATCGTATGGACCAGTGACGCCATCGGCGATGGTTACGCCAGGTATCGCAGAGATAGCTTTAGCAACACTGGAAGCCTTGCCAACTTCAGTTTGAATCAGAATGTAAGCCTGAACAGACATTTCTAGCCTTTCAATTTATAGCCTCGTGTTCAGCAATGAACCAAAGCGATATTAAAGGGTAGCCTATAGCGAGTTAATTGGGGAGTGCTATTGATTGAATCTGAAGCAACGCTGATCCAACGGCTACGCGAGCTATTTCACACCGGACTGCAAACCGGCATTGAAGTAGGCATCGGGGATGATGCTGCCGTTGTTTCCTCTTCGAATAGTAAGTTAGTTGCAACAGTAGACATGGCGATTGAAGGTGTTCATTTTCGAAGAGACTGGTCAACCCCATTTCAAATTGGCGCAAAATTAACTACTGCAAATCTGGCAGATGTATTTGCAATGGGAGCGACCCCAAAATACTTGCTAGTAGCTGCTGCAATCACAGAGGTTAATAACCTTGAGGTAGTTACTGAATTAGCAAAAGGGATTAAATCTGTTGCAGATAAGTTTGAAGTTACAGTAATTGGTGGGGATTTAAGTAAGAGTGAAAAAATGAGTCTTAGCATTACAGCCCTTGGTCAATTGAATAAGAACCCAATCTTGCGAAGTGGGGCAAAAGTTGGCGATCTTGTTTATGTGTCAGCACTTCCGGGTTTATCAGCTGCTGGCCTTGCAATTTTAAGCAGAGGTTTAGATAGGCCTAGGTATGTGGTTGAAGCACATTTAAATCCAAAACTTACCTCTCCTAATGAATTAATCTCGGTCGCAACTTCAATGTGTGATCTCAGCGATGGAATTGCAACAGATGGCGCTAATATCGCTAGCGCATCTGGGGTGATTATAGATTTGAGCAAGCAGTTAATATCGAATGCAGATGCGTTTAAAGATTTATTAGAACTGGCAAATGAGCTTGGTGAAGATGTATTTGATTGGATTCTTTCTGGCGGAGAGGATCACTTCTTTTTAGCAACAGTTGACCCTAAAAATGCTAAGAATGAACTAGGAATTCAAATTGGTGTTGTAAAAGAAGGTAAAAGCCAGATAACAATTGATGGTGAAATTATTCAAAAGGCTGGGTATCAGCACTTTTAATTAACGAACTGCTTTACCTGCCTTAAGACATGATGCACAAACATTTTTGCGCTTTGTTTGGCCATTAATAATTGTACGAATTCTTTGAATGTTTGGATTCCAACGGCGACGAGTAGCACGCTTTGAGTGGGAGACGTTGTTGCCAAAGCTTGGCGCTTTTCCACATAGATCGCATACTGAAGACACTTTAAAACTCCCTTTAATTCGCTGGATTACTTATTTAGAGGCGAAAGGTTACCTCGCAAAGGTATTAAATGGCTAATCCGGTGGGTAATTACGCGCAGTTGGCTAGTTGGTCTTGGATACTTCCACCATGGCCTCCCTCTCTACCCGATTAACAAATATCGTCGGTGATCGCACCGCGCAGGTATTGGAGAAGTCATTTGGAATTACCACAATTAATGAGCTGCTTCGCCATTATCCGCGCAGATATGTGATCAGAGGTGAGTTAACTGATATTTCAACACTACTGGCCGATGATGAAGTAACTATCTTGGCTGAGATTCAAGCAGTTAATTTAAGGCGAGCAAATGGTAAAAATATTCTCGAGGTAGTAGTTACAGATGGAAGCGCAAAATTATCATTAACTTTTTTTAACCAAGCCTGGCGCGAGAAAGATCTAAAAGTTGGTCGGGTTGGGCTTTTTGCGGGCAAAGTAGGAGTTTTTAAAGGTAAGCGTCAACTATCTCACCCAGACTATCAATTAATTCCAGATGGAAATGATGTTGATGCAGCTGTTGCCGAATTTGCTGGAAAGTTTTTACCGGTATATCCGGCTACTTCAAAATTGCCTTCTTGGAAAGTAATGCAGTGCGTAAATTTAGCGCTTAACTCAATTGATGATTTACCAGATTATCTGCCAATTGAAATAGCACAAGAGTTTAAGTATCCAAGTTTAGAAAAGGCTTTTCTTGATATTCATCAACCACCAGATTTAGAGGCAGCTGAAAATGCGAGGCAGCGGCTTACATTTGATGAGGCACTTTTACTGCAATTATTACTTGGGCAACGGCGAAATGAAATTCTTAAACTAAGTACTAAATCACGCACCCCTAATACGCCAGTCTTAGTTGCTGCCTTTGAAGCAAAATTGCCCTTTAAGTACACAGCTGGACAAATTGAGGTGAATCAGGAGATTGAAAAGGATTTATCAAATAAATACCCAATGCACCGGCTTTTGCAAGGAGAAGTAGGTTCTGGAAAAACTGTCGTTGCACTTCGTGCAATGTTGTCTGTTGTTGACTCATCTGGTCAGGCAGCACTACTTGCACCTACTGAGGTTTTAGCACAGCAACATTATCGAACAATCACAAAATTACTTGGTGAATTAGCTCAAGCCGGAACGTTGCAAGCAGGTGCAATCGGCATGCAAGTTGAATTATTGATCGGTTCACTATCTGCAGCTGCTAAAAAAGAAATTCACACAAAACTTGCAAGTGGACAAACTGGAATTGTTATCGGTACTCATGCACTTATCTCCGATGGTGTTGCCTTTGATGATCTTGGATTAGTAATTGTTGATGAGCAACATAGATTTGGTGTTGAACAACGAGATGCCCTGCGTATGAAGGCAAAGCAACCACCTCATTTACTTGTAATGACTGCAACGCCAATTCCTCGAACTGTTGCTATGACAGTCTTTGGTGATTTAGATATTTCAACTTTGCGGGAACTACCCGGTGGTCGAGTAGCAATCACAACTCATTTAATACCAGTACTTGAAAAACCTCACTTTTTAAATAGAGCATGGGAGCGAGTTAAGGAAGAGGCAGCTAAAGGACATCAGATTTATATCGTTGCCCCCCGGATCGTTAATCCCAATAAAAAGCTAACCGAACGAGAAATTGTTGCTGCTCAATTGTTGGGCGAGGAGTTACTAGATAATGAAGAGATGACTGCAGTTGAAGAGTTAGCGCCAGAACTTGCAACTGGTGCACTTAAAGGATTAAAAGTGGCAGTCCTGCACGGAAGGCTTTCTAGTGAGGTTAAAGAACAGACAATGAGTGCCTTTGCTCGGGGTGAGATCCAAGTATTAGTTGCAACAACTGTAATTGAGGTTGGCGTTGATGTTCCGAACGCATCGATGATGGTAATTATGGATGCTGATCGATTTGGTGTTTCGCAACTTCACCAACTTCGCGGTCGAGTTGGCCGGGGCAGTGTTCCAGGACTTTGTCTATTAGTAAGTAATGCGCAAGAGGATTCACAAAGTATGAATCGTCTTAGATCTGTTGCTGCCACATTAGATGGCTTTGAATTAGCCAGAATTGATTTAGAGCAGCGAAAAGAGGGAGATGTACTAGGCAGATCTCAATCAGGTGGCAGATCACATCTAAGATTACTTCGAGTTTTACGGGATGAAGATTTAATTCAAAGGGCTAGAGAGGTTGCACTTAAAATTTTGGCAACTAATTCAGATCTTGACCACCTGCCAGAGTTAAAGAGTGAGGTTGCAAAATTACAAAGTGATGAAGCAGCAAGATTCATGGATAAATCATGAGCATGCGAATTATTGCCGGAATTGGCAAGGGTAGAAAATTGTTTTCACCTCCCTCAATTACCAGGCCAACCTCTGATCGTGCACGTGAAGGTTTGTTTTCATCATTGATTTCAACATTTACTTCGCTAGAAGGACTTCACTTCTTGGATCTCTTTGCTGGCTCTGGCGCGGTTGGAGTTGAGGCACTCTCACGTGGTGCAGCTTTGGTAGAGGCGGTGGAGAACAATTCAGTTAGTGCTGATGTCTGTAAACAAAATTTTGAGTTGCTAAATAATCAGCCTGAAGTCGGTAAGTTTAAAGTTCATTGTAAAACTACCTTTGAATTCCTAAACCATACCGCCAGTGATCCATATGAAATTATTTACATAGATCCACCATATGAGGTAGCAAATTCTGAAATTGAGAAAATATTGAAAAAAATTCTTACCTTAAATTTGCTAAATAAACATGGAGTAGTTGCAATCGAGCGAGACGGAAAAGTTAAATCATTTACCTGGCCTGATGGATTTACTGAGTTGAAGGTTCGCTCATATGGTGCTGGAAGCATTCACTATGGCGCGCTAACTGAGCGCTCGTCGTGAGAGAAAATGGCTAACTTAGCAATTAGTTGCTAGCGTTTTATCCATGAGACGTGTTGTTTGTCCTGGATCTTTTGATCCAATCACTAATGGGCACCTAGATATTATTGCAAGAGCTTGCACATTATTTGATGAGGTTGTTATTGCTGTTTTAGTTAATCAAACAAAGAGCTCTTTGTTTACCGTCCAAGAGCGAATTGAAATGATTCAAGAGGTAACTACTCGTTATAAGAATGTCACAGTAGATTCCTGGTCTGGTCTGCTTGTTGATTACTGCCGAGCGAATAAAATTCCAACAATTGTGAAAGGATTACGGGCAGTAAGTGATTTTGATTATGAGCTTCAAATGAGCCAGGTAAATCTTCAACTACAAGGGGTTGAGACACTATTTATGTCCACCGCACCATCACATTCATTTTTATCGTCTTCTCTAGTTAAAGAGATTGCAAGTTATGGTGGGGATGTATCGGCATATATGCCTGCTGCAATCGTTGATAAGTTAAAATCTAGACTTGATCGGAAGGGATAACGATGGATGTAGTTGAGAGTTTAGAAGCGGCAATTGCTGCTGTTGAGGAAGCCCGTTCTGTTCCACTTTCGGCCTCCTGCGTTATAAATCGAAGCGAGATGCTGCAGTTATTAGATCGAATAAAAGTTTCATTTCCAAATGATCTAGCAAAGGCAATTTCTATTCAACGTGAAAAAGAAGATATTTTAGAAGATGCCCATGAACAAGCAGATGCAGTTATTGCTCAAGCACGAGATGAGGTAGCAAGACTTGTGGAGCAAACCACAATTGTTTCATCTGCTCGTAAAGAGGCGAATCGTATTCTGGCAGAAGCTAACGCTGACAGTAAGAAAGATCGGGAAGAGATTGAGGCTTATATTGACTCAAGACTTGCCACTTTAGAGGTAATTTTAAATAAAACTCTAGATGTTATTAGTAAAGGCCGAGATCAATTAGGTGGAGCTGATACAAAACACGCACTCTCTACTTTAAATAAGTAGTTCATGGCTCGTTCAATATTCATCTTCAATACCCATGATCTGCCACACCGTGCCGGTGAGATGCGTGAGTATGAGATAGATCTAAAGATTGCTGAAGCGGTAGGTGTTGATTTACTTTCAGTAAAGCCTGGTGAAGTAATTGAGCTAGATCTTAGAATCCAATCCGTAGATGAAGGCGTGCTTGCAACTGGGCAGGTAGTAGCAACTGCCAGTGGTGAGTGCACCAGATGTCTTGAACCCATCTTATGGCCGATAAATGAGAGCTTTACTGAGCTTTACTACTACGAGATTGCAGCCAGCAGGAGCGGTGGAAAGAAAAAAGGTAAAGAAAGATCTAGTAAAGATGAGGAAATTGATTTAGAAGAAGATGATTTAAGTTTTATGGTTGGTGATGAGATTGATTTAGAGTTAGCAATAAGAGATGCAGTTATTTTAAATTTGGATATTAATCCGCTGTGTACTGAAGATTGTGCGGGACTATGCCCAGGCTGTGGTGAGAAATGGATCAATCTGCCAGCAGATCACGCCCATACCCCAGATGACCCTAGATGGTCAGCCTTGAAGGATTTTCCGCTTAAAAGCTAAGCCGTTTTTACAACTTCGAACTTTTCGTAGATAATTCTCACCTGCACAAAGTGCATTTATAAAGGAGTAAAAACCATGCCAGTACCAAAGCGAAAAATGTCGCGAGCACGCACTCGCTCTCGTCGCAGCATGTGGAAGACAACTCCAGCACACCTTGCAACATGTGAACAATGTCAGCAACCAAAATTGCAACACACTGCATGTCCAACCTGCGGAACATATAACCGTCGCCAGGTTTTAGAGGTCTGATCTGTTCTCTGGCCTAACCGAGCAACTCGGAATTTCGGTTAAGGATGAGTTGCTTGAACTTGCACTAACTCATCGCTCTTTTTCTTATGAAGCTGGTGGAATCCCAACTAATGAACGCTTAGAGTTTTTAGGTGATTCAGTTCTTGGATTAATTGTTACTGATGAGCTCTATAAAAAATTTCCAGATTTAGATGAAAGTAGATTAAGTCCACTTCGCTCCGGGGTTGTAAACATGAGAGCACTTGCCCAAATTGCACGCGATCTTAACTTAGGCAAGTTCCTTCGAATTGGAAAGGGAGAGGAGAGCACTAACGGTAGAGATAAGAATTCAATTTTGGCAGATTCATTAGAAGCATTAGTTGGTGCAATTTATCTCGAACATGGTTTCACAAAAAGTGCACAAATTGTTTTAAAGTGGATTGAACCAGCATTAATTGCTGCAACATCTCAAGGCGCAGGCCTTGATGGTAAAACTGCATTACAAGAACTTGCTGCGACTTTAAATCTTTCCGCACCGGAGTATGAAATAACAGAGTCTGGACCTGATCATGACAAAAGTTTTGTTGCTGCGGCAATCGTAAGTAGCGAAAAATTTCCAACAGGACATGGAAAAAGTAAGCGAGAGGCTGAGCAGGCGGCGGCAAAAATTGCACATGAACTGTTAAGCATTAGAAGTAATAAAAAGTAGTAACTTAACAAAAGCAATGCCAGAGTTACCAGAGGTTGAAACTGTCCGTGCTGGACTTGAAAGTTATGTAATTGGCAGAAAGATAACTGAAGCCAGAAGTTTTCATCCCAGAGCCATTAAGCCTGATTCAATCGCGCCACTTTCAGCCATTGTTGGAGCAAGGATTAAGTCAGTAAATCGGCGGGGTAAATTTATTTGGCTAGAGCTAGATCGAGATTTCACCTTAGCTGCCCACCTTGGAATGAGTGGTCAATTGCTTGTTCAACCTAGCAACTACCCAGCCCAAACACACCTAAGAGCAAAGTTAGGTATTAGTAGCCAGAAATTAAGTAATCGAAAAGTAGATGAGATTAGATTTATTGATCAACGGACATTTGGTTGGTTATCAGTCGAAGAACTTAGTAATGGCGTGCCAACCTCTGCTTCCCATATCGCGTTTGATCCATTTGAGCCAGAATTTAATTTGAAAAAGGTAATTGGAAAAATCAAAGGGAAAAAGACTTCAATTAAATCGGCCATCTTAAATCAAGAGGTATTAAGTGGAATTGGAAATATCTATGCAGATGAGTCACTTTGGCGAGCAAAGATTCATCCAGAGATTATCTGTGAAGATTTATCTGAAAGTGAGATAAGAAAAGTAATTTCATCAGCAGTTTCTGTCATGAAATCTGCAATTAAAGCTGGCGGTACATCCTTTGATGAGCAGTATAAAAATGTAAATGGTGAAAGTGGTTACTTTTCTAGGTCTCTGAGCGTTTATGGACGCCAGGGAGAGCCATGTTCCAGATGCCGCACACTAATTGCCAGAATCGCCTTTGTTAATCGCTCCTCTCACTTTTGCCCGCGTTGCCAACGTTAGGTAGCACCGATTCCTACCCATTTTTAGATAGGTTTGCGCCTATGTGGATTGATTGGGCGAAGCTATGTATTTAAAGAGTATGAACCTAAAGGGGTTCAAATCCTTTGCTTCTTCAACAATCCTTAATTTTGAACAAGGTATTACCTGTGTGGTTGGACCAAATGGTTCTGGTAAATCAAATGTAGTGGACGCACTCTCTTGGGTTATGGGAGAGCAGGGTGCGAAATCATTGCGCGGTGGAAAAATGGAAGATGTTATTTTTGCCGGCACATCAGGCCGAGCGCCATTAGGTCGTGCTGAAGTTTCAGTAACAATTGATAATGCTGATGGTGTGCTGCCAATTGATTTTTCTGAGGTAACCATTACTCGTGTTTTATTTAGAAACGGTTCTTCTGAGTATTTATTAAATGGTGAAACAACCAGGTTATTAGATATCCAAGAGCTACTAAGCGATAGCGGAATTGGTCGGGAGATGCATGTAATTGTTGGACAAGGACAATTAGATGCAATTTTGTTAGCAAACCCAGAGGAGCGAAGAGCGTTTATTGAAGAGGCAGCTGGAGTCTTAAAGCACCGAAAGCGTAAAGAGAAGGCATTACGCAAGTTAGATTCGATGCAAACAAACCTTGCGCGTATCCAAGATCTAACAGTTGAGCTTCGCCGCCAACTTCGACCACTCGGTAAGCAGGCTGAGGTTGCGCGTAAAGCATCGGTAATTCAATCTGATGTCAGAGATTCAAGATTACGGTTACTTGCTGAGGATCTTGTCCGAATGCGTTCGGAAATGGATGTTGAAGTTGCAGATGAAACTGTATTACGTGAGCGAAAAGAACAGGTTGAGCGTGAATTAAACACTGCACGTACTCGAGAGATTGAATTAGATGCAATTGCTGCAAGTGAAAATCCACAATTAATTACGGCACAAGAGAATTTCTACAGATTAACTTCACAGCGTGAGCAAATACGCGGTGTACAAAATCTAGCTTCAGAGCGAGCAAGATTTCTAGCCGAAGAAGCCGAAGAAGCAAAAGCAACTGGCCGTGATCCAAAAGCATTAGAGGATGAGGCAAAATTACTTCGTACTGAAGAGTCAACCCTTGCTAGTCAAGTTCGAATTTCGCAAGAGCAGTTAACTGTTGATTCAAACTCTCTTAAAGTAATTGAAGATCAATTAGCTCTTGAAGAGAATAGTGTTTCCGCATCTTTGCGGGCAATTGCAGATCAGCGAGAAGGAACAGCACGACAAGAAGGTCACATTAATGGATTGCGTTCTCGCATTGATGCAACCATGGGAGAAATAAATCGTTTAACAGAGGCTAAGAATTCTGCCGAGAGTAGACTAAAAAATTATCGAGAAAGTTTTGCAATAATTGAAACTCAAATCTCATCCTTAACAGCCTCTGAACCTGGACTAGATGGGATATTTAATAAATTAAAAATAGATTTAAAAGCCGCAGAAGGTGAGATGAAAGTACTTGCAGAAAAACTGCAATCAACTGAAAAGCTGCGCGCTGGTTCACTAGGACGACTTACTGCATTTAAAGAAATAACTGATTTGGTTCAATCATCTGCAAATGCAGATTTAATTGAGAAGATTTCGATTTTAACCTCAAATTGTGAGGCTGAGGTGGCTAAGGTTTCGGCAGATTGTGATCGAATAAAGTTCGAGTTAAGTACCTCTCAAGATAGCTTTAATAATGTTAATAAAGAGTATGAAACTGTACTTTCGAAACTAAATGATTCTGATGCGGCTATGACTGGTTATGCCGAGCAGTTAGCAGTTGCTGGTCAAAATGTTAAGAATTCAAGTGAGGAATCAGAGCGATTGATCACTGCCTTAAATGCTGCAAATGAACAACGCACCTTTGATGAACGAGATCTTGCCGCAGCAATTGCGCAATTTGAATCACACCAGACGCCAGTGGAACCAGATTTAACTCATTTAGAGGATCTACGTTCACAAGTCTCTGCCGCTAGATCTAAAGAGGTTGAAGCAAGATTAAATCTTCGAACAATTGAAGAGCGAAAAGATGCTGTTGAACAACGTGCTGTTGCATTAGAGAATCAAGCAAGGTCTGAGCGGGAGGCAGCATCTAAATCAATTTCACGTCGCGAGAATCGAGCACAAGCAGCAATAACTGCACAAGAAATTGCAGATACTGCTTATGAAGCACTGATTCAAATAGAGCTTTCAATTTCACGTGCCGGGGCTGAGCGCGAGAGGTTAGAAATTTCAAGATCACAACGTGAAGGTGAAATATTAAGTCTTCGCACAATTAGTCGAGAACTAGCAATCGAACTAGAGCGACTGACTTCTAGTGTTCACAAGGATGAGATTGCTAGAGCTGAGCAGCGGCTGCGCATTGAGCAACTTGAAACCAAGGCGGTTGAAGAGCTTGGAATTGATGTTCAAACTCTTATTGCTGAGTATGGACCAACTAATGATGTGCCAACATTTTATGAAAATGAAAATGGCGAATTTGTGCCCGGAGATTTGATTCCTTACCGAAGAGATCAACAGGAAAAACGATTGGCACAAGCCGAACGTTCCCTAGCCTTACTAGGAAAGATCAACCCACTAGCACTTGAAGAGTATTCATCTCTTGAAGAGCGCTTGCGATATCTTGCAGAGCAATTAGAGGATTTAAAGAAAACTAAAAAAGATTTGCTAGATATTATTAAAGAGGTTGATGATCGGGTTCAACAGATCTTTACTCAAGCATATGAAGATACGGCTAGAGAGTTCGAACTCGTATTTGCCAGATTATTCCCTGGCGGTGATGGCAAGTTAATACTTACAAATCCTTCAGATATGTTGACATCTGGTGTGGATGTTGAGGCCAGACCACCTGGAAAGAGAGTTAAGAGATTGTCATTGCTATCAGGTGGTGAAAGATCCCTAGTTGCAGTTGCATTGTTAATCGCAATTTTTAAAGCCAGACCATCACCGTTTTATGTAATGGATGAGGTTGAAGCAGCTCTTGATGACACAAATCTAGGACGCTTACTTGGCGTCTTTGAAGAGTTAAGAGAGAAATCTCAGTTAATTATTATTACTCACCAAAAACGAACTATGGAAATTGCAGATGCCCTATACGGCGTGACTATGCGCGGTGATGGTGTGAGCGAGGTTATCTCTCAGCGCATACGTGAAGTTGATGCTGTTTCTTAAAAAGTAATGAGCTTATTTAAACGTTTAGTAACATCCCTTCGTTCTGGATCTGTATCAGCAGATGAATGGGATCAAATCCGTTCAAATTTAATTTCATCAGATCTAGGTGTGAAATTAGTTGATGAGGTAATTGAAAAAGCGAAATCTGCTAAGCCCGATGACGCAAAGGCTGCCATTACCCAGGTTGTAAGTAACTGGCTAAGTGATAAAAATCGAAACTTGCCTGAAAAATCTGCCCGAGTTAATACCGTTTTAGTAGTTGGTGTAAATGGAACTGGAAAGACAACATCAGTTGCAAAATTAGCCAATGGATTAAAAAGCGATGGTAATTCAGTTTTATTAGCTGCGGCAGACACTTTCAGGGCTGCTGCAACAGATCAGTTACAAACTTGGGCAAATCGAATAGGTATTGAGGTTGTAACTGGTGAGGTAAATAGTGACCCAGCCTCTGTTGCATTCTCAGCTATCAGTAAGGCTACTGAGCTAAATATTAATTACTTAATTGTTGATACTGCAGGTAGATTACATACAAAGCAAAATTTAATGGACGAGCTTGGAAAAGTAATTAGGGTTCTTGAAAAGCATTCACCGGTCGATGAAGTGCTCCTTGTAATTGATGCTACTACTGGTCAAAATGGAATTAACCAAGCACTAACATTTATCGAGGCTATTAATGTCACTGGATTAATAATCACTAAACTAGATGGTTCGGCAAAGGGTGGGATCGCCCTAGCAATTGAAAAAATGACTTCCGTTCCAATCAAATTTATTGGCACAGGAGAGGCTATTTCAGATTTAGCCCCGTTTGATCCTGGCTCATATATTGCCAGCCTTTTTGACTAAGTAACATAAATTTAACAATTAAGGCAAAACTGTCACCCGCCTGAAACCTAATTAAGCACCTGATTTAACTCAGCATAGCCATAGTTGCCCATCTCAATGGCGAGGTTTCCATTTAAACAATTACAAATTTGTTTAATGTTTTAGTAACGGAGATTTAATGGGCGAAATAGTTCTTAATACCGGGGACACTGCTTGGGTTTTAGCAAGCACTGCGTTAGTTCTTTTAATGACGCCAGGTCTTGCTCTCTTTTATGGTGGCATGGTTCGAGCAAAGAGTGTTCTAAACATGATGTTAATGTCGATGGTGACTATTGGAATTGTTAGCGTGCTGTGGGTTATTTATGGTTTCAAATTGGCTTTTGGCTATGAAGCAAATTCACAATGGTATGGTTCAATTTCACTTTCAGGATTAGGCAGTGCTGTAAATGAACTAACAAATAATGGTGGCGTATACCCAATTCCACTACTTGCATTTGCGGCCTTCCAATTAATGTTTGCAATTATTACCCCAGCACTTATCTCAGGTGCAATCGCTGATCGAACTAAGTTCACCGCATGGGCTGTTTTTGTAACTATCTGGGTAACAGTTGTTTACTTTCCAGTTGCGCACTGGGTATTTGCCTTCGGCAATAAAGTTGGCGATACCGTTACTGGTGCTGGATTCTTAGCAGCAAGAGGTGTACAAGATTTTGCTGGTGGAACTGCTGTCCACATAAACGCAGGTGCTGCCGGTTTAGCATTAGCGATAGTTTTGGGTAAAAGAGTTGGTTGGCGTAGAGAGTCGATGCGGCCACACTCAATGCCACTAGTTTTAATTGGTGCTGGCTTACTGTGGTTTGGTTGGTTTGGATTTAATGCCGGATCTGCCCTTGGTGCAAATGGAGTTGCAGCACTTGCATTACTGAATACGCAAGTTGCAACCGCTGCAGCAGCTCTTGGCTGGTTATTAGTTGAAAAAATTCGTGATGGACATCCAACATCTCTTGGGGTTGCTTCCGGTGCGGTAGCTGGGTTAGTTGCAATTACACCTGCATGTGCATTTGTTGCTCCATGGGCAGCGGTAGTAATTGGAATGTTCGCCGGAATATTCTGCGCATTAGCTGTTGGCCTTAAGTACATGTTTAATGTTGATGACTCACTCGATGTTGTTGGCGTTCACCTAGTTGGCGGAATATGGGGCTGCTTATCAATTGGTTTATTTGGTAGTAGCGCAATAAATAGCCTTGGACTAGATGGCATCTTCTATGGAGGCGGAACCACTTTGCTTGGCAAGCAAGCATTTGGTGCTTTCTTTGTGCTTGCTTACTCATTTATTGTCACTTTAATTATTGGCTTTATAATTAATAAGACAATTGGCTTTAGAGTTAAACCAGAGGCAGAAGTCGCAGGTATTGATTACGATCAACATGCTGAGACTGGCTACGAATTAACATCTAACTCAAGAGGAGGTTTTTAATTCATGAAGCTAATAACTGCAATTATTAAGCCACAAAAACTTGATGAAGTTAAAGAAGCATTGGTCGGTGCCGGTATAACTGGCATGACTGTCTCTGAAGCAAAGGGGTTCGGTCGTCAGTTAGGTTTAACTGAGGTTTATCGAGGTGCCCAATATAAAGTTGATCTAATTCCAAAGATCAGGCTTGAAGTTTTAGTAAGTTCTAAAATTGCTGACAAGGCAATTAAAGTAATTACTGAAGCTGCCCGGACTGGAAATATCGGGGATGGCAAAGTTTGGGCTACGCCAGTTGATTCAGTTACTCGCGTTCGTACTGGAGAAAGTGGCGAAGAAGCTATCTAAATAAAATGTAAGATGCCTCCATGTTTGAAGCGTTAGGCCAGAGACTTAGTTCAATATTCTCTGGCCTGCGCGGTAAGGTCTCAGATTCAGATCTAACTGACTTCACTGCACAGATCAAAATCGCGTTACTTGAGTCAGATGTTGCACTTGAAGTAGCAGAAGGTTTTTCAAATAAAGTATATGAAAAATGTAAAGCACAATCTGATGAAATAAATAAGAGTACAAATCCGTCAGCTAGAATCTTTGAAATTGTTAATAGTGAGTTAACTCAAATATTAGGTGGCTCAGCACGTAGACTTCAGTTTGCTAAAACAGCACCAACGGTAATTTTACTTACTGGTCTACAGGGTGCAGGCAAGACATCTTTGGCTGGCAAACTTGCTTATTATTTAAAGTCACAAGGTAATACACCACTTTTGGTTGCCTCTGATCTACAAAGACCAAATGCAGTAACTCAACTACAAGTTGTTGGTGAATCAATTAAGGTCCCAGTATTTGCACCAGAGTCTGGAAATGGCGTAGGAGATCCAATTGAGGTTGCAAAGGCGGGTGTTAAGTTTGCTAAGGACAAGTTACATAATTTTGTAATTGTAGATACCGCTGGCCGTACCGGTGTTGATCAAGTGCTTATGCAGCAAGTAATTGATATACGAGATGCAATAAAACCTGACGAAACATTCTTTGTTGTCGATGCAATGATTGGTCAAGATGCAGTTAAGACTGCAAAAGCGTTTTTAGATGGAGTTGGTTTTGATGCTGTGATATTAACAAAATTAGATGGTGATGCCAGGGGAGGAGCAGCGTTATCAATCGTTGAATTAACAGGTAGGCCAATTATATTTGCAGCCACCGGTGAGAAAGTTACCGATTTTGATCTTTTCTATCCAGACCGAATGTCTTCACGGATTCTTGGGATGGGAGATGTGGCCTCCCTTGCTGAGCAAGCACAACGAGCAATGCCACAAGAAACCTCCAAAAAATTAGAGGATAAGTTTATAAAAGGCGAAGAGTTTACATTTGAAGATTTTTTGTCCCAGCTTGAGGCGATGAAAAATATGGGAAGTATGAGTAAGTTAATGGGTTTATTGCCTGGTGCTGCTGGCATGAAGAAGCAGATTGAAAACTTTGATGAATCTGAATTGGTAAGAACTCGAGCAATTATTGAATCTATGACTCCGCTTGAAAGAAATAACCCAAAAGTTTTAAATGGTTCACGGCGAGCTCGAATTGCACGGGGAAGTGGTAGAGCAATATCTGAGATTAATTCTTTAGTGGAGCGATTCTCACAAGCTCAAAAGGTAATGAAACAAATGCGAGGCGGAGCAAATATTCCTGGCATGGGTGCGCTAGCTGGAATGAGTAATTTGCCTAAACCGCAGCAAACAAATTCACCCAAGAAAAAGTCACGATCAGGCAACCCGGCAAAGCGGGCAATTGAGGAGGGAATCTAGGCCAATTTGGGTTTGTAGCCCACTGCTGGCAAGATTAGCCCCCTGCTAGTGGGACCCTCTAACCCATAGCAATATTTATCCGCAAGGTTAGCTCTGGATGTAAACGCCCCCGCTGT
>Ga0164293_10002461_pt1 | contig 15683 bp, 9 predicted proteins | sample GEODES118metaG_FD_111487 | JGI IMG/M metagenome (GOLD analysis project Ga0164293, IMG submission 111487) | Eutrophic lake water microbial communities from Lake Mendota, Wisconsin, USA - GEODES118 metaG | ecosystem: Environmental > Aquatic > Freshwater > Lake | place: USA: Lake Mendota, Wisconsin...
CGCCAGTAATCCAAGCAGCGCCAACGCCGGCAGCCGCAGCACCTCGCTGACCGATCAAACGGCCAATGCTGGCTGGCAACAAAACAACCCGTCCGCAGTTCCAACTTCAAACGTTACCTCCGGTTCAAGCAACGCCAACCCGCAACCGACGGCACAGAGCGGGCCCCCGCCCGAGATCACCCGCGTCTCGCAAACCTTCAGCTCACTTCCCAGCAACGCCGGTCAAATCTGGCGCGAATACGACATTTCTCCCTATACTTCCCAGGTGCGTGACAACCCCAATCCCGAGCAGGCCATCGTCGATTGGATCCTGCGACAGACCGGAACAGAACTTTGGTTTCGCCAACCCTTTGGCCTACTCTCTGCAACGCGGGAAAAGCTGTTCGTCTACCACACTCCCGAGATCCACAACGAGATTCGCCCCCTGATCGATCGCTTTGTCTTCTCCAAAGCCCAAACAGTAGGAATCGATATCCGTCTTTGTACGATTGCCAATCCTAACTGGCGCGAATCGGCTTACTCAGTCATGCAAGCGATCCCCGTTCAGTCGCCCGGAGTTGAAGCTTGGCTGATCAGCAAAGAGAACGCAGCCATTCTGTTTGGCAACTTGTCCCGGCGTTCCGATTTCCGAACCACCGCCGGTGGTCGCGTTTCACCGCAAGATGGCCAGCAGTTTGTTCTGGAGCAACGGACGCCCCGACAATTCGCGCAAAGTCTGCAGTGGACTCCCGGCCAGGGAGCCGGCTACCAACCGCTGATGAATCAACTCAATGAAGGTTATCGGCTCAAGCTTTCCAGCCTCTCCTCCGTCGACGGCCGCACCGTGGACTTGCTGCTCGAGGGAAATATCGACCAGATAGAAAAGTTCAATACCGTTCGCGTCCCGATCGCCACCGTGGCCGGGACTCAAAACTTCGCCTTGCAAATCCCCCAATTGGTCAGTTGGCGATTGACCGAACGTTTTCGCTGGCCAGCCGACCAAGTCTTGCTGATCAGCTGCGGGGTGGTTGGCTCGCCGGAAAGCAGTTCAGCCTCCAGTTCCCCGGCCTTGTTCGGCCAGCAACTGGGGGGGCTGTTTGACACGACCCGCAAGCGGGCTGATGCCTTGCTGCTGATCGACTATCGCGGCCCCCAAACGGCGCTTCCGGCTGGACCGCAAACGACCCAAAACAACCTGGTCCCGATTCGCTAGCGGCCCATCGCCGATAAGGACCGTTCGGGCGGCCCGCTCTCGACGAGATCGCGCGAAGCCTTAAAATCGATTGCGACCCACCCACCAATTGTTTGGCTCTGCTTGAGGAATTCTGGATGACCACTCGCCGCATCGCTGTCACCGGCATGGGACTGATCAGTCCGCTTGGAAACACCCCCGCTGAACTTTGGGCAGCCCTTTCGTCCGGAAAGAGCGGAATCAAGCCACTGACCCGAGTCGCGGCCGAAGCCCTGCCGATCGACGTCGGTGGCGAAGCTTCCACATTTGATGGCGAAATCGAAAGCTTCGGGCCGCTGGACAAGCAACTGCAGCGGAGCATCAAAAAGGGTCTCAAATTGATGTGCCGCGAGATTCAAATGGGTGTTGCCGCGGCCCAAACCGCGATTCATCAGTCCGGACTCGCAGCAGCCGGATACGACGGCGCCCGCGTGGGCACAATGTTTGGCTCAGATTACATCATCTCCGAACCGGGTGAGTTTGCGGCTGGCGTGGCGAAGTGCTCCCCCGGCGGGAAGTTCCAGTTCAATCTCTGGGGCGAGCAGGGCACTCCCCAAGTCGAACCGCTCTGGCTGCTGAAGTACCTGCCCAACATGCCTGCCAGCCATGTGGCAATCTTCAATGACTTCCGGGGACCGAGCAATTCGGTCACGCTTCGCGAGGCGAGTTCCAACCTGTCCGTCGCTGAATCGGTCACGACGATGCGCCGACATGCCGCCGATGCGATTGTCGTCGGTTCGACCGGCTCCCGCATCCAAACTCTCCGGACCATCCATGTTGTCCTGCAGGAGCAGTGCGCCCCGCGAGGCGTTCCTGCGGAACAAGCCTCCCGCCCGTTTGACGCCGGCCGCAAAGGGATGGTCGTCGGCGAAGGCGCAGGCGTCCTCGTGCTGGAAGATGCCGATGCAGCCGCCAAACGCGGAGCCAAAGTTTGGGGTGAAGTCGTGGGCTACGCCTCTTCGACTGTCGCCAGCCGCAATGGGGTCGCCAATTATCGCCAAGCATTCACCAATGTGATTGATCTGGCCCTGCACTCGGCGGGAATGACGGCAGCCGATCTTGGCCATGTCCACGCCCACGGACTATCGACGATCCACTGCGACAGTGAAGAAGCGCAAGCGATTCGCGATCGGCTGGGAGATGTTCCAGTCGTCGCTGCCAAAAGCCAAATGGGCAATCTCGGCGCCGGAAGCGGGATGGTCGAAATGATCGCCAGTCTGATGGCTTTGGAACACAACCAGCTGTTTCCGATTGCCAACTACGAGACGCCCGATCCGGCTTGCCCCATCAATGCCGTCACCCAATTTGGCCAAGCGGCAGGCACTGCCTTTTTGAACCTCAACTGCTCGCCCCAGGGACAGGCCAGCGCGGTCATCATCCGCAAAGCCGGATAAACGCTCCCTTTTCCTGACCATTGTCCGCGCGGCTCGGGGCGCGATCGTAGCAGACGCTTCCCTTGCCGACGACGCTGCCGGCGACTCCGGCTCTGCCAGCCTTGGCAACTGGCCCGGGACGCTTAAATCTGCGCCAGCCGACCTAACCGCTACAACCGGCTCCAATCGCCTCGGCAATTCTCCCATGTGCAGCATCGCTTAATCCGCTGCACAACCTATCTTTTGGCGCACCACTCAGTCTCGGTTTCGCTTTCCGCATTCCGTACTCCTTCCCCGCCGCCATGCCAGACCGCGTCCAGATCAAACCGTTCGCCGCCTCTTCCCGCTTACTCAACAAACTGCTCGACGGCGTGTCGATCCTGTTCGGGCTGTGGGTTCTCGTGAATTGGTTTCCGGAACTCGACAGCAAGTCAACGCTTGTCATTGGACTGGTGAGCATTGGCGCCTTTATGATTGCCGCAGAAGTGGTCGGACTGTATCGCGACTGGCGAGGGATCTCCTTCAGTCGCGAAGCATTCATTGCCTCGGCGGCTTGGGGGTTGGCGGTCTTTGGCCTCCTCAGCCTGGGACGCTTTACCGAGTACAGCACTGAACTCTCCCTCCGGGCAATCTCATTCTGGACCGGGATCACCTATTTGTTCATCCTCGGACTTCGCTGTCAGGCCCGGGTGCTGCTCCGCTGGTTCAGTAGCAGCAGTGCACACAATCGCGGATTTGCCGTAGTCGGGATCAATGAATTGGGGATTGAGCTCGCCCGGAACATTCGCAAACAACCGGAATTGGGCCTGCGGTTCGTCGGCTTTTTCGATGACCGTCCTCACAAGCGAACGACTGAACTTCCCGCCGAACTTGACGCTCGCCTGGGAGACTCCCAAACCTTGCTGGACCAAGCTCGGTCAGGACAAATTCAGGTGGTTTTTGTGACGCTGCCCCTGCGGGCGGAAGAACGGATTCGGGACATCGTCGGTCGCCTCGCTGATACAACGGCCTCCGTCTATATTGTCCCCGACCTGTTCGTGTTCCAGTTGCTGCACTCGCGCTGGACCGACATTCAGGGCATTCCCGTCGTCAGCATTTACGAGAATCCTTTGTATGGCGTCGATGGGCTGATCAAGCGATTGTGCGACGTCGCCTTGGCGACTGCCGCGCTGCTCGCGCTGGCCCTGCCGCTGCTCGCGATCGCAGCAGCCGTCAAGCTGACCAGCCGCGGCCCGGTCTTCTTCAAGCAACGTCGCTATGGGCTCGATGGCCGCGAGATCCTGGTCTGGAAATTTCGCAGCATGAAGGTTCAGGAGAACGGAAAGCAAGTTGTCCAAGCGCAAAAGAATGACCCGCGGCTGACACCGATCGGCGGATTCCTTCGCAAGACGTCGCTGGACGAACTGCCGCAGCTGTTGAATGTCCTCGGTGGCTCGATGTCACTCGTAGGACCACGCCCGCACGCCTCCGCGCACAACGAATACTACCGCAAACAGATTGACGGCTACATGCTCCGTCACAAGGTCAAACCCGGCATCACCGGCTTGGCCCAAGTCAACGGCTGTCGGGGCGAAACAGAACAGCTCGAGAAAATGGAACGCCGGGTCCACTTCGATCACAAATACATCCGCGAATGGTCCCTCTGGCTCGACCTGGAAATTCTTTGGAAGACCTTCGCTGTGGTGCTGTCGCGACAGAACGCGTACTGAGTTAGCTGTTGGTTGTCAGCGAGTCACTTCGGATTTCACGATCAACTGACAACGATCAACTATCAACGAACACCGTTCACTACCGTCCTTCGCTGGACGGAATTGAAACCGGGCTCTCCCAGGCTTCCGCTGCACCTAATGGGGGAGCAACCGTGCGCTGGATCGGAAGTCGGAGCGTAAAACAGGTTCCCTTGCCGACTGCGCTCTCCACCCGGATGACTCCTTGATGCGCCTGAATAATCTTCCGGCAGGCGGCGAGTCCTAACCCAGTGCCTCCCTTGCCCGTCGCATCCGGTCCGGATTTGGTCGAATAATAAGGCTCGAAAATTCGCGGCAACTTGTCTTGAGCAATCCCGACGCCGTAGTCCCGCACGCTCAACTCAACCTGCTTCCCTTCCCGATCGGGGCGAATGCGAATGACCAGCCGCCCCCCTTCGGGCATCGCCTGCCGTGCATTGACCAGCAAGTTCACGAGCACCTGTTGAATTTGATTGCCATTTACCGGCACATCCGGAACCGACTCGAATTCCAGTTCCACCTGAACCCGGTACCGCTGCAGCTCACGCTCGAGCAGCAATAGCGACTCCTCAACCAGCTCAGCCAGTTGCGTTGGCTCGAAACTGTCCTTGCGATTCCGGGCCATTCCCAGAACCGAATGGGTAATTTTTGCAGCCCGCTCGCTGGCCGCGAGGATCTTGCTCAAGGCCTTGTCCCGCGAAGCCTCATCCTTGTTGCGCAGGCCTAACTTGGCGTAGTTCATAATCGTCATCAGAACGTTATTGAACTCATGCGTCGTCGTCCCGAGCAGGTCGCCCAAGGTTGCCGAGCGCTGCAGGCAAGCAAGCTGGCTCTCCAGCTGTTCCTTCTCCTGCCGCACTTGCTCCAACTCCTCGCGCAAACCGCTCATCCAATCGTCTCCACAGAATTCCGCAGTGAAAAGTGCCAGCAACCGACAAGAGTGCTAGCAGCCGGCAGGTCCGGCCTGGTTCGATGAAATCTTGATGAACCTCGCAACGCTTGAGTTGCGAGCGTGGTATAACCGTGAAATCACACACGTATACGGCTGCGACAGGCGCAGCAAGCAATCGTCTGGCAGAGCAGACGAATTTCTCTACTCAATCTCTATCGACGAATTCGGCTGGGTTTCTAAACCAGTCGGGCCTATAATCGCGGCCGCCCAAGACGGGCAAGTTGAAGAGAACAAGGAGGTTACAGAATGAGCGCAGTCTTACAATTGGAACGCCTGCTCGCGCTGGCAGAGCAAATGGGCTATCGAATCCGCTACGAAAACTTTGGCGGCAGCGGGGGAGGGCGGTGCGAGTTTGGAGGCCAACGCTACCTTTTCATCGACCTCGCCTTGAACACAATCGAGCAACTGGAACAGGTTCGCTCGGCTCTCGGTCAAGATCCCGGTCTGCCCTTGGCCAATTTGCCCTTGGCTCTCCGTTCCGACCTCGGCCTGACCACAGGAATCTAAACCTGAACCCGGCCCCCTCCGGTCAGCTGGTTGGAACTTGAACGTCATAAAGGGACATCTGGGCCCCAGCACCCCGATGCAAACCCACTTTTCGCTGCGCGGTCGGTTCGCCCTGCCATTCAAACGCACGCAATTCCGCCGCACCGTGGGCACGAGAGTTTCCAGCCGCACGGGAATTTCCAGCTTGCGTCTGGTTGGCCTAGCGATTGGCCGCATTGGCCGTACGGTACTCCTCGTACAGCGGCAACAGTCGATAGTTGACTTCCAGTGACAACAGGTTCATCGTCGTCACATACAGCCGCCCCGCAGCCGGACCCCAGCGATCGGGAACCGGTTCATAGGGGTGCCAACTTCCAGCCATCTCTCCCGCCTGCACTTGTGACTTCACGAGCAATGGGTGCAACAAGTTGTTCCACTGCTCCCACCGCTCGCCTCCCACATGCCTGAGAACTTGGGTCGCATAGTACCAGTAATAGGTATCCCGCTCGATCGCTGTCCGATCCCCTGGCAACTGCTGACTGAGCAGATAATCAGCCGCGGCCAAGGTCCGCGGGTCGTTCCGCTCCCAGCCAGTGTAGAGCCGCATCAACAACCCAACGGAAGTCATGGAAACAGTGGGCTTCCGTCCGGCCGATCGATCGATTCCTCCCGAGTCCTCGGCGAATGGGTTATATCGATAAAGACCCTCCCGCTGGGAATCGCCGGCAACTTGCAACCATCCATCGATCCCTTTCCAGGTCTCTGTCGGTACTTCCAAACCGGAGAGCCGGCCGCTTTGCAGCGCCATCAGCATCCAGCCTGTCACCGACGTATCCGTTTGTCTCAATTGCGGTTCGGCATAATAACGCCAGCCTCCTCGTTCGTCCTGAGTGCTGGCGATGTAACCCAGGGCCTTGCGGCAAGGTTCGCGAAGCTGCGAATCCTGAGTCATGCCGTAAGCTTCATTCAAGGCCAGGGCGGCGATGGCGTGACTGTACATGCGGCAGTTTTGATTGGAACGGACATCAGCCTCCAGATAGAGACCGCCGTCCGCATCCTGTCGAGCAACCATCCAATCGATTGCCCGTTGCATTTGGGCCGCATACTTGAATTCGCGATGGGTGTAGCCTGCCCCTTGAAAGGCGAGCAGTGCCAAGCCGGTCGCCGCCATGTCGCTATTGAATTGCCCTTGCTTTTGCGGGTGCCCAAGGTCAAAGCCGCCGAGCGACCAGCTGCCATCAACCCGCTGATGCCGCGCCAGAAACTCCAGCCCCAATTCGATCGCCGCCTCCGTCGAAGGCGCGCTGCCGCCCTGCGGCGTGCCGCGCGATTCGAAGGCCTCCTTGGCCAAGACCGCATCGGTCGCTGCTTCCGGCATGGCTCCTGCGTCCGCGCGGTTGAATCGCGAATCCACACTGAGAGCCAGGCTTTCAGCATCCCGGGTACTCGGCCGCAGCGGACTCCCGAGCGCCTCATCAGGACGCAATCCCAAGCCGGCCGGACCGGTCTCAGCTGCCACTTCCAGACTGGCCGCTGCACCGCTGCGGCGACTGGGCATTCCGAGTTCGGCCTCGGCGGCCGCTGCACGACCAGTGCCTTGCTTGGCCGCTGCGGCTCCACTCCCATTTGCCGAGTCAACGATTGGCCCGGCCAACTCACCACGCCGCCGCACGCTTCGATCCGCTGCGGCATCCGCCGAGGAAACCCCACCGGCTACCGCATCCCCACGGCGAGTTGCGAGGCCAGAACCAGCATCCGGACGCCCCGCGTCCGCTCCTGTATCCAGCTTCTCAGCCGCAAGTGCCGAACTGAGTCCAGTGCTTCGCGTCTCAGCCAAGTCGGTCGCTTCACCAGCCTCGGAAGTCGGGCTTTTTTCTCCCGTCGCCAGTGAACCAAGCTGGACTTCAACCTGGGCAAGTGGTGCGCGCGAAATTCCGGCCCGCTGATTTCCCGCTTGTGTTTCAGCTGCTTCCTCGGCGGAGATGCTGCTGCCGCCTTCACTCGCCTGATCTCGCCGGGAGCTGGAGGCGGTACCCGTTGCTTCCGCGGCTGCTCGAGCCGCGGCATTATCGAATTCAGTCAGCTCGCTGCTGCTGCCGGGACTACGGTTGGCTGGGGTGGCTCGGCCAAGCGTGCCTGAAACCTCGCTCGGTTGCTGCTCACCTGACGACCTCGTTTCACGCGGAGCGGAACGGGGAGCCTGAGTCAGCCCGACAACGTCCGTCGCCAATGTGCCAGCCTTTGCCGCTGCCGATCGTGAGGCGGTTTTCGGATCGGGATTCAGCGGCCCTAGCGCTTTGGCGCCGCCACCACCACTCGCGCGTTCGGCAGCCTTGTCTGCCGTCAGCTTGGTCGGGCCCAAGTCCAGTTGACTGCTGCCAGCCTCGACGTTTAATCGACTTTTCTCGGCGCTGCTTGCTGCGCTGGTCGACATCGCCGCAGAGGATTCTGCCGTTTGGAGCGCGGGCGAGCGCGATCCGCTGCGGGAAGCGAGCGCATCCGAATTGACTTGCCAAGCCGACTGCGGGGTCGGGCTATCGGCCGCAGTTCGTCGTTCATTGGCCGCTTGCTGGGAGTTCAACAGTTGGGCGGCCTCAGCCGTGCGCTCCGAGCTACGCCGAGCGGTCGAATCGGAAGCAATTGCGGCCACGCCCGCTGCCTGCAGGTCGTTGACTTGGAAGTTCGCCCCAGCGGCGGCCAAGGCGCTTCCCGACTCAGCGCGGGTCAATGACGTACTCGCCGCCTGAGGTGCGTTCCCACTCCCGGTCGCAACTGCCGGAGCAGGGGAGGGAGCCTCCACCGGGCGAAGGGAAGCAACCTGTTCCGCAGCCTGACTACTTCGGCGCGGCAACTCGGCCCGCTGATTCTCTTGCGAAATCGAAGGAACCGTCGGGTCTGGCTCGCGTCGTTGAGCAGGTGCCGCAGCCGAATCGGCCCGCTTGCTGGGTGGCTTGAGCTCCGTAGCCGTCGCGCGAAGAGCTGTCTCGGTTTGCTCCGGCCGCGCGGCCGCGGTCGCCTGTTCGCTCGGCACGCGGTTCGAACTCTCAGCATTCGGTACAGCCGGCTGCAACTCCGACCGAAATGCGGCAGTCTTTGGAATCTCCACTTGGCGATCGCGCGTTCGGGCAGAACTGGGCTGGGGGGAGGTTGCCGGATCCAATGAGGCTGACAGTTGCGCCGCTGCCGAGTCCGCGCGCCGCGCTGCTTGAGCTTCAACGGCTTTCTGCGGCTCGGCTGCGGGCGAGGCCGAAGCAGCGACCGCAGTATCGAGCGCCGACTCAGGCAGCTGCTGGCGGGCGGCAGCCGAGCTCTCACTTGGCTGAGTCGATTTGCGAGGAGCCGGAGCAGCCGCTTCGGCCGCTGCGGCCACCGAAGTCGGGGCCGCCTCACCCGTGCTCCTCCGCAGTTGCGACAGACTTTGCTCCAGCTTGGCCTGCGCTGGCGCAGGCTCATTACGGCGACTCGCTGCCGGGGACGGCGTTGGACGAGCCTGAGCCACTTCGACTGGCTGAGGCGGCTGGGGTTCGGTTCGTGTCGGTTCTCGCTCGGCTTCCAACTCCGGGTCGCGCGTCTCGCGGCGGTTTAGCTCGCGCCAGATGGGGTTCGATTCCCGTTGCGAAACGAGCATGACTCGCTCCGGTACTGGCTGGCTGTCGGCAACTTGCTGAACGGCTTGTGGCTTGCCGAAAACATCCGTCAAGCTGCAGAAGATCAGGAAAAGCAGATGCAAGCCCGCACTGAGAATCACCGCCAATTGCAGCGATCGCTTGAGCAGTCCTGGGCGGACCTGCTGCAGCGCCACCAGTGCGGCAACGAGCAAAGCCGGCAGGCAAACCAGCGTCGCCCACATCCACGGACCCCGCAGCAAACTAACCGCTGCGCCCGCCGCGATCGCCGCTGTCAGGCACAGGGCCAGCGAAACGGGCCAGAACTGTTCGTCGAAAGACGCAGTCTGGACCGGTTGGATTTTGCGAATGGTTCCTCGCCGCCGGGTGGTGCTCATTTAAGGAACTTCCTGCTCCTCAAGCACAGCAGAATATTCCTTGATGCCAATCTGCTTCAGCAGGTTGAGCAGTGTCGCCACTCGCTCCCAATCGGTAGCCCGATCGGCTCGAACGAGAACGGCCTGCGTGAGCGGGTTGTTCGCCTGAGCCCGCCGCAGAATCTGTTCGACCTGTTCGAGCGGATAGAACTTGCCGTCGATGAAGTACTTCCCGTCGGGATCGATGTTGACCACGAGCTCCTGCGGTTGAAACATCGCCGGCAACGCTTCATTGACGCTCGGCAAGTCAAGCTTCAATTTCTGTTCCTGGTCGGCAATATTGCTGGCCACCAGAAAAAAAATCAACAGCTGAAAGACAACGTCAATCAGTGGCGTCAGATTGATGGCCGAAACGGCTGAGTACTTCTTAAGTTCGACTGCCATCGCTCCGCTTTCCTTGAACTGTTTTCCCCTGGGGGGAGCGTTCGGGCGAGTCCGTTTTGGATTCGCCGGCAAACCGGATCTGCCCCTCGTACCGCTCCAGTTGCGGTAAGAGGCTGCCAATCAACTCTTCGATCTCGTTGGAATAACTGACAATTCGATTTTCGTAGTAGTGCGCAAAGGTGGTCGCCGGAATCGCAATCAACAAGCCGAAAATGGTCGTCACCAGGGCCATGTAAATTCCGCTGGCGAGGGCTTCAGCCTGATTCTCACCGACTTCGAGTTGGGTTGTGTCGTAAAAGGCCTGCGTGATCCCCCAGACTGTCCCGAGCAATCCGAGCAGCGGGGCGACTGCCGCGCACCAGGTGAGCCAGGAGACCGGTTGCTGCAACCGAATTGCGTTGCGTTGCGCCGCATCGTGCAGGGCCACCTCCAGTTCGGCGTGGGGGCGCCCGACCTTGAGCAAGACTTTCCGCAAAACCGTCGAGGCGCTCGAGGGCAGTGACTGACAAATTCGATACGCATCCCGCGGATCCAGGCCGCCGGGCTGTTCACACAACTGTCCTAACCGCGCGAGCAATCGGTCGGGCAATTGCCGTTCCCGCCGCAGGGCCAATCCCCGCTCAATCGCCAAAGCCACCACTGCGACACTGATCAGTCCGAGGGGAATCATGAACCAGCCGCCGAGAATAATCAGCTGGAGAATGTTCATCCCACTGCGATCCGGGGAGTTACGGGTCGCCGCCGAAGTCTCTCCAGCGCGGCCTTGCTCCTCTGTGGTTGGCGCGGGAGCGACCGCCGCGGACGGGTCGTCCTGGGCTGGCGCGAAGCCGGGAGAATGGCCCAACCAGACCGTTCCCAGGCAGAGCAGCCAGAAGGCCATTCGCCACCGCGATTGAACGCACATCAGGCTCTCTCCAGACAAGTCGTGGGTCCACCATTTCCGGCCAAGTTTCACTTCCCCTGCGTCTGGCAACTGGTTCCAAGAACTGAGGGCTCAGGTCTGTTTCCAAAGGCAAGCGCTACTTGCTCGCTTGAGCCTGCAATTGTTTCAGCTTGTCCAGCTCTTTGCGGGCATCACCGGCCAAGCGGTCATTGGGGTACTTGGCAAGCAGGTATTCGAACCACTTGATCGATTCTTCGATCAGTTTTTCCTTGAGCTGCGGCGTGGCCGCGCTTCCGACCTGCACAAATTGTGAACGGGCCAGTTCATAAGCTGCAAAGGCCTGCCAAGGATCGATCTCAGCATCTTCGGCTTCGCCACCGAAGCCATAGATTACCTGCTTGAATTGCCGGGCAGCGTCTTCAAACTTCTTTTGGCCGAAGAGGGCCTCGCCCAGCATGCAGGTGGCCCGGGCACCGGTCTTATCAACGCTGGCCGAAGCCCGTGTCCACGCTTCGACGGCCGGCTCCATCTGCCCCAGTTGTTGGTGGGCATTTCCCATTTCCAGAGCCGCATCCAACTTCAGGCCAGGATCGGCCGAGGGATCATCAGCCAACTCTCGTGCGAGCTCCAGTGCTCCTTGATAGTCCTTTTGTTTATTCGCGGCTTGGGCGGCATGCAGCAAGGTCAGCCAACGATTTTCCGGCTTGATCCGGCTGCTGGTTTCCAACAGCGGCTTAAACGCGCGATACGCCGTGAGCGCGGAGTCGTACTGCTTGGCTTCAAACAACGACTCGCCGACCATGAACATCCCATCCGCATGCAGTTCACCTTGAGGATATTCCTTGACCTGTTGCTGGAAAGTCGCGAGCGAGCGCGTGTAGTCTTTGGTCCGGAACTGCGCGAAACCCAACTTGTAGAGCGCCCGTTCACCCAGACTGGCCGTTGGACGCGAGGCGAGGGACTTTTCGTACCAGTTGGTCGCTTCGGCAAACTTGCCCGCCACATACTCCCGCTCACCCAATTGGAAACAGGCGTCTGCGGCCAGCGGGCTTTGTGCAAAGTCTTTGGCCAGCCGTTCAAATTCGGCATTGGCGGCATCCGCTGAACCATTTTCGCGATGCGCCCAAGCCAGTTCGTAATGCACTCGGTCGGCAATTTCCTTTGCCTCGGGGAGCAAAGCGAGTTCCTGCCAAACGACAACCGCCTCGGGCCAACGCTTCAGGTCTCCCAAGATCAAGCCGCGTTCGTAACGGGCATCCAATGCACGGGCGTGGTTGGCCTGAGTTTCGAGGAACCGATCGAGGGCCGCCAGCGCCGCCGCCGAATCGCCCGCCTGGCGTTCCACCGCCGCCGTTCCCAGCAGCGCGAGCGGCGCGAGTTCATGCCGCTGATAGTCAGCGAGAACCTGGGAAAAGCGGCTGCGCGCTGCGCTCAATCTGGCAGCACGGTCTGCCGCAGCACTTTCGCCGGGAGCCAGTTTGGCGAGGCACCATCCACTGTCGTAGAGCGCATGTGGCTTGAGGTCGGCACTGGCCAAAGGCAAGAGCTGCTCGTACCGCTGCAGGGCGAGGGCATATTCCCCGGCGGCGAAGGCCTGTTTGGCCAACCGCAACTCGGCGTCGGCAGCCGACTGGTGCTCGGGAAACTGTCGCTTCAATTCCGCAAGCGTCGTTTCTGCTGCCGCCGTGTCACCCTTGGCCGTTTGCGCCTGAGCCAAGAGGGACAAGGTCTCCGGAGCTCGCCGCCAAGCGCCACTCGCCGCGCGAGATTGTTCCAAAGCTGCGACCGCTTGCTCCAACTGCCTCAGTTGCAAGCGACTTGCCCCGGTCCAGTGCCAAGCTTCCGCGGCCAACTGCTTGTCGCCCAGCGTTGGGGCCAGTTCGGCCAGAGTCTTGGCTGCTGTTTCATAATCGCCCGCGAGGAATCGCGTCAGCCCCTGTCGCACTTGCCAGGCTGGGTGTTTCGGATTCGTCGGAAAATCCTTGACCAATCGCTCAAGCAACTGACTGGCCAACTCAAGCTGCTCTTGCCCGAGCAAGGCATCGGCGTGCACCTCAAGCACATCAGGCAGAAATTCTCCGCGGGGAAAATCCTGTTGATAGCGTGTGCAGAGTTTGATGGCCTCGTTCAGTTCGCGCAATTCGAGCTGAGCAAACGCCGCGTTGTAGAGAGCCGATTCGCCGAGCCGGTTGCCTGCACCTTTGGCAGCAGCAGCCAAGTAGAGTTCGGGGGCCCGCTTTCGCAATTCAGGATCGGCTTGTTGCTGCCAGGCGGCTTCCGCCCGATCGGCGAGCAACTCGGCTTCCCAAGGCGATCCGGCGACCGTCGGCAAAAGTGCTTCGGCCGCTGCATAGGCTTCGGCCGGCTGGCCACCCTGCAATCGGGTCTGCACTAGCCAGTGAGCTGCCTCCGCCGAGTACTTGCCTTTGCTCTCTACTGCCGCGGTAAACCATTTGTCGGCTTCAGCGTACGACTTGGCCGCGAGCAGTTCCCGTCCGGTGAACAACGTCGCCTGGGGAGCCCGCGTTGAGTTCGGTTGGCTGGCAACTTCGAAAAAGGCCTTGGCTGCCGCCGGGTGATCTCCCAGCTGACTTTGAATCAAACCGAAACGGAACAGTGCCTCATCGCGGCTGGCAAATCCTTGATCCTGCAGCACAAACTCCAGTTCCCGCAACGAGTCAACGGTCAGTCGCTGGGCTTCCTGCTGGTCTCCCTTGTTCTGTGCTCCCAACGCCAACTGCCACAGGGTTTCGGCCGTTCGCAACCGCACCTCGGTCAATTCTGCGGGAGGCGTTGCCTCCTTGGCCGCAGCCGCGAGGTACTCCTGGTAATGCTTCAGGGCGAGTTCGAACTTGCCCAACTGTTCATTGACGTTGGCAAGGGCGAACAGGCCAGGAAAGCGGAACGCTTGCTTCGGAAACTCACTCATCCGCGCGAAGGATTGGGCGGCCTCGGGCAGTCGGCCGAGTTGCTCAAAAGCCAACCCCTGAAAATAAGCCGCTTGATCATTATCTGCATACTTCGGGTACTGCTCGAGTTGATTGGCAAGCACTTGGGTCGCTGTCGTCAACAATTGCCGTCCGGCTTCTGACTGCCCGGCAGCGAGCATCTTGCGACCGTGCTCAAGTTGGCTGAAGCCAAGGAACAAATGTCCGGTCGCTCTCCCTTCCGACTCTTCGGCGGGAAGCGATTTAAGTGCCACTTCGAAATGCGGAATGGCGACGTCGAACTTTTTCAGTTGCGCGGCACAAATTCCCGCATTGAGTTCCGCCTTGGCTCGGTGCTTGCTGGCGGGATACTCGCGGCAAAGTCGTTCCCACGACTCGAAGGCCATTTCGAAGTCTTTCGCGTTCTGAGCATTGGCTGCGATTTGGGCAAGATTGTCAGCCTGCTGGTCAGCGGCAGTCGACTTGGCTTCCTGATCTTGGAACAAACCGGCTGCCCAGCCACTGGCGACTCCACTGGTTGCCAGAATTGTGTTGCCAGACAGAGTTGCGTGGCTTGCTAACGCTCCACTACAAGCGATCGCAAAAGTTGCCGAGACGAGTGAAATGGAAAATGCGGGTGTCGCCCGTCGGCTGAATTTCGCCTTGACTGCTGTGACTTGAAAAGCGCCGACTGCGCGCAAGCAAGCCTTGCGCTGGATTCCCTCGTGCCTCATCGCCTGTTTCCTTGCTGCAGGATTGCGGATTCCAGACAGGACGGAATCTCGTTCTGGGAGTGGCCTGAGGCGCATTCCAGGGGAGGACTGAATCTGACTACGAGTTTGCTTGCGCTAACTTGCCATCAGGTTCGTTCCTGCCATTGTTCGCCACCCGGACAGTTGCTCCCCAGTCCGGTCGCCAATCCCTCAGCAATTCGTATACAGGTCACCCAGACCAAGAGCTGTCTGGCGGTTTTCGACCAAAAATCAGTCTATACGACGAAACCCGGGGGTGAAGGGTTCGGTTTCGCTTTCCGGAAGAGAGAAGTTTCTTTCCGATTCAAGCTGGGTAAGCCCTGCGGTTACTGCCGGTCATTTGGGGCAAATTGGAATCCCGCAGGCGAAGGGTACCCCATCCGCGGCGGTCAATTCCAAGGCGATTGCGAGCCCATCGAGCCGCACCCGGGACCTTTGGCTTGCCCATAATTTGAGACGAGACTGTTACAGCGAGCATTGCGGCGAAAATTACGGTTAAAGGCTCGCAGGTTGCGACCGGCCGATATTTGGGGCAGGTGAGCGATTACACTTCGTTGAAATGCAATGCCAGCGAAGATAGGCGGCAGAGAAGCAGATAGCCGTAGTGCCACCAGGAGTGAGACACCGGTCGCTGTCCCGGAGTCGGGATGCAGGACTGACTGGCAGTTTGCTCGTTGTCGGCACTTGTACTTGCGGCTCTCCCGTGGCGGGGCTTTTTCCACAGAACCGGGGACTGGCGTGGGGACAGGCTGAGAGGCAAGGAAGAGGTCGCGGACTGCTGGGTAAAGGCCGTGTCGGTGGCGTCCAGTCCCGCGCGAGCGACGAGCGGAAGCGGTCGCTGCTGGTGCGCTCATAGCCGCGAATCGCTTCCCAGTCACCAAACGTACGCGTCGCGTCCTCATGGTCGTCCGCCCAGGACATCCCTCCCGATTCGATCTGCTGCCGCA
>Ga0164293_10002463_pt1 | contig 15678 bp, 15 predicted proteins | sample GEODES118metaG_FD_111487 | JGI IMG/M metagenome (GOLD analysis project Ga0164293, IMG submission 111487) | Eutrophic lake water microbial communities from Lake Mendota, Wisconsin, USA - GEODES118 metaG | ecosystem: Environmental > Aquatic > Freshwater > Lake | place: USA: Lake Mendota...
ATCAGATAATTTTCCTTGCTCAAGATATTGCTTAGCTTGTTTAATATTCTCAAGAATAAAGTTTTTATTTTCTTTAAGAAGTTTTGATTTTATTATTCTCATTTTATATATTTCTTTATTATATATCTATAACGTTATAGATATATCTCTCCTTTAACGCCTGGTAGCATTTGTCTTAATTGTTCTTTAGTATATTTTTTAGATATTGGGCTGTTACGTAAATCTAGATCACGTTTAACTGTTAAATTATCAGGTAATTGAGTTATTTTAGTTCCTGTTAAACTAAGTGTCCCGTTAACTGTTAAATTATCAGGTAATTGAGTTATTTTAGTTCCTCTTAAAATAAGTGATCCGTTAACTGTTAAATTATCAGGTAATTGAGTTATTTTAGTTTTATTCAAAAAAAGTCCGCCTCCTACAGTTAGGTTATTAGGTAGGGATGTTATTGGGGTGTTATTTAAATAAAGACCGTCTGTTACTGTTAAATTATCAGGTAGCGATGTTATTTTAGTATTCATTAAATTAAATTCTCCATTAACTGTTAAATTATCTGGAAGTGATGTTATTGGCGCTCCGCTTAAATTAAGACTCCCCTCACTGCCATCTTTAATATACTGCTGTATTTTCCTTTGAATTGCTATTATATAGTTTTTCTCACGTTCTTCTGGTGAACGTCTCGGAATTAAAATATTCTCTTCCTTTAATAATTTTTTAAGTTTGATCATATAAATAAATATCTATAACGTTACAGATATATCTCACCCTTTACTCTAGGTAACATTTGTTTTAATTGTTCCTTTGTGTATTTTGCAGATAATGGAGTATTAAATAACTCAAGATCTCCTCCTACTGTTAAATTATTTGGTAATGATGTTATTTTAGTATTCATTAAAGAAAGATCATCTCCTACTTTTAAATTATTCGGAAGTGATGTTATTGGAGCATTATCTAAATAAAGACCTCCTTTAATTGTTAAATTATTTGGTAGTGATGTTATTTTAGTATTCGTTAAAGAAAGAGAGCCCCCAACTTTTAAATTATCTGGAAGAGATGCTATTGGAGTATTAAATAACTCAAGATCTCCTCCAACTTTTGTTAAATTATCTGGAAGAGATGTTATTGGCACCTTACTTAAATCAAGATCTCCTTTACTGCCATCTTTAATATATTGTTGTATCTTTTTTTGAATAGAGATTATATAATTCTTTTTACGCTCTTCAGGGGAACGTCTCGGAATTAAAATATTCTCTTCCTTTAATATTTTTTTAAGTTTGATCATATAAATAAATATCTATAATGTTACATTTTTTAAGTTATGATAATCATAGCCAACAGCACACTTAACTGGATATTTGCCATTACATTCCAATAGTTGTTTTATATCATGTATATACTTACCACCATCATCTTTATGAAAATCAATCAAAACTGAATCATATAAATACAATATTATCTTACTCTTATATCGTTCGTTAACGCTCGTCAAAGTGTCTAATATCGCCATAGTTTCCTCCATCTCTAAGGATTGAATTAAATAATTTAATAATTTTTGAGAGTTCATATCATTAAAAAAATCACTTTTTAATATACGTTTATAAATAGGTGTTTCTATGTATTTTTGTGTTTTGTATAATTTCCAGTTTGTTTTTGTAAAATCATCAACTAATTTAAAAAACGGAATATTTAAAAATTCTTCATCTATACCGCCATATAATTGTTTAAATGTAACTGATTTACTTTGATCGTATTCTTCTTGAGTTAATTCTTCTTTTCCAAAATAATAACGACCTAAATATTCATGCATATTTATTTTGCCTGGAAATTGATATCCTAATAATTCTCCTAATAATCGAATATGATAAGCATCATAATCAAACTGTAATAAAAATCCGTCTTTACCAAACCGAGACTTAAATGACTTTCTTACGCCTGAATCTTTATTTAAAGCAGCATAATTTACAGAATCAAATCTATTTGAAGGTCTTCCTGTTGTTGTATAAGGATTATATTCAGTGTAAACAAAATCATTAGTTATTGTTACGTTTGGAAATGTTTCTTTAAGTATATTAGAATCAACGTTCAAGCCGTTCATTTCTATTTTGTTAAGAGTCTTTATAATAGTATTGTATTTTATAAAAGACTCGGAAATTTGAAATGACTTATATAAATCTAAATATTCTTGAATAACATTATAAAATTTCTCATGCTGTTTTACAATGGGAAGAAGAAAATTTAAATTTTTAAGATTGGAATATTTTTGATTAAAATAATCATGTACTGAAGTATTAAATTCTTCAGAATCTATTGATTTATTTGTTACAAAATAATAAACTAAATTAGCATCATATATATGGTCACATTTTATTGTGTTTAATATATACTTTAAATTAAATATAAATACTTCTTTAGCAGAACATAACACTTCAGAAATAATTGGATTGTTTATTTTTAATCCCTCTGAATGATCTATACTAATAATAGTATGTCTGTCAATCGTTAAATCATAAATAAATATTAATGAAAGTTCATTAACTTTATAATGTAAAAATGGGTCTTTTAATATAGGGGCTACAAATAATCGATGGCCCGCTACTTTTGGAATTAACCGTTCTAATTCTTCAATTGTTTCTATTATGGGCATCATATATACCCTAATATAGATTATTTTTTGTATAATTCCAAATAATTTCTTAAATAATCTTGCAGACCAGGCATTTCTTCGTTATATTTTCGTACTATTTTACGATTTGCACTTTCTACATCAGATTCTATACCCGTTAATTTCCAAGGCAATTCTATCTTTAAATATAAAAACGGGTCAATGCTACTACCCACTAAATTTGCTTGGGCTTTATCAATTTCAATAATATTATCGTATCTATTGTTAGATTTTCGTAAAAAATAACGTGTTACATATCCTTGATTATAATCTTGAACTGAAGGAATAGGATAATATTGTTGGGGTGGTATATAATTTCGTACGTTTGTTTCAGTTAAAGAATCATACTTAAATAATTTTTCTGAGCGATATGGAATTAAATATTCTGATGTAAGTTCGTTGTAATCAAAGCCAGTCATTATCATACCATCTGTATAAGTATGATAATATCCTTTATATTCTGTACCATTATTTAACATCCATTCTTTACCAGATGTTTTAAGGCCAGTAGTTATTTGTTCTTGAGAATAATATATTTTAGGTCTTTTAGTCATTGTTAAGGTAAAATTATTCTGTATATTGCTTCTAATTCAGTATACCAGTCGTTATTTGATATTGTATGAGATATTCTAAGTATTGTAAAATAGCAATTTTTGCTATTATATCCTGTAGGTAACCAGTTAGTTGTTATAGAATTTCCTTGTTTAAATCCATGTATACCGTCTAATTTTATTTTTAATTTAATTGGAAATGTTGCAGTTCGTAAATTAAAAATAGATTTCCACATTGTATTATTACCTTCAAATACAGATTGCCTTGCTCCTTGAAATATAAGCTTATATAATTCTTGTATTCTCATTACATAAGCATAATGACTTGTTGGATATGGCTCTTGTAAATATTCATCCAGGTATTGACTATCTTGATTTCTAGTTTGATTTGGAGGCGCATCTGCTCTAGGATCTCCTGCAATACCTCTATACGAAATATTATATTTCTCAATTAAGTTTATTATGTTACTCGGTATTTCTAAGTATGATTGGACCAATACCTCATCAATATTAATAGGTATACGTGCCCTTATTAAATTTTTTTGCGCCTCGCTATAACTTTTCCATTCTTGTATTGTAATTACTTTTCCATTTTCAGTTATAATTTGTTTAGAAACAGAATTACCTATACTAGTCTCTGATTGACCTGCTAATGCAGCAACAGTTATTATTTCATTACTAACATCAGACTCGACTAATATTTCTCTACATACTGAATTTGTAGTAAATGCTGTAATTTCTAACGCCTCTTCTTTTTTTATTGTAGTATTGACAGAGTTAATATTTTTTATTATAACTTCCGTATCAGTCATAAAACAAGTCGCTTGTATCATACCACCTGTTTCTACATCTAATTGTTTAAATAAATTATTTAAAAATCCCTGAAATGTGTTAAGCTTTATTTCAGAATTATTTTTTATATTTGAAATAGTTGCTAAAAATTCAGTTAATACATATTCTACATTTAATAAAATAGCACCTAAATAATAACTGTCTGTGCTGTAATTTTTAAAATCGACTATTGGCGGAAAACTTACATAACCATCCCCAACCGAAGAATATGGAAAAGCAAATTTATAAAAATCTGCTGGCCCTGTTTTCATAATAACCTCATCACATTTAGAAAAATAACTTACATCCGGATTAATTATAAATTGTGTAGGTGTATCTTTTTGTGTACGTAAATTATATGCTAAAATACAATTTATAATATGTATTAATGAATCTAATCTAATATATGCTCTAGGTAATGTCTGAGCTTCCGTAACGAATACTCCTAATGAACGAATCCCTAGTGGATATAAAAATACCCCCGTTGGCATATCAATAATATAATAACCCGTTACATTTTTTATATTTGTAGGCTCAAAATCAGATGCGACAGTTTTAATAGAAATTTTTCGTTGAGACCCAACCGGGTTATCAAAAATTGCACTCGTATTATCTATAAGATTAGTTAATATTGTACCTAAACCTCCATTAATATTTATTAAATTTGCACTGGCTAGCTGAGAGTTAATTTCAGCCTGCGATGTTGTTTTTACATATGTATTGTCACTGTATATTGGTAAGGTATCATTTCTTCTGCCAGTAACTGTCGTTACATTTTCAGTTACAGTTACACTAGTTAAACCAACCCCATCAACTAAAGATGGGTTTGAATATCCTTCGATCATACAATTCCAAGAACCGTCGCTATTGGCAGAAAAAGAAAAATTAGTAACAGTGCCTCGAACAAATCCTCTATTAGGATCATTATCTTCAGTAGACCATCCAAACCCTAATTCAATAGGAGTTAATGGTCTCATTAAATTTTCTAAATAAAAGGAAACTTGGTCTCGATCATGTATTATAAATTTTACAGAAAACTTTGTGGTATACGCCAGGCCCTCTCCAATTGTATCTATTGATGCTTCTATTAAAGTTGTCGCAATAAAGCCCTTTTCAGGCGTATATAGGTCTAATAAAGGTACTGTAACTGGGCCTAATAAAACAGGATATCCCGTTGTTTGGGTTACTTCTGCACTATTAATATTTACATCCCTTGCAACTTGCGGAGATACTTCTCTAAAACGTGATATATCTGCTGGGTTTTCATTATAAACAATATCCATTAGTGGCTTGCCTAGATTAATGTCATAAATAACAACAGATTCGGTACTTTTTAATCTTCGAAGAGTTAAGTATGCAGTTTTCCTATAAAGCCATTTATATTCATCGTCTGATAATACAGACCCTTGAATACCTTTAGAGTATATATTTTTACGTCTTGTAATTTCTGATTCAACTTTTGAATCGACTTTATTGACAAAAATTTCATCAAATGTTGGTCCGGCCATAACTTATCTACTTAAATTAGTTTTAAATATTTGTTGCTTAAATCCTGTAATTTTATTGGGGTCAGGTATTCTTAATTGTTTTCCCGATTCGACATTTAAACTACCCAAGCCTATACTATTAGCAGATGCTATTATTGGCCATGCCGTAGAATCTCCATAAAATTGATTGGCTAATAAATCTAATCTATCTGACGGGTCAGTAATAACATATATATCATTATCTGATTTATCAAAAAACGGGACAAATGTAGTTACAAATTTACGCCTTCCGTTAGAATCTTTTGTTATTGCAAGGTCTTGATATCTATTCATATATTAATAAATATCTTTGAAGTTTATTAATTGTAGTATTTTAACGTGTATTTAATATCTGTTGGCGCTCGCTTCTAAAATCTGTTTCTGACAAACCGTCACTTGCCGGTCTACCGCCCAATGGATATAAATTTCCAATGCTATAATGTTTGATATCAGTAACTCCGGCTGGTTCAGAATCAACTGTAATTGACTCTGGTCGAGTTTCTCCAAATATTTGTAAATTAACTTGTACTGAAACATACATAGGTAATTGGCCTACAGCTGATACAGATGCATCGCCACTATATAATTTTGAATCTCCTAAATTAATTTCCCAAGGAGTTTCATTATCAACTGTATACGATAAAGATCTAATAAATGCAGGGGTATTAATAAACCAATTACCTAAAGTAAATTTAATTAACGGGCCTACCATTTTATAATTGCTTCTGTAACTAGGTACTGTAGTTTTAGCTAATCGTTCTAATTGGTCCCACATTAACATTAAATCTCCGCGAGATAAAGCAGCTGCTTTAAATGATACACTAACAGAACGTTCAAATCCTTGATAAATATAAGGACTATCTGCACGACCTAATATTTTTACTTCTTGCCAGTTAGGGCTAAAATCTTCAGACACATTTTCGATGTATGCTCTAAATCTAAATCTTTCATTAGTATTTAAATCATAAAACATAAATTTAACAAAATCATCTACAGCTTCTTCATCAGTTTGATTTATTTTCCATATAGGGTCAGTCATTCCATTACCGCCGGGAGTATATTTCGACATAAAACTTCCAGCTAAAGGATTTCTTAAATCTTTACCTCGTTTACCATAATCTGGTACGCTAAGTTTAGTTCTTTGATGTTGAGATGTTTGTGAGTAATTTTGAATTACCGTGCCGTAATATGAACCTTGAGTAGAAATCCACTTAGCATCGAAAACATCAGATGACCCGTTAAGTAAAAAGTTAAAAATTACATTACTATTTAATCTAGATGCTTTTGCTGATATACGTATATCATCATATCCTAATGTATAATATTGTTGAGAAGCGCCATCTGTTAATGATTTATTAGATACCTTTTCATAAAATGGTAATGTAGAAGTACCTATACTGTTAAAATTAAATATACCATTTGGTATAAGTTTTGAAAATGTACTCGTACCTGCAAAACTTGAATTAGATAATTTAAGATATAATTCATCATTGTATATAGGGACCGTATCTTCATCAATTAATGGATAAGAATTTCTTGCTATATATTTACGAGTTTTATTAAATAAATTTCGACCTACTGCATCAGCGTCAGTAGCAGTCTTGTATGGAAATGGACCTGTACTATTAACGGTTCTATTAATAGGTGTAGTCCCAATACCATATACTGATTGAGGGCCTCCGCTTATTCCCGACGGGCCAGATATGGAATAAGTACCTGTGCCTAATATTAAAGACTGGTAAAGTTTATTTAAACGATTGTTATTTAAAGGCTGTATTACTCTAGATTTAATACCTCGTCCGGAAGATGGGTCTATACCTGCAAGCCCGAACATTACACCAGAATATGTTGTTCTAGGTATAAATGGTATTGCATCTTTTCTAAATCTAAGACCTAAATGCTGTGTTGCTGTATTTACTAATGAACTAGCTAATGTAAATGCTCCATTTTTTATTCTACCGGCCAATGAAGGATCTGCTTCTGTGTTAGGTGCTGCTCCTTGAAGTAATCCTTGGCGAGCTGTAAATAATAACCCTTTTACAGAAGCATACCATTTTCCAATACGAAGAACATCGACAATAGCTCTTTGAGTTGATGTTACTACACCGCCTCTAATAAATCCATCATCAAATTTCCACGTGTCAAATACATTTAATTTAGCACCTCTTCGTTGAATACCACTTAAAATTAAGGGCTGATCAAATAATACTAAACCAGTATTAAATGAATTATCTCTTAAATTAAATGCAGTATATAAAATATCTCTGGCTGACGGAGAATTTGTTCTGTAAAAATACTTTTCTAAAGTATCGCCTGTTATTCCTAAAGATGTCGTATATGGTTTAGTTATACTATATGTTGTTCTTGTATATCTCGTGCTGTTTAATCTATTTGGAAATAAAACAGGCGATTGCCATTGATTAGCGCCGACAATTTTAGTTATATCTTTTAATGTACCATTATTTACCGTCGTCGGATATACATATCTTAGTGCTGATAAATCTAATCCTAAAAACTGAGTCGAGGTTTGATTTAAAGTAAATCCTTTAGAGCCAGATCTTAAATCATTAAAGGCATTTATAACAGGTAAAGTTTTATTTGCATATATCTGAATAGTTAATGGAAACCTTAATAAACGTATAATTTCAGCGCGGGTATCGTATATACTATTAAAATTATCTACTTTAAATTGTTTATAAAGGCTCAACTTATCTAATAAACTAGGAACTTGGTCTTTATATAAACTCAACTTGTCTAATAAACTAGGAATTTGGTCTTTATACAAACTTAACTTGTCTATGATATTAGGAATTTGGTCTTTATATAAACTAAGTTTTAATATATCAATAGGTCTTTGATTTATATAAAGGCTTAACTTTAATATATTAATTGGAAATCGTTGTATATATAGACTTGACTTTTCTTTTAAAATCGTTTTAATTATTTCTACAGAAGATATATGTTGAATACCTCTAGGAGTAATTTTAATAAAGCTCGATACTTTATTTAATTCTTCTGGTGTTTGTTTTTTAAACGTAGATACTTTATTTAATATTGTATCTCCAAATAATGTAGAAATTGCAGGTAAGCTTCTTCTACGATTTGAATTAATAGAATATATCTTATAATCTATTTTTTTAGCCCCTGGCACTTGAATAGACGTAGAATTATCTACTTTGTTTATCTTTATATCAGTTGATTGTAAAAGTTCAGTAGACGTGCTGTAAACTGCTTTTACTGGAGACTCCGACAGCTTCTTTTTTTCTGCAGATTCTACTGTTGAAGGTTTACGCCATCCAGATAAATTTGATTTTAAATCTAATATTGCCATTTGTTATAATTATGATAGACGACTAACATTAGGTGTATAACTTCTGTTTAGTCCTATATTACTATTTATTTGATTAATTGCTCTATCTCCAATATTTAAATTTACTGGCTGATCTACTTTATTAATTAATTGTTTAAGTAAGTCATTTGTTTCTTTTGTATTTACAGATACATTTTTTGTTTCGACAGTTTCTTTATAATATGAACTAGCGCCTGTTATTCCTGGTTGAGGTGTCATGACTGGCTGCATTGATGTTGTAGCATCATAAATATCCATCCCCGCACCAAGGACAGCTCCGCCTAATGCGCCTAAAGGATTTCCTCCTGATGCTGCAAATCCAATTAATCCATAAATTAAGGTTTTATATTTAGCTAAAAATGCTACAATATTTGCTAATACATGTAAAGCCGGAAGTAATATAATAGCAATTTCTGCTATAATATTTTTAACATCAGACATTGCTTTGTTTAATGTTTCTTGCACTGTAGCTTGTTTCATTTGTTCTATCGTCTGCTTAGCTGTTTCATTACCCATTGCAGCTAAATATTCTAAACGATTTCTATCAGCATTTGTCATTGCTAAAACTCCTTTAGATATATCTACACCCAACTCTTTAAATTTTTCTTGTTCTAACACCATTTTAGATAGTTGCTCTAGACTCATACCCATAGATTCGGCTAATTTTATATTACCTACTCTATTACCTTCTGTTAAGTCTTTAGATGTAATGCCTTGTTTAACTAATTCGCCTGCAACGCCTACTAAATCATTTTCAAATGCTAATTGACGAGCTTTATCTAAATTAATTTTCTTACCAGTTAATATTTGAGCCTGTACTTGGTTTGTTATTGACGATTCAATATCTAATAATCCATCAGCTACGCCTTGAACATCTTTAAGCTCTAAACCCAATCCTTTAACTGCAACAATTCCATTTGCTAATTCTTTAGCACTGGCATTAAAAATAACCTTTAATTCATCAGATGAGTTAGCAACATCTTTCATGATGTCATTAAATACAAACCCAGCGCCTGTAAGTTTATTAAATCCTTCTACTTGAGCAGCAATTTCTTGAGTTACTACTTCAGCATCTTTTCCTTGTATTGTTCCTAAACGTTGAATCTCAGCAGCTTCGTCACCTTGAAGACCTAAATATTTAGTTAACATTACTTGATCTTCTAAACGCTTTGTATCAGTTAAAGATAACTTACCATATACCCTAGATAATTCATTTGTTGCTTCTACTAAATTTTCTCTAGTAGCCAATTCTAACTCTGAATTAACTGTTGCTCTATAAATATTATCTCTATATTGTGTTATTTGGTCGTTTGTAGTCGCAAATGCTCTTTGTACTTTTTTCCACCATTCTTCTTCAGAAATAGCTATTAATGCGCCAGATACTAATACGCCTATACTTTTACTTAAAACTTCAAATCTCTTTTTTAATGACGGGTCTTCAAAAAATTCTGCAAACTTTTTACTTAAATTATCTTTAGCTTTTTCTGTCATTAATGTATTTGCTATTAAATCGCCAAACACCGGTATTTTTCGCATGTTTTGTTCAATACCATTTACATATTCAGATGCAGCATCTAATTGGGCCTGCTTTTTTTCCTTAAGAATCTTTAAATCCGCTTTTTGTAATTCAGCTTGGATTTTTTCTAACTCAATTTCATCTTTTATTGATGATGCTAAATTTTTATGTTCTTTTATAAGGTCCTTTATATTAGCACCAGAAGTTTTTAATTTATCTTGATATTCAGTTGCAAGGTCTGATAAATTTTGTTCATTATCTGTTAATGTTTTACCTAACCTTTCTTTATTTTTTAATGATTTTATTTGATCTTGTAAACTGTCAGTATATGATTCTGCTAAATCTGTTAATTTTTCTTCTTGACGAGCTCTTTTTTCTTCGAGTATACTAAGTCTTTCTAAGAGTGCTAGTTCTCTTTCAATTAAAATTAATTGTCGTTTTTTGGCAGCTTCTTTTTCTTTATAACTCGACCTATCATTTTCAATAATACGTTGTTTAGCATCAATCTCTCTTCGAAGATCTTCTACCCTATCATTTATGACATCTTCTCTTTTTCTTGCCATACGTTTACTTTGCTTTTAAAGATTTTTTATGTATACTAATAGTATTTGCATGACCTGCTATGGCTTTTTTATATTTTTCAGTTTTTCCAGAAGCACCGTATTTCTTTTCATACGAATCTACCGCAGCTTGAGCCTTTCTACGTTTTTTATCAGCATCCTTAATTGCCTTTAATACTCTCGGATCTTTTTTCCATTTATTTTTAGCATCGTGATAATTTGGGCCAAATAATGTACCTAGTACAGTTGCAAATAATCCTGTTAACATATCTTTTTATTCTTTTATATTATTAATTATCGTTATACAGTAAAAAAGCCCTTTTTACTTAGGGCTTCTTTTTCATAAAATCGGGTTTAGATATTTTAGGCATTTTGCCCTTTGCTTCTGAAGTTTGCTTTTCAATTTCTTCATTTTCTTTATTAACAAAGTCATTGATTTGTTTAATATAGAATCTTCGAAGCCACACAGGTAAGGAATACACGCTCTCCCACGTAAATCCTCCTTTCCCGTGATATACCAAGTTAAATATCTCGGTATGCAGAATGGGCTTATAGTTAAGCCCTAGGCCAAAAAAAGTCCACTCCCACGGGTAAATTTAATTTGCCTTCATAATAACATTCTTGGCAAGTAAAATCAACATTAAAATCTACACCTGGTGATATATTTTTAATATGACCTCTTAACCCTCTTGAATCTTGCGCAAATAATTCATTATCAACAAAATCATTAATATATTTCTTATCTTCATTGCCGTCAACTGAAATAATAATATACTTTAATCTTGTAGTAAGATCTTTACTGATGCCTGTTTTATTTGTCTTTTTAAGATTTTCAAGTTCTAGTTGAATTTTCTTTTCATCTCCGTGAGTAAGTAATTTAAATATCACTTCACGATTAGATGCTGGTAAAGTAAACTTAAATTGGTTTGCTTTAATCATTTCTACATTTTCAATATCAAATGCTTTTTCTTTTAATAAAGTTAAATCAAATGATATTTTAGATTCTTTAGTACATTCTGGACAAGTGCAAGTAGCATCATATATTTTACCGTATCCTAATATTCTAGATGCAACCATAATAGCATCTTTGTCAGCGCCGATTAAATCGTTATACTTAATAGGAGTTATAATTAATGCTTGAAACAATTTGTCTAATACAACTCCTTGTTTAATTAATGATTGAGTTGTAAGAATATCTTCTTCAGCAGCAGTCATATATTTTAATTCTATTGTGCCGCTTCTTAAAGGAGAATCCTCTGGATATAATAATCCTTTTGATGGTAATGAAATTACTTCCGTAGGGAAATTAATAGTTCTTACTTCTTTTTGCTTGTATTCTTGAATAATACTGTTTTTTAAATCTTGGATAGATGATTTATCCATTGGATAATTGTCGTTTACTATACTCATAACATATTTACTTTATTATAATTATCTCAATCATGAAAAAGGCCCGCATTTTATTGCAAGCCAATTTCGGGGTAACTTCGGGAAAAGTTAATATTGTTATATATTATTTAGCATCAGGCATAATAACTGCATATTTTCCATTCCATTCAGATGCTCTAGGAATATCTGGGTCGCCAGGAAAAATAGATAATACTATATATTCTCCGGGAAGTACATTACCGCTTTCGTCTTTTTTAGGACGAACAATTATAGTTAATTCATCTGTTTTAAATTGACCAGGTGCTGCTGAAGTAGTAACTAATGGAACTTTAATTTTATTAGGCCCTTCAACTTTTTCTGTTTCAGATACTTGAGCATTTGGTAATTGCTTGGCCTTTTCAATAGGTAATACTAAATTATATCCAATACCAGGAGATTTAATTGTTAACGTCCCAGTGCCAGTAGCAATTTTATCTAAATCTTGCGATTTATCTAATGCTGCTTGAGCTTGCTTTAATACATAATCTAAAGGCTTTGCAAAGATAGATCCTTGGCCTGCTTTTATATGCACATCTTTTAATTTACCTTCTAACCAAGATGGAATTTCTACAGCTTCTTTCAATAATTTATTATACTGAGATTCTGTAATGATCTTTGCTGTTCTTTGAAAATCTAATTTTTCTTTTAATGTTAAACGCATATTGTTATTATTTAGTAACTAAAATTCATCGTCATCATCGGCAATGGCAGCAGCAAAATCATTATATACCTCAGCTAAGTCACCGCTATCTTGAGATCCTAGCATTGATTCAATATCTTCTAAAACGTTTATTATAGACATTGCTAACTTAGCTAATTCTTTGCGGTTTCCTTTTAATGATTGTACTTCTGACTTTAATGCAGATATTGCCATACTCTTTTTAGACGCCATTTCTTGTACAGGGACTTCTTCTTTTTGCGTAGCTTCATATTCATCCATTACTTCTTGAATAGTTGGTAATGGCTTACCTGCTTTACGTTCCCAAGCAAATCCTTCCTTAAGAAGAGACTTTAATTTTATTTGTTTTGTCATTTTTTGTTTAACTTAAAAATCTTAATTTATATAATGTGCTTGTTATCAACGTAACAATATTATCTATTTCATTTTGAAGGTTTGAATCTTCTTTAACTGAGCCTCTTAAATCTTCAACGGTCTTTAATAATGCTTTAAAATATTTTATAGTATTAGCAGTATTTTCATAATTATTAAGAGCATAATTTTCATAGCTATTTATAATATCATACTTACCTTGAAACGATTCTACTAATGTATCTACTAATCCAACTATCGAATCATAATATTCATTTAATGCTTTATGTTCAGCATATGATTTAGTTTGCAAATGAAATATATGTACCTGCGTAGAAGAATGTAACAGATATGAAATTAATTTTATAAATTCTTTGTTCATCGTTTATTGTAAATATAAATGAAAAATCTCAAAATGCCAAATGATTTCTTATTTAATATAAATATTATCGAATACTACTTTTCAGTCCTAATAATTTTTGTATAACTATATCTCGATTATTCATTATATCGTCTTCCCAAAATCTAATTAATTGATATCCATTTTTCTCTGCCCATTCATTTTTAACTTTATCATGCGAAACAGTATGTATTTGAGATTCATATAATGGAATAAATCCTTTATCAGGATTACAATGCCACCAATCTCCATCAGTCTCTATTAAAATATTAGTATCTTGAATATTAAAATCATAACAATAATACTTAACTGGATATTGTTGATTATATTTTATTTGTAAAGTATCTAATATGTCTTTAAATTCTTTTTCTAATTTACTTTCGTATTTAGTTTGATTTTCAGACATCCATTTAACCCTACTTAACCTTAAGTTATTAATATGTTCTAGGGACTTTGGTTTGCCCTTTAACCCTTCAGATATTTTTTTGCATCTTTCAGGCTTTATTGCAGCTTCTTGAAATGACTTTAATTGTTCAGGAGTATATGATTTTCCTTTGTTCCATTGCGTAATTTCTCCAGATTTAAAACGTATCCTTCTTGTTTCGGCAGATTTATCTCCACCCTTTTTAGAATAAAATCCTCCGTTTGTTCTAGCTACATGGCCTTTAGAATATTCTCTAAATTTACTATGTCCACCATCAAAGGTACATTCTGTACCACATCCGCATTTACATTTTGGTATTTCTGGAATATTATAATATTTCATAACTAGTTCTTTGCCAGATAAGCTATGATTTCTAGATGTATGCTTTGCTAATCCGTTCCAGGTCGTAAATTCTTTATTACAGGACGGACATGAAAAAAGATTTTCCATATATACTTATACTTTATTTTAATATAAATATATATGAAAAATCTCAAAATGTCTAATGATTTTGCTATTTTAAAAATTAAAATTTCTAGAAATTCAATATGGCGTAATCATAAGTAATAGTAACCGTAATAGTTACTGCTTCTCCGTCATTCGCCCAATCCATTTCGTTAAAATTAACATCTGAACACCAAGCGCCTTTTAATACCCATTCTTCTACTTTATCACCTACTGGTCCTAAAGAATTAAAAGTAATGTCTTTTTTGTAAAAATCACTATATCCATCACGTCCTGTTACGCTTTCATGTCCTAAACGAATCCATTCCATAATAGCTTGAGCTCCTGAAGGTACAATTGGATCGTATAACGTAATAGAAATATCTTGCCAACGTGACTTACCTTTTACTTTTCTATCTACGTTGATATGATCTAATACTGTTATATTTGACGTTAAATTGGGTCTAGCAGCAGCTTTAATAATAAAAGAAGGAATACCTTCAATATACATAAAGAATCTATTAGTTTGTTTTGGTTCCCAACTTTGGAACATTATTTCCGAGGGGTCTAATATTTCTGGCATATTTTTATATGTTTATATTTGTTATTTAATATAATTATTATGTTTCGTTAAAAACTAATATTTTATTTTTTTCGTAAAAAAGCATCTAATAAAACACCTATTTGAGCTGCATGAGTTTTTATATTGTCGTATACTTCGTCATTTAAATCTTTTTTACGTTTTGTTGCTTCGGCTGAAAGAACTCCAATCATTTTTCCGTCAATGTTTTTAAGAGCAAACATATACGAAGATTTACAATTTGTTTCTTCTGCCAAATAACGTAATCCGTAAGTTGGTATTTCTTCGTCTTTATAATCTACAATAATAATTCTGTCGTGATCTAAAAGTCTGTTAATTGATTTACTGAATAAATTTATCGGTATATTTTGAAAGTTATG
>Ga0164293_10002464_pt1 | contig 15677 bp, 12 predicted proteins | sample GEODES118metaG_FD_111487 | JGI IMG/M metagenome (GOLD analysis project Ga0164293, IMG submission 111487) | Eutrophic lake water microbial communities from Lake Mendota, Wisconsin, USA - GEODES118 metaG | ecosystem: Environmental > Aquatic > Freshwater > Lake | place: USA: Lake Mendota...
GGTAGCGGTTATACGACAGCTGCCCAGGCTAATACCACAATTAGTATCAGTACATCTGGTAATACGCAGCCAACGGCTAACGCATCAGCTAATTTATTCTTTAGCTCTGCTGCAATTTTAAGACCGATATTATATAACGGTACAATAGATAGAGTCTTAATTGAGGATCCAGGTTCCGCTTATAGCGCTAACATACAAACAACTATTTCTTTAATTGGAGACGGAACAGGTGCAGTTTTAACTCCGTTTATTAATGCTGCAGGTCAACTGGAAGATGTAATTATTGAAGAACCAGGCTCTGGCTATTCTTATGCAGATATTGAGATTGTAGGGGATGGTACAAGTGCTAATGCCTATACAAATTTATCAATCGGTGATGTTGATACTATACAGAATGTTGTAGAGTTGTCTGCCATTGATGGAGCAATATATGCTTTTAGAGTACATAATGCTGGGAATGGGTATTCATACGCTAATGTATCTGTCTCTGGAGACGGGACAGGGTTCTTAGGTAATGTAGTTTTAGCTAACAACACGGTAAGTTATATTTCGGTTATTTCTCCTGGGCAAGGGTATACTCATGCTAATGTTGTCATTACCGGTAATGGTGCAAACGCCAACGTTTCAGCAATCTTATCTCCATACAACGGGCATGGGTTCGATCCTGTAAAACAATTATTTGCCGATACCGTACTACTGTACTCTACAATAAATAATGAAGCCAATCAAGGGGTAGTAGTCAATAATGACTATAGACAATTTGGTATTATTAAAGATGTTAAGAAATTTGCTAATGATGATGTTTATTCAAATATTATCGGTAGCAGCTGCTACCTAGTTACTGTAAATAGTATTGGTAGTTTAGCTAGAGATACTGTGCTATCATTAAGTGACAATACTTCTAAGAAATTTGAAGTGATAGAGACAGTCCCTGCTACTAATCAAATATTAATTAATAACAAAAATAATTATTCAATAGTAGCAACTAGTGTACTAGTAGATGTTTTATCTAATACCAACTACACTGTTACAGCTGTTAATAATACCCCGAGTATAAATAAATTCAGCGGCGATCTTTTATATATTGATAACAGAACGACGGTCAGTTACAGTGACCAACAATTAGTAACTCTTAAAACAATTATAAGATTATAATGAAAACTTACCCTACAACCCCTTATTATGATGATTACGATGAAACTAAAAACTTCTATCGTGTTTTGTTTAAACCAGGTCGTGCGGTTCAAGCTCGTGAATTAACCCAGATGCAGACCCTTATTCAAGGGCAAATTGAGCGATTTGGTAAAAATATATTTAAAGAGGGTTCTATTGTTGTACCTGGTGAGCAGGTGTATGATACCAGATACAAATTTGTTAAGCTCGCTACAAGCTACAACTCCGTTACTGCAGATGATGTTATCGATGGGTTAGTGGATTCTATAATTGTGGGACAGACGACAGGGGTTAGAGCGTTGGTAGTTAATTATGTGCTCGCCACTGATACCGACTCACCTACTATCTACGTTAAATATTTAAACTCTGGCACAGATGGTACAACAACTACATTTAGTAGTTCAGAAGTCTTAATTACAGAAGATGGTTTAACTTCTATACAAGCAATTGCTACCTCTCCAACCGGTACAGGAACTGCTTTTTCTACAACAAGCGGAGCTTTATTTGTTAAAGGTTCATTTGTATATTACCCAGAACAGACTCTAATCGTTGAAAAATATTCAGTACCATCTAATGTTATCATTGGTTTTGAAATTACCGAGAGTATAGTTACAAGTGATACTGATGAATCTTTATTAGACCCTGCAATCGAAACCTATAATTATTTTGCTCCAGGCGCAGATCGATATAAAATAGCATTAGCTTTATCTACTAGAAATTTTATTTCTGCAGATACTGACGAGGCTAATTTTGTAGAGATTGTAAGAGTAGAAGATAGCGCAATTGTAAGACAAACTGTAGGTTCTAGTTATAATGTTTTAAATGACACATTAGCTAGAAGAACGTATGATGAGTCAGGGGACTATACTGTAACTCCATATCGAGTGCAGCTTAAAGAGCATTTAAGAACTACTAATGCAAATACCCAGATTACGGTAGTTGATGGTATGTATACTGCAGCCTCAGGTGGAAACGCTTCTTTATTTTTTAATGTAGTGGCTCCAGGTAAAGCATATGTCAAGGGGTATGAGATTGATTCTATTCGTACCAAGTATGTCTCGCAAGAAAAAGCTCGTGATTCAGTTGCAGTAACCAACAGCACAATTGCTACCCCATTTGGTAATTATGTACTTGCTACCAATATCAACAGTATTCCAGATCTTGCTAATTTAGCTACTTTAAGTCTGTATAATCAATATACAAGTCTTTTAGCCTCTCCTTCAGGCACAAATATTGGTACGGCTAAGATAAGATCTATTGAGGTTGACTCAGGTACCATTGGTACAGCTACAGCAGTGTACAAGTTATATTTGTTTGATATTATAATGGAATCAGGGTATTCGTTTACTCATGATGTTAAACAGCTGTACTACGATAATGCTAGCTATGAAGATTTTACAGCAGATATTGTTCCTACAGCCACAGCATTAATTGGCACCGTAACATCTAATTCTTCAAGTAATACAATTGTAGGTGTAGGTACATCGTTTACAACTCAATTAGCTACAGGGGATTATATTACTCTTGGTACGCAGAGTTTAAGAATTATGGATGTTGCAAGCGCGTATTCTGCTAACGTTACACCTAGACCTTCTAGTAACCTGTCAGGAGTAACTTATAGCTATCAAACAGCTACCATACAAGATTCTGCTTTAAATTCATATATTTTTCCATTACCATACAATGTAATTAAATCGGTAGATACTGGAGGTACAGCAACAACTTACACCTCGCGTCGTGTTTACTCTAGAACACTGTCTGGAGGTAATGTATCAATTACTGCAGGTACAGACGAAGTTTTTAGCGGATTCTCTACAGATAATTATCAACTGGTAATTGCGTCTGGCGGTAACACAGGTAATCATATTAGTCTTACGAGTGCAAATATTACAAGATCGGGCTCCCCTACCGGTAAAATTGTTACTTTAACATTATCCCCAACATATACTAATGAGGATGTAGTATTTGTAACTACGCTACAAAAATCCAATTCGGCAGCAGATAAGAAAGTTAAAACTTTAGTATCCGCTGCAACTGTAGATTATACAACAGAAAATACATGTACTGCAGCTACTATTACATTAGGTAAAGCAGATATATATCAGCTTTCTAATGTTAAAATGTCTTCTAATGCTTTTGGAACTGCGTACCTATCAACAGGTGAAGTTGATATTACAGATAGATTTATTTTTGATAACGGTCAAAGAAATACGTACTATGATGTTGGCACAATTAAAATCAAACCAGAAGCTGCAAAGCCTACAGGTCCTATCAGAATTACATTTGATTATTTTACCCATGGAGCCGGAGACTATTTTTCCGTAGAGTCCTACAACGGGATTGATTATAAGGATATACCTAGCTTCACGTCTGGAGGGATAACTTATAGTTTAAGAGATTGTTTAGATTTTAGATCAAGAATCAATGATGCTGGTACAGGGTTTACGGGTACTGGTGCCAGCATAACAGAATTCCCAGACTTTGAAAATGATGTTATTACAAACTTTGAATATTATCTACCTAGAATTGATAAGCTAGTTTTAGATAGAACTGGTCGAATTCGAGTTGTAAAAGGTATAAGTTCACTTAATCCTGCAGAGCCTCCTACACCAAGTGATGCTATGGTATTGTACATCCATAAGCAAGCAGCATATGTTTTCGATATAACTAAAGATATTACTATATTCCCTGTAGATAATAGACGATTTACTATGCGAGATATTGGACGCATCGAAAATCGAGTTAAAAATCTTGAATACTATACATCATTAAGTTTAGCAGAAAAAGATACTCAGATCTTTCAAATTAAAGATGCTCAAGGCTTTGATAGATTTAAAAATGGATTTGTTGTTGATTCATTTACTGGTCATGGTGTCGGTGATCCTACTAATATCGATTATGCTGTAGCTATTGATTTTAATAAAAACGAAGCCAGACCGTTGTGTGATACTAGGTTTATTAAACTAAGTGAACAAGCTACAACTACTGCAGATAGAACAGCAAATAATTATGTTTTAGTTGGTGATCTATATACCTTAGCATATACGGAAGAGGCATTCCTTACTAACACTAAATCTAGTAAGACAGTTAATTTAAATCCATTTAATGTCGTTTTGTTTAGCGGCAAGATAACTTTAGACCCACCTTCTGATATTTGGTTTGATGATAAAAGAATACCTGATGTATACAGGGATGTGCAGGGCAATTATGATTCCTTGTTAGCTGATGCCAAAGCTAAGGGTAAATACGGAACTGTATGGGGTAACTGGAGAGATCTACGTTACGGTAATTCAGGCAATGAATTAGTGCAACAACTAGATGGTATTAACTATACAGTTACAGAAACTATTAATACTACGGTAAATAATGATATTGTTGTTTCAAAGACCGTTATACCTAAGATGCGTAATGCAGTTATTAGATTTGATGCTGAGGGTATGAAGCCTAATACAAGGTTATATGCATATTTTAATTCTATTGATGTTACCCCATTTTTGAATAGAGTAGCGAACACTATTGTTATTAGCGACCCTAATTTTTATACTAATGTAACAAGCGGTCTTGATTATATTGCTAGCCCAATCTTAACCGACGCCACTGGTAATGCAAGTGGATATTTCAGCTATATAGCAGATATTCATAAATTTAATACTGGGCTTTATACGTTTAGACTAACTGATTCCTCGATTAATTCGGTAGCTGATCAAGAGACTTTTACTGAAGCTACATTTAATAGCTCGGGTGAATTGAGAAGTATAGCTAACGAAATTGTTTCAACAAGAAATGCTAAATTAGATTCTACGATTGTAACACAAGAAAGAACTCAAGTTATAGCTAGTAGTGTTAGTAGTGATAATGGAGGAGGTGGGGGAGGAGGCCAAAGCGGTAGTGGCAGTGTTGATACTAATGATACTCCTGCAGTACAGGCGGTACAAACTACTGTTGGTGGTTATATAACGCAAGTTTATGTTAATGTCTTTGGTAGACAACCGGATCCAGGCGGATTAGCGTTCTGGGAGACACATTTTAAATCTCAAGGTATTACCGAAGCAACATTCAATGCTATGTCAGTTAACGTCACCAACACGACCAATGGTGCTCTCTCTGGTACTGCTGTACTTAATCTCGAAGCGGGGCAGATTTTTCAAGCAACGGAAACACTTATAACTGCTGGACTCCCAAATAATGAACAAGCTAATAAAAACGGTATACTTAACCAAATTACTAGTAGTACGACCCAGCCTAATCTCGAACTTGGCAAAGCTGCTGTAAATTGCGCAATGGCAATGACAAATGGTGTAGCTAACGGTGCTGCTGCAGGTGCAATTACCGCAAGAGCAATTTTAAAATAAGAAAACTATGGCATATAATTTATTAGACCCACTAGCACAAACTTTTTTTATCGATACCCCGTGTATTGTTACAAAAGTTGATTTGTATTTTTCAGCAAAAGACATTGCTATTCCTGCTCATATTGCTATTAGAAAAAATGTTAATGGAGACCCTGGGCCCTATGTGGTGCCTTTCTCACAAAGCTACATATACCCAAGTACTGTAAATGTTACCAGCAATGCTAATGTTGCAACTACTGTTACTTTTTCAAGCCCTGTATTTTTAGATATAGGTGAGTACTCTTTAACTTTAGGTTCAGACTCCAAGAACTATAGAGTATGGGTATCTGAACTAGATGGTATTGACACTGTAACTTCAAAGAGAATTACCGAGCAGCCATATGTTGGTACCCTATATCAATCGCAGAATGCATCTTCCTGGACACCGAAGCAGGCAGAAGATCTAAAGTTTAAGTTGTACCGAGCAGTATTTAATACAAGCACAACAGGGTCTATTAATTTTCTTCCAGCGCTAGGAGAATACAAACTTGGTACACTAGAAGAAAATCCGCTGGAAGTTTTCCCGTCTAGTGCCACACTCAGAGTACACCATTTTAATCATGGTCTGTCTGATGGAGGTTATGTTGTTTTGGGTGGATTAGCTAATGCTCGATCCGTATCAGGAAATATTAGTGCTTCTGTATTAGGCAATGTTAATGCATTTTATGGTGTTAATTCTAATACGTTTATAGATGTTGGCCTTGCGGTTTCTAATGCTACCTTGTCTTCTTATACAGTTACATTACCAATACCCGTAACAGGTGTAACAAAAGCAACTCGGTTTGGTGGTTACGGTATGTATGCTACTCAAGACACTCAATTCGATACTATATTCCCTGTCTTGTCTACAGTTACCCAGAGTGTAAGCACCGTTACTCCAAGCTTTAAAGCTACATCTAAAACTTATGGTGTAGATTCTGCTTTTACAAAGATGTCTATTGCGGATAATGATTTAACAGAAACTAAGTTAATAGCAGGCAATGCTACAACTCAGTTTAACCTTTCCAATGCTTCTTCCTTTATATACAAAGTAGAATTAAATACTACCAATTCTTATATAGCCCCGCTGATTGACAGCAAGCAAATTGGATTAGTATTAGCTAAGAATCTAGTTGATACCCCGACCTATGCTAATAAGAACTTGTCTTACGATATTAAAACTATTGTAACTGCTAATACAACAGCCAATGTTACCGTACTATCTGGTAACATTAATGGTGCTAATATAGGTATGATTAATTTTGTAACTGCTTCTGATATTTCTAATGCGATAACAATTGTTAACGGCACCTATATCAATATTACCGGTGCTAATCCTAATAATGGACAGTTCAGAGTAATTGATGTAATAGACAGTGGCTCAAATGTTAAGATTGTTGAATTAAGCGGAAATGCGTTAACTACAGACATAACTACAAACACCATTTATACAATTACTAATGGTATAAATTTTGTTGCAGAAGAAGCAGCAACCGGAGGCAGTGTATACTCCAAATATATCACCAGACAATTTGACTTTATTAACGATTCTACATCTATTAATTTACGTGTAGATGTGTGTAAGCCTGCTGATGCAACAGTCTCCTTCTACTACAAAGTAAAAGAGCTAGGTGAGACCGAAATCTTATCTGAACAAGAGTTTATTAAGCTTACCAATGTAGCGGTACCAACATCATTGTCAGGTGAGTTTTATGAGGTAGAAAAGCAGATTGATAACTTATCTCCGTTTAACGCTTTAGTATTTAAGGTAGTATTTGAGACGACTAATACTGCACAGGTACCTAAGATTAAAAACTTAAGATTGATTGCATTGGCATAATGAAGTTAATAGTAGAAGGTCAACCTGCTTTAGTCAGGGATGCTAAGAGTAAGGCTATTATTATGCAGGATACTGATAGTTTTAGGGTATACCGGGCAGAAAAAGCTTTTAGAGAAAACTATGCTAGATCTCACACATCGACGCAAGAAGATATAAATAATATTAAAGATGAACTTAAAGACATAAAAGAACTAATGTTTACTTTAATTCAAAAAATAGAACATAACAAGGCTAACTAATGGCAACTATTATTTTAAGAGACGCTGGATCAATCACCAGTCCAGGTTCGACTGCAAAAGGCTCACCTCTAACAAATTTAGAGGTTGATAATAACTTTTCTAATATAAACGTTACATTAGGGGTTTTGTCTAATCTAACTACAACTGCTCAGGGTAACCTGGTGGTAGCTATCAATGAGTTGGTTACCTCCAATGCAACTCAAAACACTCAAATTACGCTACTAACTACTAATTTAGCAACAACTAATGCCAATATTGGTGTATTATCAGGGTTAACAACATCTAACACTGGTAATTTGGTTAGTGCAGTTAATGAATTAAATGCTAGCTCTGGTGTTGTAGCAGCTACGTATGGTAATGCTACTATTGTACCAGTAATTACAGTTAATGCCAAAGGACGAATTACTTCAGCAGCTAATGCAACTATAACTGTTGATCTTTCTGCATATGCAAGCACCGGCAAAGCCATAGCTATGGCAATAGTATTTGGCGGATAACTAATCAATAATACATCAAGGAAATTTAAATGTCTATTCCAAATATTGTTAACGTAAGTAATATTCAAGGCAAAAGCTTTGGTAATACTTTAACTACCTCCAACGCTATAGTAGTTGTAAATGCTGCGAGTTCTGGTAATTGTGTTAAGATCAATAACATTGTTCTTGCCAATTTTAGTAACTCTGCTGCTACTGCTAACGTTGAATACAATAGGGCTGCTGCCGGTACTGGTACCGCAACATTCTTAGTATCTCAAGTCTCTATCCCTTCTGGTGCCTCTCTTATCGTTACCGATAAGTCCACTGGATTTTACATGGAAGAAGATACAAGTCTTAAGGCAGTAGCCGGTACAGCCAATGCACTACAAGTATTTGTTTCCTTTGAAGTAATTAGTTAATATAGGATAGTAATGTCTACTCGCTATCAAGCCGGTATTATTCGGCCGGGTTATAACGCCTTAAAAGTACCAAACCCACCTACCATTGGTACTGCTACAGCTGCGAGCGCAACCACTATATCAGTTGCGTTTACTGCACCTTCTGATGTTGGAGGTGGAGCAATATCAGCTTATACAGCGTTTTCTGGTTGTGGGGCCTACACATCTTCAAATACAACCTCACCTGTAACGGTAACTGGATTGACTACAGGTACATCTTATACCTTTAAAGTTATTGCTACTAATGCGTTCGGTCCAAGTATTCCTAGTTCAGTAAGCAATAGTGCAACCACATGGGCTGTTCCTGGTGCGCCAACAATTGGAACTGCTACTGTTTCTGGAACCACCGCATCTGTGCCATTTACAGCACCAGCAAGCAATGGTGGTGCAACAATTACTACCTATACTGCCACATCATCACCTGGTGGTGTTACTGGTACGTTAAGTCAAGCGGGTTCAGGTACTGTAACAGTAAGTGGTTTAACTGCCGATACCTCGTATACCTTTACAGTTACGGCCACTAATGCTGTTGGTACAGGTGCAGCAAGCGCTGCCTCTAATAGTATCACTGCGCAGGTTGTTGGTCAACAAGCCTTTACAACTACAGGTGCTTTTACATGGGTTGCCCCAACCGGGGTCACATCAGTCTCTGTTGTTGCCGTAGGTCCTGGTGCAGGGGGATGTGGACCTGGTACTGGAGGTGCTGGTGGAGGAGGCGGATTGGGCTACATAAATAATTATACTGTTATACCTGGAACAACTTACAATTTAAATGTTGGTGTTGGAGCCACAGCAACTCCCCTTACCGATACTTATTTTATTTCTACATGTGTTGTAAAGGGTGGCAGAGGCTCACGACCAGCCGGGGGAACTTACACCGGTACTGGTGGAGGTAGCGGTGGACCAGGTGGTGCATCTAACCCCAATGCCGGTGGCGGCGGTGCAGGTGGATATTCTGGAAGTGGTGGTACTGGAGGCGCTGCCGGCGTCAGCAACGGTGCCTCTGGTTCCGGAGGAGGGGGCGGTGGAGGGGGGGCATTCGCACGCGCATATAACTGTGAAACTGTGTCCGGCGGCGGTGGCGGTGGCGGTGTAGGAATTATGGGTCAAGGTGCAAGTGGTGCTGGTGGTATCGGTAGTGCAAACACGGGGTGCGGAGGAGGCGGTGGTAGCGTTGTAGGTTCATATGGTGCGACTGGCGGACAGGGCTATTATCAAGGTTACCAAAGTGGACCCGGGGGATTATATGGTGGGGGGGGTGGTAAAGGCTTCAATCACGGTAGTGGTGCAAGTGGAGCAGTTCGAATCATCTGGCCTGGAACTACCCGAACATTCCCATCAACGAACACGGGAGATTTATAATGCCTAGTTTTAATGGTATCTGGACAGCCAACCAACAATTTCAAGCAGTTGGAGGGAGCACATGGCCTTCATTTCCAGGTGCACCTACAGCGGCTGTAGCAACAGTAGCCAGTGGTACATCTGTATCGGTTGCCTTTACAGCTCCTAGCTCTGCGGGCTTCCCTGCAACTATAACAGGGTATATTGTTACATCTAGTCCCGGTGGTCTAACTGGTACAGGTTCATCATCTCCAATTGTAGTTACTGGTTTAACTACAGATACTGCTTATACATTTACTGTAAGTGCCATTAATGCAACAGGCACCGGGCCTTCAAGCGCAGCATCAAGCAGCGTAACTCCTGTAAATGCGTTTGTTGAAGATGTGTTTAGTACATATATTTATGAAGGCAACAATGGAACGCAAACCATAGCTAATGGTATTGACTTGACTGGTAATGGTGGACTAGTTTGGATTAAAGATAGAACACAAACATGGAGTAACTTATTAGTTGATTCTGCTAGAGGCAATGGTAATGCTTTGTTTTCAGATAGTACTTCTGGATCTACAGCAGGGTACGGGGTTGATTTAGCATCAAATGGATTTACACTTACTAGCGGAGATAATATCTCAAATAAAGTAAGATCCTACATCTCATGGACATTCCGCAAACAACCTAAGTTTTTTGATATTGTGACGTATACGGGGAATGGTACAAATGGAAAACAGATTTCTCACAGTTTGGGTTCTGCCCCAGGAATGATCTGGGTCAAACGTACAGATGCTACCCGTAGTTGGGTTTGTTTCCATCGATCTCTTGGTACCGGGGGTTTACTTAAATTAAACCAAGATATAGTTGCGGAAACTAACACTGCACTTTGGAACAGTATAACCCCTACATCATCATATTTTGAAGTAAATAATGATTTGGATGTTAACGCATCTGGTGGCACCTACGTAGCCTACCTATTCGCCCATGACGCAGGAGGCTTTGGCCTGACGGGTACGGACAATGTTATAAGCTGTGGGACGTTTACAGGTAATACTACTGTTAACCTCGGCTTTGAACCACAGTGGATTTTATTAAAAAATTCCGGAGGTGTAGGAAATTGGTACATCCACGACACTATGCGTGGCTGGCCTGTAAGCGGCGATGCAAAAGTTTTGTACCCTAACCTTACTTCAGCAGAAAGTGGAACAGCACAAATATTCCCCAACGCAACAGGATTTAGCACTTCAATCGGCGGCGGTACCTACATCTACATCGCCATACGCCGTGGCCCGATGAAAGTGCCTACTGTGGGGACTAATGTGTTTTTACCGCAAACTCGTTCTGGTACAGCAGCCTCTGCTACGGTGACGGGAGTTGGGTTTGCGCCAGACTTAACTATATTTAATACTCGGAATAGATCAGCTCTTGCTTGGAACTTTCCTTTTTGTGACCGACTTAGAGGACCGCAACAACAATTACATTCAAACACTACCGCCGCACAGGCTAAGAATGACTATGGTCTGTTGGAATATACTATGGATGGAATGATATTAGGAAATGACGGAACCGATTCGGGTATTAATTACAGTACTAGTACCTATGCCAACTATTTTTTTAAACGTGCCCCCGGCTTCTTTGATGAGGTTTGCTATACGGGTACGGGAAGTGCTACGACACAGACGCACAATCTAGGGGTTGTCCCCGAGTTGATGATTACAAAATCTAGGTCAGCTATAAATTCTCCTGCGTGGGGTGTGTATCACTCGGCGCTAGGCAATACCAAATATCTAAACTTTTTGACCGCTTCGGCGGATGTAAATGCGTCCTACTGGAACAATACAACCCCGACTGGAAGTGTATTTACAGTAAACAGTAACGGGGCTGTAAATGCCTCTGGCCAAACCTACGTCGCCTACCTATTTGCAACCTGCGCTGGCGTTTCCAAAGTCGGTTCATACACAGGCAACGGCACAACCCAGACCATCAACTGCGGCTTCACAGCAGGGGCTAGGTTTGTCCTCATTAAGCGTACTGACGATACAGGTGGCTGGTACACCTACGACACAGCCCGAGGCATGACATCAGGTACTGCCCCTTACTCACTTTTAAACGCCCACACCCACCAAACCGGGAATATGGAAGTCGATACGTCTGGCTCTGTGACCACAGTATCAACAGGCTTTGCTCTGAGTTCAGCAGGCTTGGCGGCAATCAACGTGAATGCTGGAACATACATATTTTTAGCAATCGCATAAAAAAGGAAAAATTATGCAAATTAGAATCAGAGAATCAAGCGCAGTAATGTATGTTGACGAATTTCGTCGAACATATTCTAATTTACAACTACCTGATACATTGACTGAAGAATGGCTAAATGCCAATGGTGCCGATGTTGTGTTTCAAGGCCCACAGGCTACAACAATACCTCCTTATGAATTTAGCTATTATAGTGGTGTAGAACAAAAAGACGGCAAGTGGTATACGAAATATTCAGTTGGACCGGTCTTTACTGATCTACCAGCTACTGAAACTGTACCAGCACAAACTGCCCATGAGCAAATGGTTGCATACAGAGCCAGAATAGATGCTGAGTATGCCACCAATGCTCGTGCATTGAGAGATGAATTATTAGCAAAGACCGATTGGACACAGGTTGATGATTCACCTATAAGTAATGTTATAAAGAGCCAATGGGCAACATACCGTCAGGCTCTTCGTGATGTGCCTGCGCAAACTCAGTTTCCATGGATTATAGAATGGCCAGTTAAGGTATAAAAAATGAGTAGAAAATACGTTGGTGGTATTATTACCGCAAATCCTTCAGCAACTACAGCCACCTCGGCCAAAGGTATTTGGACACTTGATCAAGCATCTAATTTTATTAAGCAAAGCATTTGGCCTAGATCCCCGGATGCTCCTGTAATAGGTACTGCATCAGTTTCTGGATTAACAGCAAGTGTACCTTTTACTGTACCATCTAATATCGGTAGCGCTGCAATAACAAGTTACCGAGCAACCTCGACCGCTGGCGGATTTACAGCTACGAGCGCAACATCACCTATTAGTGTTACAGGTTTAACTGCTAATACGTCATTCACTTTTTCTGTAACCGCTACAAACGGAGCTGGAACCAGTGCTCCAAGTGCAGTTTCTAATAGTATTACTACCGCCGATATTCCTGGTGCTCCAACAATTGGTATTGCTACTGTTTCTGGAACTACTGCATCTGTACCATTTACAGCTCCAGCAAGCAATGGTGGTGCAATAATTACTACCTATACTGCTACTTCTTCACCTGGGAGTATTACAGGTACATTGAGTCAGGCAGGTTCAGGTACCGTAACTGTTAGTGGATTAACAGGTGGAACTTCATACACATTTACCGTTACCGCTACTAATGCTGTTGGTACAGGGGCAGCTAGTGCAGCATCTAATAGTGTGACAGCACAGGTTATTGGTCAACAAGCATATATCACCGCAGGTTCTTATTCATGGGTAGCCCCAGCTAGTGTTACTTCAGTCTCTGTTGTTGCAGTTGGGGGTGGAGGGCGTAAGTCCGGAGCGGGGTTAGGTTATAAAAACAATCGTGCTGTTTCACCCGGAAGTTCATACACAGTAGTAGTTGGCGCTGGCGCTCCCGCCACAGGAACTAGGTGCGGGGGGGACTCATATTTTGTTAGTACCGCCGTGGTTAAAGGTGGCGGAGGAGCGGAAGTAACTGCTGGAACATATGTTGGAGATGGCGGGGGAAATGGCGGGACAGGTAGTACTTGCGCTAATGCCGCCAGTGGGGCTGGTGGTTATTCCGGTAATGGTGGTAAACATGCCACATGTGCAAATTCCGCTGGCAGTGCGGGTTCTGGCGGTGGCGGTGGCGGTGGTGGTTTGGGGTTCAATAATTGTTGCCAGTTTGCAAGGGGTGGCGGCGGCGGGGTAGGTATTCTTGGAGAAGGTGCAAACGGTACCGGCGGGCAAGCATATCGCGGAGGAGGTGGGGGCGGTGGTAGTGGTGGAGCGGCGGGATTAAATGGGTTTCCAAATAACCCAGCGTCCTCTGGTGGTGCATATGGCGGCGGAGGAGGGGACGCTGGCCCACCCGCCGCTGGCACTTCAATCGGAGGTGGAGGCGCAGTCCGTATTATCTGGCCCGGTACATCCCGCTCATTCCCATCAACAAATACCGGCGATCTTTAATTAAGGAAAAAACATGAATCTTTATATCGAAACAGAAAACGGAACATTTAAAAACCACCCTGCATTTGAAGATAATCTTATTCAAGCATTTGGTGAAATCCCCACTCATTGGGAGCCATTTATACGTGTTGCACGGCCTACCCCTGGTTTGTATCAGGTGCTAGCATCTGAAGAGTCAGTTTATACTAAGATCGATGGTGTTTGGAAAGACGTATGGACTTTACCTCGGGATATGACTGCTGAAGAAAAGACTGCTGCCCAACAGGCTACAATTACAGCGTTTAATAATCGTGAGCAAGCTGAAAACTGGTCAGCATGGACTCTTGATGAGGCTACCTGTACAATGGTTCCCCCAATTCCTCGCCCTGAACCAAATTCTATGAAAATCGGACTTGGTATTGGGACTTACTGGTGTGGTGCAGATAACAACTGGAAAGATACACCCAGATACCCATTTGACGAAAAGTCTTATAAATTTGATTATACTGCATGGCAATGGGTAGAAGTAACAGCTAGTTAATCTGGATTAACCTTCGAACAGTGGTTATATGTTTTGTTTGTATATATAATTGTATACATTAACAAAGAAGTTACATTATGAAAAAATCATCTAGTAAAATTAAAAAAACAGTTACTCAGGCTGATCTGAATACCCAATTGCAGGTAGCTCATCACTTCCCATGCCCTATCTATTTAATTGAGCGACCAGATTTTTTAGAGACTGTTAACGCAGTATCAGAAGAAGCCTTAGAAGTTCGGCGCAAAGATGTAGATCTTAACGAGATTTATCCTGTCTATATGACGGATAACTTTTTTGGTGATCCACGTATGGCGGATTTTACTCAGTTTGTCGGAGCCACAGCCTGGAATATTCTTAAAGAGCAAGGATATGACATGCAAGGTAAAGCGGTACAGTTTATGGAAATGTGGACACAGGAACACCATAAGCATTCTGCAATGGATGCCCATGTTCACGGATACGGTTCTCAGATAGTCGGCTTTTATTTTCTTGAGACACCAGAAAATGGGTCTAACGTTGTGTTTCATGATCCTCGAGCAGCTAAGGTTCAGATTGACTTACCAGAGCAAGATATGAGTTTAGCAACCTCTGCAAGTAAGATGATTAATTTTACTCCTAAACCAGGGTTAATGATTTTTGCTAATTCTTGGTTAATGCACTCGTTTACTCGTCATGCAGCAGAGCTCCCTATAAAATTTGTACATTTTAATCTAGCTGTAATTCTTGACCCCCAGGCTACTTGTTCAGTTCCTGCAGCTGAAGTAATATGAACACCTATCATATACGGTTTAATAAATCAAGAGGTCAGACCGGACGAGGTACAATGGATCATGTTTGGCGAGTGTTTGAAGGTGAGAAAGAATATCTTTTTAAAAATTTAGATATTACAGTACCTATTAAAAGTGAAAAAGATAAGAATGGTAATGATTACAATATTACTTGTACTGGTTACTTAAAAGCAGATAAGACAACCTCCACTGCTATCATAACTTCAAGTGTAGCTTAGTTATATTATAGAATAATCTTCAAGGGCCTACGGGCCCTTTCCCTATAAATATACCATAATATTTGGGGA
>Ga0164293_10002467_pt1 | contig 15672 bp, 15 predicted proteins | sample GEODES118metaG_FD_111487 | JGI IMG/M metagenome (GOLD analysis project Ga0164293, IMG submission 111487) | Eutrophic lake water microbial communities from Lake Mendota, Wisconsin, USA - GEODES118 metaG | ecosystem: Environmental > Aquatic > Freshwater > Lake | place: USA: Lake Mendota...
GCCTTCGCCATTTTTATGATTTTTAAATAATGAAGAAGAGCTTGCTCATCGAAATAATCTTTCTTCGGCATCACGCGGCCCCAATCTACTCCAAGCCGAAAGGAATTAGCTCCGAGTTCCTGAGCGAGATTAAGTTCAATTTCTGGTTTTGACCAAAATTGAAGTCTCTCTCCAGGTGCATTTGTTTGAGTCCAAGTTCTTATGTTGCCTTGTTTTCCCCAGTCCATCCAAATGTCTGGTAAGTGGTCTTCCACTTGTCCAGGGGCATTGGCGACACCAAAAATAAAACCTTCAGGGAAGGTGCCCCCGAAGGTTAATGATGGAGAAAAAATCACCAGAAAAAAAATAAAATAGAAGATACGCATCGTTTAAGCGGCCAAAATATCTATGTGTTGCGATTCGAGATGTTCTTTTAAAAGTTCTAAAGCTTCAGCATGGAGCTGACAAATTCTTCCCTCTGAGAGATTAACGACTTTTGATATTTCAAAGAAGTTTAAATCCTCAAAATACTTTAGAGTCAGAATAAGTCTCATGGTTCGAGGTAATTCATCCATAACGACACCAAGAGTTTTTTTCAAAGAGTAATTTTCAAATTCTGAATTTTGAAGATTCCCTGCTGATACAGTTTCACCCTCGACATACTGTTTAATCGTATCACCGCTCTCATACTGCTCCATTCGGATCATATCTTTTGATTTAAAAGGTAATATGTTCGACATTTCCATCGAAGTAGGCGAGCGTCCTAGCTCCTCAGTAAGACTATTTTTTGCTCTTTTATATTTTTTCTGTTTATTTCTTTCTGAACGAGTCATCCAGTCTTGCTTTCTTAGTTCATCAATAATTTCTCCACGTATTCTGAATTCTGCGTAGGTTTTAAATTGATTCTTCTTATCTTTCTTATACTTATTCATGGCATCGATAAGACCAATGATGCCCACCATGACTAAGTCCTCAAATTCTAAGACTTGATGGTACTGGTAGTGGTAGTGCTTGGCCCAATAACGAATGGTAGGCATAAAATTTTTTATGATTTCCTGCCGAGAAGATTCTTGTGGGTTAATTTTAGATTCCATTTATGCCTCCGAGTGAATGGAGTCATTGTCACATGAAATGGGATCTAAATTGGGCCTATACGTAACAACAGGGACTTAGCCCCTGCGGTCACTTGAATTGAAAAATTTAATTAAAAGTTTTGCCAGAATTAGTTGGCGATTAAGTCGTAGTGTTCTTCTTCCATGAACGCTTCTGGTGAATTTAGCCATTCTTGGTATTCTTCCAGATCGAGTATTTCATCTCTGAAGATGACTACTCTCCAGTTAGCTTGGTTTTGATCCAAGACCATTTCAAAATCCTGATCTAGGAGTTTTTCTTTTATTGTCGTTGAGAGGGAGTCAAACGAAGTCTGAGCTTCAAGTCTAAGAATCTTCTTATTCTTCATGATGTAGTAGTGTGGACTCATGAATTCACCCTCCTGGCAGAAGAAAGAAACTAATCATTAGTTTCCCTTAGTAAAGATGGTTTCATGGATTAAAGGACTTCACAATATCCCATGTGAAATTTTTTTATGAAATGAACTTACAACCAAAGATCATCCGCATTTAATACTCAACTTTTTGCCCCGGTTAAGGCCGATTTCAAAGTTAAACTACTCAAGGTAAATAATTTGACCCCTATCCATAGTCGTTTGTCCATCGGTTGCACCGTTATTTTGAATCTCACCATGTTCAACCGAGGCAGAGATCTCTATTTTCCCACCTGAGAGTATTTCCTCAACACGTAGGCCAAATTGGTCATAGAAACTCCAGTCTGGTCTATCGTTGACAAAGTAGGGCCTTGTATCGCCCGCATTTGCCTCTATATTTGCAACAATAGATCCTTTTCTTAAGATAACATGTCCACCTTTTCCGCCACTAACTGGATCACGACATTTATCACCTCCACAAGAATAGTTATCTTCGCTTTCAGCTTCAAGAGATCCTGCCCCTGTTCCATTTACGTAGATATTTTTAGCACTACCATAAACATCAACAGTTCCTCCTGACGCCCCCCAAGTTTTGTAGTTAGTATTTACTGTAGAGGAAGCAGACGCCATAATGTTTCCCACTCTTCCTTTTTCGTGAATTGTAACTTGTCCGCCAGCTCCAGCTAAAAAGTTCGAAGATTTGAAACTTTGCTCTCTCGTTGGAATTTCACCACCCTCGGCCATGATGTCTCCTGCCTCACCATAGATGTCCACAGTTCCACCTTGTCCCATTTTATTTGACCAATTACATAATTCTGAATTAGGTTCTCCTGTTTTACAGTTATAACTAAGGCCACCAATGTAATCTCCATAAAATGCAAAAGCACCACCCCTTACATCGATCGTTTTGGCACTTCCAGATTCGTAGATAGTAACTTCTCCACCTCGGCCTGATCCATGAATTTGGTTCGGTCGGCCTCTTGCCTCAATGTCTTGGGCTTGTCCGTAAACCTTGACTGTTCCCCCGTCAATAGGATCCCCTTTGAACTCATCTGATTTATAACCCATTCCTCCAACACCAACGGAATTAACTTGGATGTTTTTAACAATGACACCCTCCATGATTTCTACAATTCCAGGAAGGACAACGATATTATGAGAATTTGAAAAAATGTTTTGAGCAGTTAAGCCTGAATTTATTTTGATCTGAACTCGCTCTAAGAATTCTTGTTCATAGGCCAACAAATCTGAGTTCATGCCTGAGTTTGAGACAACATCTCCCAAGTCTATCTTCGAACCAAAAATATTAATATGTCTTCCGCGAGTAGGCGGGACATGACAATCATCGTCAGACTGATATGAACTAAAATCTGGGAATCTTGTACATTCAGGTATTTTCTCAGAAATGCCATTCCTATAGTAGGCACCATTCCTTCCACTGCCATTGATCCCACCCAGAAAAGTGTTGGATTCACTCTCTCCAATCAGTCTAATATTTGAATTCCAATCTTCATTTAATTGAATGCCGGAGTAATGACCTGCACTGGCTTTTATCAAAACGACTCCTGAAAGATTTTTTTGATTTGTATTTGCTGTTTCGTAAGCCTTTTGAGGGGATAAAAATGGCCTATTAGAGTTATTAATTAAACCTGTTTGATCATTACCACTTTGAGACAGATAGATCGTAGGTGGTTGAATAACATTTATAGTAACAGTGGCCACTGACGAGTCATTCACTCCGTCATTTACTTTAAATTTAAATAAGTCCTGTCCGTAGTAGTCAGCCAAGGGAGTGTAGGTTAGTGAAGAGCCGCTACCTCCTAGGGATCCATAACTCGGTTGGGAGATAATTTGATAAGTTAAATTCTTGTTTTCAGGGTCGGTGCCAGATAAAACAATTGGCTTGGTTTGATTAAAATGACTTACGACTGTTTGTGAGTTTGCAATAGGGGCAAGGTTACCGGGATCAATTCTAATGACTAATTCATTAGAAATTGGCGTGACTCCCAGATTATTTATAGCAAATACTTTTACATAATATGTTTGTCCATTAGTCAGTGAATTTATTCTACAGGGAGAAAGAAAGCAAATTGCAACACTTGTATAATTCGAGCTCGACGTTCCATATTTTACTTCATAGCTCATGGCCCTTTCACTGTTTGACCAAGTGAAATTTATTTCTCCGGATTGTGAGGTTGATCCAGTGAATGCAAACTGACCAGGAGGCAATAAATAGAGGCCAAAATTTTCCGTTAAAGTGGATTCTGAGTTTTCAAAAGGATTAATCGAGTTACAACTAGTAACAAATGCCAAAATTAAAATGAGGAAGAACGTTCGTATTAAAACCATTCATTTTCCAGTCATTACATATGATGATTTATCGGCTTTATAGAAAGATAAGTTGAGCTAAATTGTCTAAAGTGCTGGAATCTCTTAGGAATTGGATCTATGCCTACAATAGGACCTAGAAATTTGGATGGTTAGGCATGTTTCAATCTTATTTGAGGAGATTCTGGCCTTTGTTGACGACCAAAATCGTATTTCAGAACTAATTCTCGACATTTGTTTCATCGAAAATATGAATCAATGAGACGCCAAAACCGGCCTCAGTTTGATCAAATTCGGCCAACTTGTCTTTCAGGATTAGGCTTCGATAGAAAATCTCTGACTTTAGACTGAAACTTTTAACTTTATTTATGGAGCCCAATCCCAGTTGGTAACCGTTACTTAGTTTGGTCTTGAAACCATTTTCCGATTCTGGAAATGCAAGTCGTATGTTTCCAGCAGCAAAAAGACTAAAGTGTTTAAACTCTTTGATGACTTTTTCGGTCCCTAAAGTAAGTTGTGTTGTCGTGATATTTTCGAGTTGAAATCTTGTTGTGGAAATAGATTTACCAACAAGATTCTGTACTCTCGATAGGGACGCCCATAGACCTACTGATTGACTCAAGTGGAGCTGCCCCCCAAGACCATATTTAATTAAATTCTGCTCAGAACCAGAAAGGGTCATTGAACGAGCGGAATTATCGTTGATAGAGTAATGGTTTAATTCACCAAAAATAAAGAGATTGATTTCATTTTTAAAAACGAGGTCAACCTTTCCACCAACTCCATAACCACTCTTTGAGATAAAGGTAACTTTATCGTTCGTCTGTAAATTGGTAGTCGTCAATTTCGCTGAGAGAAGGCCCGTATTTAAGGTAAAAGAGCTAACTTTAAAATATGAAATATCAGAGACGGTATCTTCTTTTTTAATTTGATTTTCTTTTATTTCCAAGGGGAAATTATCATTCGAAGATGTCATTTGATGATCTTCTGGGAGCTTTATGATCATTTTAGGGAAAATTTTGTCTGCCAAGCCATTAAATTCCTTATTCAATTTAAAAAATTCGGTTAAAGAGCCATTTTTTCCGTAAATAGGTTTTAGATTATGCTTGTAGAGAATTTTTGAAACAGTGTCACCGTCTTTGACAACATAAGACTGAAACCCAAATGCAGAAAATGCAAAGATAAAACTAAATAAAATAATAAATTTTAATTTTATATCTCTTCCCCTGAAAAGTAGAAGCATTAATTATGACCGGGTTTATTTCAATTGGTCACGATAAAAGAGATATTTTTTATCAGGTGCAAACTATCTGGAGACACTTTGGCCATAGTTTCCCTTCGCACCGAAAATTTTCGTTGAAATATTTTTAACTAACGGATTTTACTAACCATTCTAATGGCATCAAAAATGCTTGATGATTGTTAACGAAATGTTTCCCGCCAGGATGGTAGGAAGATTAGCGTTACAATTTAAATTCTCAGTAAGTGTCTCAAGGAAGCGAGCGGTGAGAGACCAAGGTATGGTCCCGCCTGGTTCAAGGAAGAACCAAATTTTTTAAAATTTCAGGTTAGAGCAGTCAGCATTAAAACGTGAGGAAGCACACGTGAGGCCTGTCGCATTTTTCTTTTTAAGTGAATAGAGAAAGAAATCATCACAGTAGAATTGAAGAATATCTTTGGATATTTTTTTATTTTTAATTTTAGTTACTAACTCATCAGCGCAAATTTCATAATTATCTTGTCCAAGTGGTGCGGGCGACCCTAATAATTCTTTAAATGGACCTTTGTCTAAAGTGATACAATCTCCATAGCAAAATGTACCTTTTAAAATATTTCTACAGCCCTTAGGCATCGTATATTTTTTTCCACCGTGTATGACTTTTTTGATTTCATGCCAACTGGTTTTAATTTCTAATTCTCCAGGAACAACTTGATGAGAAACAATTGATTTCTTGGCCTTAATTGTCTTTTCGAAAGGGGAAAAGGTTTCTTTTGTTAAAGGTGAACACCCAAGCTTTGAATCTAGTTTCCAATCTCCACTAGTGATTTCTGGCTGAGTAAAGGTTGAAATGTTTTTAAGACCAGAGCATTTATTTTGAGCGATCTTTAAACAAGTTTCTCCAGACCACATTTGTAGTGTCGTCGTAAGGCTTGCCCATAAATTACCATCACCAGGTTGCATTTGGAGTTTTTCTGTACTGAAGTTTTGAATGCTTTCTTCTTCAATGATGTTTGAATTTAAACAAGAAAAACGACATTTGATGGTCGCTTCAAAGCCACTTTCTTCCTTATAACTATTTCTGCCTTGGCAGTGATTTTGATAGATAGGGGAATTGATTTCATCCTGATCTTCAAGATTTTTTTTCAAAACCAATTGTGGCATCAAATAATCTTGTGCCCAAAGATGATTGGCCAGGAAGAAAATAAAAAAGACAAAATTCACTCTCATAATGAGAGATTACAGTTGAGTCGTATTAATTCCAAGTGGTTTTCGGAAAGAGTGTCAATTTGACCATGAGAAGTGGTCACTGAGGGTGCTCATCTTGTCACCATCTGACTTGTAGTAGAGCTAAGTTATTGATTGGTGGATCTCTTTGGTTTGGCACGAAAGGTGCTTTAGTTCTCTACAACAGGGCCACTAGGATGGTGGCACTAGGGAAGTTCAGGATGAAGTCAAGTCAACAAGGAGAGAGATCAAATGGAAATGATTTTTGTATTAGGTGGATTAATGTCGATGATGTTTACAAGCCTAGTTCTCCAGTATTCATCTTTTAAGAGAGTCAAAGTGGGCATCAAATAAGAGGCCCCTTGATGGGGCCTCAAAAAACCTAGTCTAGTATCTCATCAGTGAGTAAATCTTCGAAAAATGCGCCATAAGTTCTAGTCTGATTCAGGAGATGGATTTCCAGAATCCAGGCATTAGGAACAATCACTTCATCCATTTCAGGTAGACCACCCTTAAAATGAACATGGTGGGGGAAATCTCCAATCCGGTGACCATCATTACCTAAATTTAAAATATATCCATAGTGTTCAGCTCGCTCACAAGCATAATCATAAAGTTCTTCCCCACAAACTCGGTTTATATTCCAATAGTTTGAAACTTCTTCAAAAATTTTTTTTGAGGTGTAGGCAATGTTTTTTTCTTCATAGATATCACCCACTGTGAAGGTTTCACCATAATCCGCCTCATGCCCATCGATAACTGGCCCGATATCAATATAGAATATGTCTTCCTCTTGGAGAGTATAGGGAGCACTTTGATCTTTAAAATTGCAGATGGTATTTGGACCAAAACGGATTTTAGGAGGGTGCCATTGTTTTTCTATAGGATACTTTGAACAGATATTCTTATAAAGCAAATAGGCATCGTCTTCGGTCATGCCCGGTCGGATCATGGAAGACAGCTCATAAGTGATTTCACGAGCGACGTTTCTCGCTTGAATGAGTTTTTCAAGCGAGAAATGACCACCAAAATCTTGGATGCCCATTAGAGATTAGATTTTACGAGGTCTGAAGCGCGCTTTCCATCAAATCGACCCTTGATTTGAGGTTGAAGTTCTTTCATGATCGCCCCCATATCTTTTGCACCTTTCGACTTAATATCTTGAATGAGTGCAACGACCTCTGATTCTTCCATTGCCTTAGGTAAATAGGCCTTCACAACATCGAGTTCTTTGATAATTTTATCATGAGCTGGTGTTCCTGCTTGATAAAGCTCAAGAGAGTCTTGCAGACGTTTAGCATGGGCCACAGTGACTGTTAGCTCATCAGTTGGTTTAGCAGCTGTATTGTTCTTGATGAATTCAGCTTTGAGCATTCTGAGTGCATCCAAGCGCTCTTGTTGTTTGGCCTTCATCGCTTCTTTGATATCGTTATTTACTTGATCCATCATCGACATAATTACCTTACCTTTTCATATTTTCCATATGGAGTTCTAGAGTCATATCTTTATGTGTTTTTAGAAATTGATAAAGAGATTGAAGTTCATCAATACTTTTACTCTCAAGCCGGAATTTTTCATCCATGTATTGAGACTTACCTTTAAAGCCGGATTCTTTAATAAGGCGATTGACTAGTTTTTGGGCATCTTTATCAAAACCTGTTGTGAGTGTCAGGGTCAGTTTTTTTGCTTTCAGTCCAGAGTTTTCAATTTGTGACTCTTTCATACCACGAAAGCCAATCCCGCGCTTTCCCATGTTAGTTCTCAGAATATCGAGAACTGTTTTAACTTTCATTTCATCTTCAGCGCGAATTTCAATAAGTTTATCTTTCTCTTTGTATTCTGCTTTTGCTTCAGAGCCTTTAAAATCAAAACGACCACTAATCACTTTTTCAGTGTTTTTTAGAGCATTATGAAGCTCCATTTCATCTATTCTTGAAACTAAATCAAACGACGCCATATAAATTCCTTATCGTATTTGTCCCTGTCCGTTCACAATAAACCGTGTTGTTGTCATTTCTTTTGCACCCATGGGCCCATACGAGTGAAGTTTTGAAGTTGAGATACCTAGCTCAGCACCAAGACCTAGCTCTCCACCATCATTAAAACGAGTTGAAGCATTAACGATGATAGCAGAGGCATCCAAAGCATTCATAAACATTTCAATCACCAAAGGATCCTTAGCGAGAATCGCTTCAGTATGGTGGGAACTATGTTTTTGAATATGAGAGATAGCTTTATTTTCATCAGAGACAATTTTAACTGATATGATTTTATCTAAATACTCCGTCTGATAATCTTCTTCAGAGGCATTTTTTACGTCAGAAAAAAGTGTTTGAGACGTTTGACATCCCCTTATTTCGACACCATTCTTAAAAAGAGTTTCTAGAACATTCTTATTATCCGGATATTTTTCATGCAAGATGAGAGTCTCAAGTGCGTTACATACTCCGGGTCTTTGAGTTTTTGCGTTTAATATAATTGGAATCACAATATTGGTGTCTGCATCCTCGTGAACGTAAAGGTGACAAAGTCCTTTATCGTGAGCAACAACTGGCATCGTTGCATTCTTTTTTACAAATTCAACAAGAGAGCTTCCTCCTCTTGGGACCATAAGATCAATATATTGATGAAGCTTTAATATCTCTTTTACATCTTCTCTCGTTTCTATGAGAGACACACTTCCCTGGGGAAGAATTCTTTCTATGGCACCTGAAATAATTTCAAAGAGTTTTTTGTTGGTGAACTGAGCTTCTTTTCCACCCTTTAAAATGATGGCATTTCCAGATTTGATCGCAAGGGCTGCTCCATCAACAATGACATTGGGTCTAGATTCGAAGATCATTCCAATAACTCCAATAGGGATTCTTTGTTTTTGAATGATCAGTCCATTTGGACGGGAGTACTGTTCAACAATTGTACCTACAACTTGTTCTTGATGAGCGACTTCCCGACACATCTTTGAAAGAGAAGTCACTGAATTCTTAGTAAGACTTAGCCGATCAATGATAGCAGTCGAGAGGCCGTTGGCCTTGGCATGATCAAGGTCTTTTTTATTTTCTTCAAGAATAAGTTCAATATTTTTTTCTAGCGATTGGGCCATGCTCTCGAGGGCCATATGTCTTTGTTCTTCAGGAAGAGCTTGAAGTTTAGTGGTTGATGATTTTGCTAATCGAGCTATTTCTACTGCGTTCATGAGATTCCCTGAAAGTAATGTGATATTCTAACTCTTCGGAGTAAAGACGATAAGGACGAATTTATGTTGCCTTGAGTTAAGTTTTCTACTGGTCAGACTTAATCAAAAGATTATCTTTATGAATGGCGACTTTAGAGTGTGCATTTTCTATGAGATTAGAAATTTCCGACGATTTCTTCCCCTTAATAAGATCCATTTCCCGATAATCAAACTCTGAAATTCCAACGGCTATAATTTTGTTTTTATGCTTCACCTGAATGACATCGCCTCTTTTGAAAATTCCGTGAACTTTTTTAATGCCAACTGGAAGTAGAGAAGTAGTCGCTTTTTTCATCGCCTCTGTACATCCCTCATCTACGACAACCCAAGCATCATTTTTAACTATTGTACTAAGCCAAGATTTTCTTCTCGATTTTTGTTTTTCTGGATTTCCTTTGAAAAGAGTTCCACCCTTTTCTTCTATTAATCTAGTAAGAGCGTTTTCAATCAGAAATGTTCCAATGATCACATCAACTCCATTAGGAGTGAGTTTCCTGACTGCTTTTAATTTCGTATCCATTCCACCTCGGCCAACGGAGGTTTTAGCTGCAAACTTAACTTCAGAAAAATCATCCTTGAAGTCAATAATACTAAATCTTATGGCATCAGGATCTTTTGGGTTTTTATTAAAAAGTCCGTCAGCTTCTGTTAAAAGAATAAGTTTTTCGGCATCAGTTGCTTCCGTAATCATAACCGCGAGTTGATCATTGTCGCCTACCGATATTTCTTCGTAAGAGACAGTGTCATTTTCATTTACAATAGGAAGGATATTACTTTCGATGAGCTGGTTAATTGTATTTCTAATATTTAGAAATCTTTTTCTTTCTTTAAAATCCTCGTGAGTCACGAGAATCTGAGCACAATGAGTACCCATTGATGACATCATATCAACATAGGCCTTCATTAGGAGAGGTTGTCCGACTGCTGCAGCGGCTTGCTGATACGAAATCATCATTTTCTTTTCTTCAGGACGTTGGACTAAGCTTCTGCCGGAATTAATGGCACCAGAACTTACAAGAATTGGTGCATACCCCAAATTCTTCAGGGCCTCTAGTTCCAGGATGATTTTCTTAATTTTCTCAGGACTAACACCACCATTTTCATTTGTGACGGCGAGGGAACCAACTTTAACGACGATACGAATTTTCATTCTAAAATGGTAATAGATATTTCATGGAAAAAAAGCCAAAATAAACTAATCAGTAACCCATTTAATGGCCAATAATGAAATTTCTTTTGATAACTATCTGTCTTTTGTTTTCACTGAAGCTTTTTGCTCGGGAATATGACATTACTCGCCTTGAGGCGGACGATTATAGAAGCTACTCCATTGATGAAATTTCCGAACTCCTAGGGGAAAATCGTTTTCTAATCCCTTTACTTGTTTGCAATGGGAGGGATGAGTTTAATCCCTTGACTATGCCATTAAGGAGAAATCCTAAGAGAGATTCTTTGAGAGTAAAAACTCCCGGAAAAGAGATCTTTTACACATATATAAATGGCCAATTTTTTGATTCATTTGGAAATGTTGTTCCTTCATTTACAGATCCTTTCCTTCAATCAGTGCAAGAAACACTTATAAAACTTGAAAAGTTAGATTCATCCTCAAAGTTACTTAGAAATTTAGAGGAATCTTATTTCCCACTAACAATTTCTAGAGGGAATAATTCTTTTAATCCAAAAATTGTAAATGGAAAATTTTGGAGTGGAATGAAAATGTCCCAAGGGATTACTTTTTTGATGACCAGGAGAATGGGACCAATCACGCCGAATCAACCATTTTTTGATATCGGAGTAGGGGGAGATATTCTTTGGAATCCAGAGCTTAAAATTGAATCCATTGAAGATGATGGAATCAAGCGACCTGTAGATCCAGCAGTTACTCTTTCACATGAGATGTATCATGCTTTTGATTCTCTGAGAGGTATGCTTGATATGGGAATGGTGTCAGGAAGAGGACTTGAATTTATAGGGGTCGTTGAGTATAGAGGTGTTTATTTTGAAAATCTTGTTAGAAAAGAGTTAGGGTTAAAATTTCGAAAACATTACTCTGATCCAGAACTGCGCGATGGGGAAGATCCAACTGAAGTTCGTGATCTACTAGATGATCACGGGCAACCTTTGTTTATACCTTCCCCATGTCTATAAATTAAAAACTCATTTCCGGTACAACTGCTGGAATGACAAGTTCAGCTTCTGTGAGGCGTTTAATTTCCTCAACAGAAACACCCGGAGCTCTCTCTAACAGATGAAATTTTCCGTTCTCTAGTCTTAGTACAGCGAGATCAGTTACAACTAATTTTACACAGTTTACTCCTGTCAAAGGGAGTGAACATTTTTTTAGCACCTTTGAGGCGCCATCTTTTGAAGCATGCGACATCGCAACAATAATGTTCTCCGCTCCTGCAACAAGATCCATGGCGCCACCCATGCCCTTAACAAGCTTTCCAGGAATCATCCAAGAGGCCAGAGCACCTGTTTCATCCACTTCAAAGGCCCCAAGGACCGTGAGGTCGACGTGACCCCCACGGATCATAGCAAATGAGTCCGCAGAATTAAAAAAGGCTGCACCTTTTGTTACAGTAACTGTTTGCTTTCCAGCATTAATGAGATCAGCATCAACTTTATCTTCTGTGGGAAATTCTCCCATGCCAAGGATGCCATTTTCAGATTGAAGCATAACTTCCATTCCTTTTGGAACGTAATTCGCAACAAGAGTAGGGATACCGATTCCCAGATTAACGTAGTAACCATCCTGTAGTTCCCGTGAAATTCTTTGGGCAATTTGTTCTCTAGAAAGTGCCATATATTATTTCCTTATTTTTTAACTGTTCTTTGCTCGATTCGCTTTTCAAAACTTCCCTTAATAAGGCGATCAACATAGATACCCGAAACATGAATAAAGTTTGGATCAAGTTCTCCAGCTTCGACTATTTCTTCAACTTCAACCACTGTGATTTTTCCTGCTGTTGCAATCATAGGATTAAAGTTAGCAGCTGTTTTTCTGAAAATAAGATTTCCATATGTATCTGCTTTCCAAGCTTTAACGAGTGCAAAATCAGCTTTAGGAAAAGCGGGTTCGAGTACGTATGGACGGCCGTTGAACATCTTAATATCTTTCCCATCTGCTACAACAGTTCCGTAACCAGTTGCTGTGAAAAATCCTGGAATACCGGCGCCTGCTGCTCTTATTTTTTCAGCTAGTGTCCCTTGAGGAGTAAGTTCTAATTCAAGCTCTCCACTTAAAACTTGTTTTTCAAATAAAGCGTTTTCCCCCACGTAAGAGGAAATCATTTTTTTAACTTGTTTTTTTTCGAGAAGAATTCCTAGGCCAAATCCATCAACTCCAGCATTGTTAGAAACAATGGTAAGACCTTTTACACTCTTCTCATGAACCTTTTTTATGAGATTTTCTGGGATTCCGCAAAGGCCAAAGCCACCTACCATCAAGAACATATTGTCTTTTAGTCCATCGAGGGCTTCGTCATATGACTTTACCACTTTATTAAATCCGGCCATTAACTACTCCTTTGAGAAATCAACCAGAGAAGATTAACATAGAGAATAGGAGAGTGCCAAAAGGTATGCGGTACCTTTTGGACAAGTTTATAATGAAAAAAGTGATTCATTTCTTTACGCGGATGTGTGAAGCCTATTTACCTGATGCCTTTGTCTTTTGCTTGGTTTTGACACTGATTGTCTTTCTGGCAGCGGCCGTCTCAACACCTCACACACCTCTGTCTCTTATTGAATTTTGGGGAAAAGATTTTTGGAGTCTTCATGCTTTTTCAATGCAAATGGTTTTTGTATTGATCTCTGGTCATATGCTGGCAACGACTCCTTTTGTTAATAAAATTTTACTGAAGATCAGTACTCTAGCAAAAACGGAATCCCAGGGGCTCATTCTGCTATCTGTTTTTTCGGTCGTGAGTTGTTGGATTAACTGGGGATTCGGTCTAATTGTTTCAGGTATTCTTGCGATCGAAATGGCAAAAAAGCTAGGAAAAGTTAATTTTGGACTTTTTATTGCAACTGCGTACGCAGGTTTTTTAGTTTGGCATGGGGGTCTTTCTGGATCTATCCCTTTAAAAATTGCTGGGCAAGATGAAATTCTTAACAGAGTTTATCCAAATCTCAGCTTACCACTTAATTTAACTATTTTTTCAAAATACAATTTGGCCATAGTCGTTTCACTTTTTTTTGTTCTTCCTCTTCTTGCTATATCAATGCGAACTGATGATAAAATCATCATTAATTTTAATGAAGAGAAAAAAGACTTCCACGCTGAATCAAAAAACTTTAGAGACTTTTTAGAAAATGGAAAGTTTTTCAGTTGGATATTTTTTGGTTTTTTTATCGTTCTTCTTTTTCGTTTGAAGTCATCATTTGACATAAATCGTGTGAACCTAATTTTTCTTTTCCTTGCATTCTTTCTCCACGGAACACCTAGGAGATTTCTTCATGCTCTTCAAAGTTCAATTGGGTATTCTAGTGGGATTATCATTCAATTTCCCTTCTATGCAGGTCTTATGGGACTTATGCAATATTCAGGATTGGCCGATAAAATTTCAGAAATATTTGTAGGGATCTCAACAACAGATACATTGCCCGTCTGGACATTTTTAAGTGGTGGTATCGTAAATTTTTTTATTCCGAGTGGCGGAGGTCAGTGGGTTGTCCAAGGTCCAATCATGCTTAAGGCTGCTCAAAACTTAAACGCAGACCCAGGAAAAATTTCTATGGCCCTTGCTTGGGGTGATGCATGGACTAATCTCGTTCAGCCTTTCTGGGCATTGCCGTTACTTGGACTTGCTAAAATACAATTAAAAGACATTATGGGATATTGTCTTGTTTTTACAGTCGCATCAGGGATCATTATTTCAAGTATCTTTTATTTTTCTTGAAGTTTTTCCTGCGAGTAATGCTGGTAAATAGTGTACATCGCCAAAGCTGCTACCCAATGCCAGATAGCATGGCCCTGAGACAACCAGCCATGTTGAGTTGGATCACACCAAATTCTTTTGTGATCTATAACTGAAAATGAAAAAGCAATAATAAGAAGAATGAGAGTGGAAATGAACCACATGAATCCGACTCTTTTTTGTCTTTGTGAAAGAATTTCAGTGATCACAATGATGATTCCAGAAAAGAGAACAAGTAATTGAAATTTGATGTCAGAAATATACATCAAGTGAAGAATGGCGCATAAAACGGATGCCACGATGAGATTAAACTTGAAGAGATTTTTTTCATTCAGCTTTTTTAGTCTTATTAGGTTCATACCTTTGCACCAACCAACAAAGAAGAACATCCCTATAAAGTCTAAAACTTGAGAAAGATAAAAATTTGATTGATGATAAAAAAAGGACATAGCACCCATGAAAAAGATAATGGGACCAAATTGTTTTAATTTTGAATCATGATTGTTCTTGAAGGATTGGTATATGACGATAACTGCAACGATCATATAACCAAGATTTGACCAGGTATTAGCTGGTTCAGAAATCCACTGACAAAGAGTTTCTTCGCACCATTTAACATTAGGAGCGCCAACTTTTTCCGTAATTGGATACCATGGACATTGTTGTCCGTGAGGATTTAGATAAAGCATTAAAAATCTCTTATGATGTCAACTATTTCTGGATGATCTACAAAAGGATTTCGAATTTTTTGGTGTTTGGCAATCCTTTCGTGTCTCGTAATCTCGGCTTGATCGATAGGATCTTCTTTGTGCCAACGACGAAGACTTGTTTCTTCAGCACTACTAATACTTAAATTATAGTGCATGGAAAAATAGAACAACGCCCTTGCCACATTTCCACGATGGCGTGCAGGAGGTGTATAAACTTCATGGCCGCTAATGAGACCCATCATAGAATTTCTGCAACCTTCTCCACCCATACGATCTTCATCAGAACTTACAAGACCAAAAGGGGTATTACCTCTTGTGGAATTGGCCTGAGAGTCAGTGAGATAAAGGTGATGCATGTCTGATTTTTGTAAATCTTTTGGATAGGCACCATTAAATTTAGACTGAGGCCAAGTATGCTCAATGTTGACACGATCGTGCATAGAACCAACCTCTTCAAGATTTCTAAAGTAGAATTTTTTTCCACAATAAACATCTAAAACGTAAGTTCCTCTCTCATCTTGCAATTTATCTAGTTCCCCAAACATAATTTTCCGTGCAGCTTCATAACCAAC
>Ga0164293_10002468_pt1 | contig 15670 bp, 8 predicted proteins | sample GEODES118metaG_FD_111487 | JGI IMG/M metagenome (GOLD analysis project Ga0164293, IMG submission 111487) | Eutrophic lake water microbial communities from Lake Mendota, Wisconsin, USA - GEODES118 metaG | ecosystem: Environmental > Aquatic > Freshwater > Lake | place: USA: Lake Mendota, Wisconsin...
GATTTAGCCGCAACTTTTGCAGGTGCCTTGGCAGGAACAGCTTTTGCAGCTGGTTTTGCTGCAGGCTTCGCAGCAGCGGATTTAGCCGCAACTTTTGCAGGTGCTTTAGCAGGAGCAGCTTTTGCAGCTGGTTTTGCTACAGCTTTTTTGGCTGGTGCGGCCTTTTTTGGGGCTGGTTTCTTCGTAGCCATAAAGTTTATCCTTTTTTGTTTACTACCACTTTTAAACTGATTTCATTAACTTCTATCTCAACTCCATCATCAATTTGAGATTTCCATTCAATAGCATCAGCCAATATTTCGTGGCAAATATAATCGTTAAATTGAATAATAGCGCTTTGGATTGCAGAGCCATTCTCAAGCTCCACGAATATACGGTCTGTAAGCGCAAAACCGCTCTCTTTTCTAATATTTTGTACACGGTTTACAAACTCTCTAGCTGCTCCCTCTAGTTTTAAGGATTCGGAAAGGGTAATATCCAATGCCACAGTGAGTGCACCCTTGCTAGCTACACTCCATCCAGGAATGTCTTCGGCTATGATTTCTACATCTGATAGATCTATTTCTACTGGTCCGGTAGTCAATTGAAGGGTTGTTTTTCCGTTCTGCTCTATTTTCCCTATTTGATTTTGATCGAAAGAACCAATAATAGCAGCAGCTTCTTTCATCGAGGCGCCCAATTTTGCTCCAAGGGTTTTAAAATTGGCTTTGATTTTTTTGCTGATGACTCCCTCGGTTTCGGTGATGTATTCCAAGTCTTTAACATTTACCTCGGCCTTGATAAGGTCTTCCATTTTTTCTAATTGCCCCTTCATTTGCGCATTCATAACAGGAATCATTACCCTTTGAAGTGGCTGACGCACTTTAATATTCACTTTTTTCCTTAAAGACAAAACCAGCGAACAAGTTTCTTGGGCCAATTGCATTCTTTCTTCCAATGAATGATCTATAGCAGCTTGAGTATAAACCGGATAATCGATATGATGCACAGAACTGGCATCAAACCTTTTAGTTACAGCATTAAGATTGGTAAAAATAGCATCGCTAAAGAAAGGTGAAATTGGCGCAATCAATCGAAGAATGGTTTCTAAACATTCATACAAGGTTTGATAGGCACTTATTTTATCCTTTTCGTAATCGCCTTTCCAAAACCTCCTTCTACACAAACGAACATACCAATTACTCAATTGAGCATCTACAAATTCTTCGATAGCCCTTCCTGCCATAGTAGGTTCAAAATCATCCATACTTTCGGTAACATTTTTTACCAATGTATTCAAGGAAGAAAGAATCCAACGATCAATTTCCGGACGCTGCTCTAAAGGAATATAGGCTTCTTTAAAAGCAAATCCATCTACATTGGCATACAAACAAAAGAATTGATAGGTATTGTACAATGTTCCGAAAAATTTTCGCTGTACTTCCTGTATTCCTGCTAAGTCAAATTTTAAATTATCCCATGGAGATGCATTGGTAATTAAATACCACCTAGTAGCGTCTGCGCCATATTTTTCAATGGTTTCAAAAGGGTTTACTACATTGCCCAAGCGCTTACTCATTTTATTGCCATTCTTATCCAATACCAATCCATTACTCACTACCGCTTTGTAAGCTACGCTATCAAATAACATAACACCCAATGCATGAAGCGTATAAAACCATCCACGTGTTTGGTCTACCCCTTCTGCAATAAAATCGGCAGGGAAAGCTTCTCCTTTATCAATCAGGTCTTTGTTTTCGAATGGATAATGCCATTGTGCATAAGGCATTGCTCCACTATCAAACCAAACATCAATTAAATCTGGAACACGATGCATGGGTTTACCCGAAGCACTTACTAAAATAATTTCATCTACAAAAGGTTTGTGTAAATCCAAAATACCTTCATGCAAATAATGCTTATTGATATCGCCCCCTAAAATGGAATTGGCTTTTCTAATTCCGTCATTTAATTCAGCAATGGATCCAATACAAATTTCTTCATCTCCATCGGCTGTTCTCCAAACAGGCAATGGAGTTCCCCAATAACGGCTTCTGCTCAAATTCCAATCTACCATATTCTCTAGCCAATTACCGAATCTTCCTTCCCCTGTAGATTTTGGTTTCCAGTTGATGGTTTTATTCAATTCCACCATACGGTCTTTTACAGCCGTTGTTTTAATAAACCAAGCATCTAAAGGATAATACAATATGGGTTTATCTGTTCTCCAACAATGCGGATAACTGTGTTCGTATTTTTCTACTTTAAATGCCCTGTTCTCTTTTTTTAATTTTACACAGATATCGATATTTACATCTACATATGCTGCATCGTCTTTGTAATTTTTTACATAACGATTGCTAAACTCACCTAATCCATCTACAAATTTTCCTTGTCGATCTACCATGGTTAAAATACCAATATCAAATTTCTTTCCAACCCTATAATCGTCTGCACCAAATGCTGGCGCAGTATGTACTATACCAGTTCCATCTTCTGTAGTAACAAAATCTCCGGTAATTACCCTAAATGGTTTTGCAGTTGGTGTGATTGCTTGAATGGCTTTTAATGAATTGGCTTCATAAGAAAGCAATTGCTCATAACTTGCATTTTCAATATCGGCACCTTTGAATGTAGCTAATACCGTCCATGGCAATAATTTTGATTGCTCATTGTATTGTTCAAAATTTCCATTTTCACCCTCTGGCTTGAAATGCTTATTCAGCAAAGCTTTTGCAAGCACAACGCAAGCTGGTAAATGGGTGTATGGATTGAATGTTTTAACCAAAACATAATCAATATTTGGCCCAACAGTTAATCCTAAATTGGATGGCAATGTCCAAGGAGTAGTGGTCCATGCCATGAAGAAAATTTCGCCATCCTTGTTTGCGTTATCCGCAGCAACAGCTTCAAAAAGAAAAGCTGATTGTTCATTTTTAATCGCTTTGAACATTGCCACTGCAGAAGTGTCTTTCACATCCTTATATGTGCCAGGCTGATTCAATTCATGAGAACTCAAGCCTGTACCAGCTGCAGGTGAATAGGGCTGAATACTAACACTTTCGTATAAAAAACCTTTCTTGTACAATTCACTTAAAATCCACCAAAGGGTTTCAATGTAATTGTTCTCATAAGTAACATAGGGATTATCCAAATCAACCCAGTATCCCATTTTATTGGTGATATCATCCCATTCTTTTTTATACCTAAGAACAGCTTCTCTGCATTTTTGGTTATAATCTTCTATAGAAATTTTAATGCCAATATCTTCTTTGGTAATACCCAATTCTTTCTCTACACCTAATTCTATGGGAAGCCCATGTGTGTCCCATCCGCCCTTGCGCTTTACTTGATATCCCTGCATGGTTTTATACCTACAAACCATGTCTTTTAGTGTTCTAGAAATAACATGATGTATGCCTGGCATTCCATTGGCACTTGGAGGCCCTTCATAAAACACAAATGGCTTTTTACCTTCCCTTAAAGAAATACTTTTCTCAAAAGCATGGTTGGCGGCCCAACTAGATAAAATGTCTTTTTCTATTTGTGGGAGATTCAGTCCCGTAAATTCAGTGTACTTCTCACTCATATTATTCAATCAACAATTCCTTTTGGGCAATTGGTTAAAAAATGGTGGTAAAGGTACGGATCTAAGACAAAGCCGCAGTATATTTAGGTCATGAAGATTGTATTCTTTTCGGCCCAGCCCTATGATAAGGTTTTTTTCACCCAATTCAATAAAGACAATTACGAGCTGGTTTTTTTAGAAATCCCCTTAAATGAGCAAACTGCCGATTTTGCAGCTGGAGCAAATGCTATTTGTGTATTTGTTAACGACAAAATAACTGCCGGAGTTCTTGAAAAATTATCGAAAACCACAGTTAACATAATTGCATTAAGATGTGCCGGGTTTAATAATGTAGACCTAGATTCAGCAAAATCAAATGGAATAAGGGTTTGCAGGGTTCCTGCTTATTCTCCAGAAGCTGTTGCGGAACATGCAGTAGCCATGCTTTTAACCCTTAATAGAAAAACACATAAGGCTTATAATCGGGTTAGAGAACAAAATTTTTCGCTAAACGGCTTATTGGGATACAATATCCATGGAAAAACGATTGGAATAATTGGCACAGGCAATATCGGAAAAGCTTTTGCCAAAATCATGCTGGGTTTTGGTTGCAGGGTGTTGGCTTTTGATTTGATTGCCAATAAAGACCTCGAAACCCTTGGAGTGGAGTACCTCCCACTTATGGAGGTATTTAAATCGGATATCATCTCTCTTCATTGCCCATTGAATGAACAAACCAAACATTTAATGAACGAATCAAGCTTTGCCATGATGAAAAAAGGGGCCGTTTTGATTAATACCAGTAGAGGAGGATTAATTGATACAAAAGCCGTAATCAAAGCCTTAAAAACAGGCCAGATAGGCGCTTTAGGAATTGATGTGTATGAACAAGAGGAAAAGTTGTTTTTCAGGGATCTTTCAGAAGATATTATTCAAGATGATGCCATTCAACGATTAATGAGCTTTCCAAATGTATTAATTACAGCACATCAAGCATTCTTTACAAACGAAGCACTAACCCAAATTGCAACAACCACTTTCAATAATATTAGTCAATTGATAAATACCAATAATTTAACTCCTCAAGCTGCATTATTGGTGTAATTAATGTCTGATATTCGTGGCATAAATCCAGATCCATTCATGAATTTACTGTTAAAAAAAGTTGTTTACTCCTTTTCCTTAGCAATGTTTTTATACAGCTGTACTAAGGAAGTAAGTTTGGAAACAGGGGCTGCAAGTGGCAATGCATCTGGAATTTTAACAGATAGTATCGGTCAATGTAAGAAAGCAACCATTAATGGAACCTATTATATCAATTCAGATTTAGTTGACACCAACTTTGTAGTTGTTAATGTAAATTTCACTGCATTGGGCAAATACCTGATTTACTCAGATACGGTAAATGGAATGTGGTTTATAGATTCTGGGTATGTATTATCAACAGGCGCTAAAACAATTAAACTAAAAGGAAAAGGACGTCCTTTGACTGCAGGAACCACCGATTTTAAAACTTATTTTGGCAATAGTGCATGTGGGTTTAGTTTACTGATTGGAGGACCCAATAATGGATCCAGCACATCTTCTTACTGCCCAACTAATGCCAATGGATGGATTAGGTATCAATTAAAACCAGGATTTGATTTTGGGGCGGGCATGGTTTTAGATACTTTCAGAGCAAGCATATCTCCAATTCCTTTTATTCATCAAGGAAAAACTTACTTCAAATACCAAACTACACCAACCCTGGATACCTTATCTGTTACAGGTAGAAACAGTGCTGGAGAATATTGGAGTTTGGGCACACCTGAATTTGATTATCTCTATTTGTATGATACCGTTGCAAATAATGCCGAATACATTTATTTAAAAGACAATGTAATTCCCGGAACGCCCAATGCAACTTGGGAAACCGCCATTGTTAGAGCAGGCACCATTCAAAGTGGAGTGCTGTTTTTAGGCAATGCCCGATTAAGAATCACTGTAACCAATATTGATCTTAATGGCAATTATTTGGGCACCACATTTACCAATATCATTAAAGTAAAAAGAGAAATGTTGTTTACCCCAGATGGCACAAGCAGTGCAGAACAAACACTTTTGGTTGCAGATATTTATTATGCAAAAGGTATTGGTATGATAGAACAGGTATTATACAGCCCCAATACACCAAATAATATTATTCAAAGAATAGTTATAAATGGATATAAAGGTTTGTAGAGCGCTGAGAGAAGAGAGAAGAGAGAAGAGAGAAGAGAGAAGAGATATGAATTATGAGATATGAATTATGAGATACCAAATTGTATCTTTCATCTTTTATCTTTTATCTTTCCCTATAATTATTTCAATAACTCACAAGGCTTCAACCCCGTATGCTTTTTAAAAGCTGCAGAAAAATGAGAGATAGAAGAATAACCCAATAAGGCTGAAACATCTGTAACACTTAGGTTTTTCTCGTACAACAAATACTTGGCATGTTCCATTCTTTGCTGTTGATAAAAATCGAAAATAGTAGTTCCAAATACTTCTTTAAATCCTTTCTTTAAGTAGCATTCGTTCATGGCTACTTTTCTACTGAGTTCTTTTATGGTGATAGGATCGCCTATATGTTGTAATAAAATTTCACGCGCTTGGTATATTCTTTCTTTGCCGCTGTCGTCTGCTAAAAATTTACAAACAAAACCTTCTTCTTTTTCTTCAATCAAACATTCCAAACTGTGCAATAATAATTCGTGCACTTTGGAGTTGATAAAAATATTTTCCAACGATCCAGAGTAGCTATGGTTAAGCACAGCATCTAGAATATTTCTTTTTTTAATTGATACAGGAAAAATTTTGGTAAAAGCATTGGGATGTTTAAAAGCAAGTACCTCATCTTTATGATTACTCAATTTTATATTATGCACAAACTGATGCAAAAAAGTTGAAGTAAAATGAAAAGTGAAAACATCAATGGTTTGTTGCTTCCCGCCACAATTCATAGTGGGTAATTGAACGCATTGAGAACAACTTTTTTCAGGGCAATATTTATTGCCAGTTGTACAATACCTCAATTCCAAAAAATTTTCTTTGGGCTTGTTTTGATTAAAATGATATACCAACATGCCTGTATCTTCAGATACCCATGCTGGATGCGCAAAATAACGCCGTATGCTGTATTGAATAGAACCGGGAATATGCTGATCTTTCTTATACAATAAATCCAAATTAGGATCAATGGCCGTTTTTTGTGATAACTTTAATATGTCCATTACTTGCATCATCCTGGGCAAAATTAATGTATAAACATGTTTTTTGCAAAAAAACACCCCATTTGAATCGTTAAAATGGGGAAAACTACCCAATTTTTGACACTAATTTTAGCTTAATTATAAGTACATTTGCCTACTTGCAAATTTTAACTAAAACGCAAGACCCACAAGACTTTTATGAGCGAAGAATTAGACAAACTACACGAAGCAGAAAACAAAAATTACGGAGCGGATAGTATACAGGTTTTAGAAGGGCTGGAAGCAGTTCGCAAAAGGCCGGCTATGTACATTGGAGATGTAGGTGTTAAAGGCCTCCATCATCTCGTATACGAAGTAGTAGATAACTCTATCGATGAGGCGCTTGCTGGATGGTGTAAAAACATTTACGTTACCATTCACACAGACAATTCCATCAGTGTACAAGACGACGGAAGAGGTATTCCTACAGCTATGCATAGCAAGGAAAAAAGGAGTGCTTTGGAAGTAGTAATGACTGTATTACATGCTGGAGGTAAATTTGACAAAAATACTTACAAGGTTTCTGGAGGATTACATGGTGTGGGTGTGAGTTGCGTAAACGCACTCAGTACCAAATTACATGTAACAGTTAAGCGCGAAGGAAAAATATTTGAACAAGAGTACCATACTGGCATTCCTAAATATCCTGTTAGAGAAATAGGTGAAAGCGATATTACTGGAACCAAGGTCCATTTTTGGCCAGATCTAAGTATTTTTCAGGAGTCGGTTTACAAAAGAGAAATTTTAGAAGGCCGATTGAGAGAACTTGCTTATCTGAATAGAAAAATCAACATCGAATTAACCGATTTGCGTGAGCAAGATGAGGCTGGTAATAATTACACTAAAAATTTCTACAGCGAAGGTGGTATAGTAGAGTTTGTGCAAATGTTGGATAAAAATGGCAACAGAACTCCATTGATACCAGAACCTCTTTACGTAGATGGGCACGACGAAGTTTCCAATGTAGCAGTAGAAGTTGCATTAACTTATAATGACGATTACAAGGAGCATATTTTTTCTTATGTAAATAATATCAATACCATTGAAGGAGGAACCCATGTAACTGGTTTCCGACAAGCACTTACCAGGGTATTTAAAACCTATGGCGATAAACAAGGTTTGTTTGAAAGAGCCAAAGTTGCCATTGAAGGTGATGATTTTAGAGAGGGCTTAAGTGCGATTATTTCCGTTAAAGTTCCAGAACCTCAATTTGAAGGTCAAACAAAAACCAAATTAGGAAATAGTGAAGTAAGTGGTATTGTTCAAACAACTGTTGCTCGCGCATTAGAAGCCTTCTTAGAAGAAAATCCACGCGAAGCAAAGAATGTTATCTCTAAAATTATTTTGGCTGCACAAGCCAGGGTTGCTGCAAAAAAAGCCCGCGATATGGTTCAACGCAAAACCGTTTTGAGCGGGGGCGGCTTACCAGGTAAATTGGCTGATTGTAGTGAAAGAGATCCTGCGAAATGTGAATTGTACTTAGTAGAAGGAGACTCGGCAGGTGGAACAGCCAAGCAAGGCAGAGACAGAAGTTACCAAGCCATTTTACCATTAAGAGGTAAAATTCTGAATGTAGAAAAAGCAATGGAGCACAAGATTTACGAGAACGAAGAAATTCGCAATATGTACACCGCACTTGGTGTAACCATTGGAACTCCGGATGATCCTAAAGCTTTAAATACAACCAAGTTGCGTTATCATAAGCTCATTATCATGACCGATGCCGACGTAGATGGTTCACATATTGCCACATTGATATTAACTTTTATTTTCCGTTACATGAAAGAATTGGTAGAGCAAGGCGGCGTTTATATTGCTCAACCACCACTTTACTTAGTAAAAAGAGGAAAAGAACAAGAATATGCATACAGCGAAGAACAACGCAAAGGATTGGTGGAGAAATTAGGAGCAGGTAAAGAAGACAGCGTAACTATTCAGCGATACAAAGGATTGGGAGAAATGAATGCAGAACAATTGTGGGAAACCACCATGGATCCTGCAAGAAGAACCTTAAAAAGGGTTACCATTGAGAGTGCTGCTGAAGCAGACCGTATTTTTAGCATGTTGATGGGCGATGATGTTGCGCCCAGGAGAGAATTCATTGAAAGTCATGCTAAATATGCCAGAATTGATGTGTAAGTCTATTTTACCAAAAAAACCTTAACTTGTGTACACTAACCAAAGTTCTCTTTTTAAAAACAATTAAATTCTACAACTATGGACACTTCAAAAATGATTAAAGCATATTGCCTTAAGACAAAAGAAAAAAATGTACCAATGCAAGATGCAGTAATTACGAAAACTGCAAAAGGCGGTTACATGGCTGGTGGTCATGATGGCAAAGGCAATAAGATGGCCGCTATTATGAGCGAAGCAAAAGCATTACAAGCAATTGCCGATGGTGTTGCTAAAAAAGGATTCTAAGTAAAGCTTTATATTTATAAAAAAACCGTTCAGTGAATAGCTGAGCGGTTTTTTATTTTATAGGCACGGGCTTTATACTTGTGGCGCTGCTTCCCCTATTACTTCTTTATGCATAAGCGTAAGAAAACGCTGCATTGCCTCCATACCTTGAATTTGGTCTACCACCAACAAGAACATTTTACCTGCTTGTTTTAACCGAGCTTTATTGGTACCAGTTTGCAAGTAGGCCAATAGTTTTTTAAATAACTCCGATTCAAAATAAGGAGAATCAGGACGATTGATAAAATAGCACCGCAGGGTATTGTCTTTTAAAGTCATTTTCTCAAAGCCGATTTTTACAGCCATCCACCTACATCTAACCGTTGTAAACAAATCATCAACAGATGAAGGCATCGGACCAAATCGGTCCACCATTTCTTGATAAAAATGCATCAACGCAGTTTCATTTTCACAATCATCTAATCGGGTATATAAAGAAAGTCTTTCAGCAATACTTTCTACATAACTGTCGGGTAGCAAAATTTCTAGATCAGTATCAATGGTACAGTCGCTTACAAAATCATCTTGCTTGCTAATTTCATCTTTAAATAATTCCTTGAAAGAAGTGCGTTTTAATTCTCTAATGGCTTCTTCTAAAATTTTCTGGTACATTTCAAAACCAATCTCAGCCATAAAACCACTCTGTTCGCCACCCAGCATATTTCCTGCACCACGGATATCAAGGTCTCGCATGGCTATTTGAAATCCACTTCCTAAATCACTGAATTGCTCCAATGTTTGTAATCTTTTGCGGGAATCAGTGGGCAATGTACTCATTGGCGGACCCAGTAAATAACAGAATGCTTTTCTATTACTTCGCCCCACCCTACCGCGTAGCTGATGCAAATCGCTCAATCCAAACTGATGGGCATTATTAATGATGATGGTATTTACGTTGGGAATATCAACCCCGCTTTCTACAATATTGGTACAAACCAATACATCATATTTCTTATCGATAAAATCGAGAATTCTTTCTTCTAATTCATGGCCTTCCAATTGTCCATGCGCAAAACCAATACTTAGATCCGGACATAAACCCTGAATCATGGCACACATTTCTGGTAATCCATGAACACGATTGTGAATGAAAAATACCTGCCCTCCTCTTTCGGTTTCATAATAAATGGCTTCCCGAATAAAATCGTCATTAAACACATGCACTTCGGTTTGAATGGGTTGCCGATTTGGAGGAGGCGTATTCATGATACTCAAATCACGCGCCCCCATCAAACTAAACTGGAGTGTTCTGGGGATTGGTGTTGCTGTAAGTGTTAAGCAATCTACATTGCTTTTCAATGTTTTGAGCTTTTCTTTATGACCTACCCCAAATTTTTGTTCTTCATCAATGATCATTACCCCCAAATCTTTGAAATGAACTTCTTTGCCCAGCAATCCATGGGTACCGATGATAATATCTATTTTACCTGACTTTACTTTTTCTAAAGTTTCTTTTTTTTCTTTGGTCGATTTAAATCGATTGATATAATCTACCGTAACAGGAAAATCTTTTAACCTTTCCTGAAAAGTTTTAAAATGCTGAAAAGCCAAAATTGTTGTAGGAACCAAAACTGCTGCTTGCTTTCCTTCAACAACAGATTTAAATGCTGCTCTGATTGCAATTTCTGTTTTACCAAAACCAACATCACCACAAACCAAACGGTCCATTGGCGCCTCACTTTCCATATCTTTTTTTACATCGGCAGTTGCTTTGCTTTGATCGGGTGTATCTTCATAAATAAAAGAAGCCTCTAATTCGGTTTGCATATAGGTATCAGGAGCATGAGCAAACCCTTGCTGCGCTTTTCTTTGAGCATAAAGCTTAATCAAATCAAATGCAATTTCTTTTACTTTTATTTTGGTTTTTTCTTTTAGCCTCACCCAAACATCGGAACCCAATTTATTTACTTTAGGAACAGTGCCTTCCTTTCCAGTATACTTAGAAATTTTATGCAGCGAATTGATATTGACATATAAAATATCACTGTCTTTATAAATGATTCTAACAGCTTCCTGAATTTTTCCATTCACTTCTAATTTCTGTAAACCTGAATAAGTACCAACGCCATGATCGATATGTGTAACAAAATCGCCAGGTTGTAAATCACGTAAGGTTTTTAAAGTAAGCGCCTTGCTTTTATTATAGGCTTGTTTTACTTTGTACTTATGGTAACGCTGAAATATTTGATGATCGGTATAACAAACAACTTTTAATGAATGATCGATGAATCCTTCATGAATACTGGTTCCTACAGGAATGAATTGAATCTCGGTATTAAGGTCAGTGAAAATACTGTTCAACCGTTCTAATTGTTTTACTTGTTCAGCGAATATATACAAGCTATAACCTGCGGCTTCATGGGCTTTCAGGTCTTTGATCAACAAATCGAACTGCCTATTAAAAGAAGGTTGCGCTTTTGTATTGAATTCAATTTCATAATTGGCAAAAAAAGGTTTGTATCCAAATTCAACCAATACTTTTGGAGTAAATAAAGTTTTCAGATCAGCCCCTTTAATAAAGTCTGCCCACTGAACATCTTTTAAAACATGAATTTCTTCTTCCTCTTTGTTTAATTGAAAATGGCCCTCATTTTGCAATGCCAAAAAACCATCTAAGTCTTCTTCTTGTACCCGAATTTTTTCTTCAACTACATCCCAATCTTTAATCCAACAAATAGTATTCTCTGGCAAAAACTCCAACAAAGAAATTTTTTCTTCGGCACCTGATCCAAAGGTGGCAGGCAGTTGATCTACATTGGGAATGATATTTACTTGTAATAATTTTCTTTCGCTTAATTGTGTTTCAGGATCAAAAATTCGAATACTATCTACTTCGTTTCCAAATAACTCTATCCGATAAGGCTTTTCATTTCCATAAGAATAGATATCGAGAATTCCACCTCTTAATGCAAACTGCCCAGGCTCATACACAAAATCTGTTCGCTCAAAACCATACATCACAAACAAATCCATTAAGCTTTCTGGATTGATGGTATCATTGGTTTTAATGCTAATGATATTGCTGCTGATGGTGTCCGGCCGAATAACTTTCTCAAAGATTGCCTCAGGATAAGTAATAATGATTTTTTTATTTCCGCCTCTTGCTAGTTTTGTAAGTGCCTCGGTTCTCAGCATTAAATGTGAGCTATTGAGCAGCCTGAAATTTTTTCTATTCTTGAAAGAAGAAGGAAAATAAAATAGATCCAACGCACTCGATAAATTTTCGATGGTATTGTGAAAATAGGCAGCTTCTTCTGCATCATTTAATACAATTAAATGATTTAGGTTTTGTGCATCTTGATGACCAAAAACAGCAGTCACTAAAAATTCTGCACTACTACCAACTATATTTTTAAGAAAGATTTTTTGGGTATCGGCATAAGAGATCCTGTTCACCAACTGATTTACCAGGGGTGATGCTTGGTATTGTTCCAGTAACCGATCCAAATTCATATTTCCGATATCCGCATTAACCTCATTAAGGCAACTAAAAAAGTTCCATGTTAAGGGAGTGCAAAGATAAGATTAATAAGTGGCGTTATTATTTACGATCACCTTTATTTCAGTTAATTTGTTGGGCTCCACTAAAACCAATGAAATATTGTTTCTACTGTCGAAATTATTGGCAAAAAACAGTTTGTCTACTTGAACAAAAACCGAATAAGTGCCAACTGGTAAAGCGGCAATAAATGCCCCGGTACTATCCGTTTTTATACTGCATACCAATTTGGTATTGATGCTATTAAACAAAGGGCCCAGATTCTCCTGAATTACTTGATTAATATTGGTGGGTTCATAAAAGAAAACGGTGGTGGGATAAGCATTGTCCGAACTATTTTTTTTGCCAGTATTGGATGGAGAAGGCATTTGATTGCCATAAACAAGTAGCACTTTTCCTTTAATTCCTTGACGTATCATTGAAGATGTTAAGGATTGACTGGAAATTTGAGTTGTTTTATTTGGACATTTACAGGCCGCCCCAATTAAAATACCTAAAAAAATATAAAAAAGAAATACCCTCATTCTATAGTTTAAAAGACTAAAGTATCTAATTTAGAGCAGTTTATAGCCATATAGCTATAAATATGCAAAAAAGCACTATTTCACATGACAAGAAAAATCATTCTGCCCTTTTTGGCAATCGTTTTTGGGGTTACTATTGGATTGGCGCAAGTAAACAATAATGACAAAGCGCTTAAGTTAATTTCATTAAAGCTAAAGCTAGAACAAGAATTGAATTATGCCAAAGCCTTGTCTATGGCTAAATCCAAGAATTGGTCTTTACAAATTACTTACCCTGATGGAGGGTTTGCTAAACTAATTGGTGTAGACGACTTTGGTTTTCCTATTTATATTCAAACCCATAACAACTCGATTGCTGCTGCCACAACACGTGCCAACCAATTATGGCCTGGCGGAAGTTCAGGATTGAATTTGTCTGGAAATTCTACCTCAATGACAAATAAACTAGGTATTTGGGAAGCAGAATCACAAAGTCCTTTAGCAACACATGTTGAACTTAACGGAAGAATAGTACAAAAAGATGCAACATCTACAGGGCCTGGAGATCATGCAACACATGTTGCCGGAACCATGATTGCAACTGGAATCAATCCTATTGCAAAAGGAATGGCTTTCCAAATCCCAAATTTGATATCATATGACACTAGAAGCAATACTTCGGAATTTTTTGCTGAAACAGGATTATTGCTATCCAATCATTCTTATGGTATAACTGCAGGATGGAGAAGGAACTCAAGCGAATCAAATAGATGGGAGTTTCTAGGCAGGCCCAATGAAAATGAAGATTATTCATTTGGATATTATAGTTCTACTACACAGGTAGTTGATTCTTTGGCCTTTAATGTTCCCAACCATCTTTTGGTGTTTAGTGCGGGCAACCCTCGATCCCAAAATGGACCTGCAGTGGGTGAACCCTATTTTAGAGCCAATGCTTCTGGAGTAATGGCATCAGCAGGCAGTAGACCGGCTGGAATTAACAGCAATGATTCATATGATATCATTACCCATTATTCAATAGCAAAAAATGTACTTACTGTTGGGGCGGTAAATGGAATACCAGCGGGCTATTCAAAACCACTTGATGTTGTAATGAGTAACTTTAGTGCATGGGGCCCTACTGATGATGGAAGAATAAAACCAGATTTAGTTGCCAATGGAGTAGCTGTTACTTCAAGTACCAGTTCATCAAATACTTCATATGCCTCACTACAAGGCACTTCAATGTCTGCCCCAAATGCTACTGGATCTCTTTTATTAATTCAAGAGTATTATAATAAACTTAAGCCAGAAACTTTTTTACGTTCATCTACACTGAAGGGTTTAGCCATTCATACAACAGATGAATCAGGAGATTCGCCAGGTCCGGATTATCGATTTGGTTGGGGATTACTGAATGTAGAAAGAGCAGCCTCTGTTTTAACCAACGCGGTCCCTTCTAATAATGCAAGCACAAGTGCCGATTTAATATTTGAAAACACCCTCAATAACGGTCAAACATTTACAAGAACAGTTGTTGCAACAGGGAGAGTACCACTAAAAGCAACCATCTGCTGGACAGACCCAAAAGGTTCTGTAAATACCAATGCAGCAACTAACTTAAATGACAGAACAAAAAAGTTAATTAATGATTTAGATATCAAAATCACTAGAGGAAGCCAAACTATTTTACCTTGGACATTAAATGTAGAAAACCCTGCTGCACCAGCTCAGAAAGGAGATAATACGATTGACAATGTAGAAAGAATTGATGTGGACAGTACCATTCCCGGACAAACATATACCATTACGGTAAGTCATAAAGGTATATTGGAACGTGGCACTCAACAATATGCATTGATTGTGAGTGGTGTAGGTGGAACAGCCTATTGTGCATCAGCTTCTAATCCTGGAGGAGGCGCATTTATTGATAGTGTTGGATTTTCAAATATTCGTTTTAAAAATTCAGCAGGTTGTAAAACATATACCAATAACACCAATATTGTTGGAGAGATACAACCTCAACAAACTTTGCCTATAACAGTTAGGGTTGCAACTTGCGATGCAACCACTCAATCAAGAATGGTCAAAATATTTATCGACTACAATAACAATGGTGTATTTGATACCAATGAATTGGTTGCAACTAGTCCGGTTTTAAATAGTACAGCTCAAATTTATACTACCGATATTAGCACACCGGCAAATTTATCTGTTGGCTCATTAACATTGATGAGAATAATTGTTCAAGAAACAACAATTGCGTCAAATATAAATGCTTGTAATAATTATGCAAAAGGCGAAACCCAAGATTTTCGTTTGCAGGTGGTAGGCCCTAGCAATGATTTGTCAATGAATAATATTATTTCACCACAATCTGGATCTTGTTCAA
>Ga0164293_10002469_pt1 | contig 15670 bp, 14 predicted proteins | sample GEODES118metaG_FD_111487 | JGI IMG/M metagenome (GOLD analysis project Ga0164293, IMG submission 111487) | Eutrophic lake water microbial communities from Lake Mendota, Wisconsin, USA - GEODES118 metaG | ecosystem: Environmental > Aquatic > Freshwater > Lake | place: USA: Lake Mendota...
GTGTCGGCGCCCCGCGCGTGCCCGTGGGCTACGCCCAGCCGCTGGAGAACGTCTCGCGCCTGCAGCCGGCGCGCATCGCCGAGGCGGCGCGCGCCTTGCTCGGTTGAGGGCGAGACCCTTGGATTTCCGGGTTCTGCGCGCCCCTCCCTCGTTCCACCGTGAATCCCTTTCCTGACCCGACCCGTCCATCCAACCCCCAGGAGACCCCGATGAGCGCCACTACCTCCCGCCGCCGCGTCCTCACCGTTGCCGCCGCTGGCGGCGCCGCGCTTGCCGCGCCCTGGCTGGCCCGCGCCCAGGGCGCGCTGAAGCCCGAGTACCGCCTGTCGGTGGTCGGCAACCGGCCCATCCCGATCTCCGACACCGCCTTCCGCTGGGCCGATCTGGTGCGCGAGCGCACGGGCGGGCGCATCAACGTCAAGGTCTACCCGGGCTCGCAACTCGTCGGCGGCGACCAGACGCGCGAGCTGCTGGCCATGCGCCAGGGCACGATCGACTTCACCGTCTCGTCGACGATCAACCTCAGCCCGCAGATCCGGCCGATGTCGATCTTCTCGCTGCCCTTCCTGATGCCCGACCACAAGGCCTTCGACGCGCTGATCAAGGGCCAGGTGGCGGCCGAGCTGAACAAGATCATGGCCACGCAGGGGGTGGTGCCGCTGGCCTGGGGCGAGAACGGCTTCCGCGAGCTCTCGAACAGCAAGCGTCCGGTGCGCAAGCCGGCGGACCTGAGGGGCATGAAGATCCGCTTCGCCGCCGGCGCCATCTTCACCGACATCTTCAACGCGCTGGTCGCCAACCCGCTGCAGATGAGCTTCGCCGACCTGCAGCCGGCGCTGACCACGGGCGCGGTCGACGGGCAGGAGAACCCGATCAACCTGTACCTGATGTTCAAGATGGACACGCTGGCGCAGAAGCACCTGACGGTGTGGAACTACGTGGCCGATGCGGCGCTGTATCACGTGGCCAAGCCGGTGTGGGACAGCTTCTCCAAGGCCGACCAGGAGATCGTCGCCGAGACCGCGCGCGAGGTCGCCGCCCTGGGTATCGCCGCCTCGCGCAAGGGCCTGGGCGCCGGGGGCGACAACTCTGCCTTCGACGAGCTGAAGAGACGCGGCGTCGAGGTTCAGATCCTGACGCTGGACGAGAAGGCCGAGTTCGCCAGGGCGACGCGCCCGGTCTACGACAAGTGGGTCGCGACCGTCGGCGCCGATCTCGTGAAGATCGCCGAGGGCGCGATCGCGCGGCGCGGCTGAGCTGGCGGCCTCTCCGCGACGCTGGCGCCGATGAAGCCCGCCCCCACCGAGGAGGCCACCGCCCTCGACGTCGCCCCGCAGTCGGCTGCCGACCCGCTGCCGCCGCGGGTGCCTTTCGCGCTCGAGGGCGTGATCGGCGCACTGCTGATGGGCTTGCTGTGCCTGATCACGTTCGCCAACGTGGTCACGCGCTACTTCACCGACGTCTCGCTCGCCTTCACCGAGGAGTTCTCGGTCGCGATGATGGTGGTGCTGGCGCTGGCGGGCGCCGGCGCCGCCTTCGGGCGCGGCAGCCACATCCGGATGGGCTTCGTCGCGGACCAGCTGCCCCCGCGCGGCCGCCTCGCGCTCGAGGCGCTGGTGCTGCTGCTGTCGCTGGCGCTCTTCGCGCTGCTGGCCTGGTACGGCGCGCGCCTGACGCTGGACGAGTTCCGCTTCGAGGTGGGCTCGCCCGGCCTGGGCGTGCCGCAGTGGCTGTACACCGTGTGGCTGCCGCTTTGCTGCCTGGCGATCTGCGCGCGCATCTGCGGGCGCCTGGTCCGCGTGCTGCGCGCGCGTCGTTCGCTGCCAGGCGGGCATTGAGGCCATGCTGAGCGCCGGCGCGATCATGCTGGTGGTGGCGTTCGCGCTGCTGCTGGTGATGGGCGCGCCCGTCGCCGTGGCGCTCGGCCTGGCGGGCGCGGCGGTCATCGCCTACCAGGACCTGGGCATCGCCTCGCTGCCGACCAACGTCTGGACCGGCATCGCCAAGTACCCGCTGCTCGCGCTGCCGGTCTTCATCACCGCCGGCATGGTGTTCGAGCGCTCCGGCGTGGCCGAGCGCCTGGTGCGCTTCATGTCGGCGCTGATCGGGCAGCGCGCCGGCGGGCTGGGCCTGGTCGCGATCCTGGTCTCGGTCATCCTGGGTGGCATCTCCGGCTCCGGCGCGGCCGACGCGGCGGCGGTGGCCACCGTGCTGCTGCCGTCGATGCTCAAGCAGGGCTATCCGCGCCCCTTCTGCGCCAGCCTGATCGCGGCGTCGGGCTCGACCGCGATCCTGATTCCGCCCTCGATCGCCTTCATCATCTACGCGGTCATCGTGCCCGGCGTCTCCGTGCCCGCGCTCTTCATCGGCGGCATCGTGCCGGGGCTGCTGGCCGGTGCCGCGCTGATGGTGCCCACGCTCTGGCTCGCGCGTCGCCACGGCTGGGGCGCCAGCGCCGAGGGCGAGCCCCGCCCGCCGCTGTGGCAATCGTTCAAGGACGCGGCCTGGGGACTGGCGGCGCCCGTCGTCATCCTCGGCGGCCTGCGCTCGGGCGCCTTCACCCCGACCGAGGCGGCAGTCGTCGCCGTGGCCTACGGCTTGTTCGTCGGCGTCTTCGTCTACCGCACGCTGAACCTGCGCCGCATCTTCGAGGCCTTGCGCGACTCGGCCGAGATCTCGGCCGTGGTCCTGACCATCGTCGGCCTGGCCACCGTCTTCGCCCACGCGGGCGCCACCGTCGGCGCCTTCGACGCCTTCGCGCAGTCGCTGATGGGACTGACGAAGAACGAGACCGCGATGCTGCTGCTCATCATGCTGCTGCTGCTGGTGGCGGGCATGCTGCTCGATGCGATCTCGATCTTCCTGATCTTCATCCCCATCCTGATGCCCATCGTTCGGGCCTACGGCTGGGACCCGACCTGGTTCGGCATCCTCGTGACGATGAACCTGGCCATCGGCTCGTTCACGCCGCCGATGGCGGTGAACCTGATGATCACCTGCCGCATCGCAGGCTGCACGATCGAGTCGACCACGCGCTGGGTGCTGTGGATGATCGCGGCGATGGGCGGCGCCATGATGCTGGTGGCCTTCGTGCCCGAACTCGCGCTCTTCCTGCCGCGTGTCACGGGGGCGCTGTAGCGCGGCTTGCCCACTGCCCGCCGTCGAGAGTGGCTGCTGCGCGCGGGGGGCGGTCCCTCACAGGCGGCGCAACACCTGCCGAGCCGCCCCCACGCCCAAAGCCATGCCCATGGCATCGGCCAGCAGGTCGGGCCAATCGCCGTGGCGACCCGGCACCTGGGTCTGGGCCAGCTCGATCAGCACGCCCCAGGAAAACACGCAGCCCTGCCAGACAGCCGACGGCCAGCGTGAGCCCTGCGCCGCATGCTGCGCGCAGAAGGCGAGGGCGGCGAAGGCGAGCACGTGGTGGAGCTTGTCCCAGCCGGTGTCGAGCGTGGACGGCGGGTGCGGTGCCAGCGCCAACGCGCCGACGGCGAGAGCCAGGGCGGCAAGCAGGACCGTCCAGGAGGGGCGGGAGGGTATGGGCATACCCCGCACTGTGCCGTCGAACAAGCCCCGGCGCGGCGCAGGACCCGCCGCCGGGTTGCGCAAGCTCAGCGTCGGGCCGCGGGCGCCGGCCCGCGCCGGTCCGTGAGCCGCCCGCTCAAAGCCCCGCCATCCGCGGCAGCCACAGGCTGATCGCCGGGACGTAGGTCAGCACGACCAGCGCCACCAGCAAGGGCACCAGCCAAGGCAGTATGGCCACGGTCGTGCGTTCGACGCTGAGCTGAGCCACCCGCGCGAGCACGAACAGCACCATGCCCATGGGCGGGTGCAGCAGGCCGATCATCAGGTTGAGCACCATGATGAGCCCGAAGTGCACGAGGTCGATGCCCAGCTGCTGCGCGATCGGCACGAGGATGGGCACGAGGATGGTGATTGCTGCGGTCGGCTCGAGGAAGCAGCCGACGAAGAGCATCAGCGCGTTGGCCATCAGCAGGAAGAGCCAGGGCTCCTTGGTGACGCCGAGCACCCACTGCGAGATCGCGGCCGTGACCCCGGTGGCGGTGAGCATCCAGCCGAAGATGGACGCCGCTGCGACGATGAACATCACGGTGGCCGTGGTCTCGACGCTGTCCAGGCTGATCTTGACGAAGGACCGCCAGGTCATCGTGCGATACCAGAAGATGCCGAGGAACAGGGCCCAGACGCTGGCGGCGATGGCGCCCTCGGTGGGCGTGAACACGCCGGCCGTCATGCCGCCGATCAGCAGCACCGGGGTCATGATGGGCAGCACCGCCTGGAAGCGGAAGTAGCGGTCGGCCGCGAACAGCACGACCAGCCCCGTGATGACCGTCACCTGCGCCGGCAGCCCCAGGTCGTTGACGAGCCACCACATCGACAGCGGCCAGGCGGCCACCACGGCGGTCTCGATGAGGGCCTTGCCGAAGCGCGTGGACGAGAACTTGATGTCGCCGCCCCACTTGTTGCGGTGCGCGAACCAGGCCACCGTCACCATCATCAACAGGCCCAGCAGGATGCCGGGCAGCAGGCCGGCGAGGAAGAGCGCGCCGACCGAGACGTTGGCCATCATCGCGTAGATGACGAAGGGCAGGCTGGGCGGGATGATGGGACCGACCGTCGCCGAGGCGGCGGTGACCCCGACGGCGAACTCCTTGGAGTAGCCGTGGTCCCGCATGGCCTTGATCTCGATCGTGCCCAGGCCCGCGGCGTCGGCGATGGCGGTGCCGCTCATGCCGGCGAAGACCATCGAGCCGACCACGTTCACGTGCCCCAGACCCCCGCGCAGCCAGCCCACGAGCGCGAGCGCATAGTTGTAGATGCGGTTGGTGATGCCGGCGTTGTTCATCAGGTTGCCGGCCAGGATGAAGAAGGGCACCGCAAGCAGCGGGAAGCTGTCGATGCCGCCGATCATGCGGTGCACCACCGCGAACGGCGGCAGGTTGCCGCTGAAGAGGATGTAGAGCAGCGACGAGCCGGCCATCGCGATGGCCACCGGGATACCGCCGCTCATCAGCAGCAGGAAGATGATCTTGAGCATCGTGGTCTCGGCTCGTGGCGCTTCAGCGGTCCGACATCGTCGATTCCGGCCGCTCGAGCACGCTGTAGCCGCGCTGCCAGTGCACGCGCGCCACCCATGCCGAGCGCAGCGTCATCGCGACGAAACCGAACAGGCACACACCGTAGACGATGTTCATCGGCAGGTCGATGATGGTCATCTGGTAACTGCCCATCTTCCCCATCATCTGCACCGTGTACCAGCTCATTGCGCCGAAGAAGGCCACGCGCAGCAGGTCCACCACGCGCGACAGCCAGCGCGACAGGCCGGCAGGCAGGTAGCGGTAGAGCAGGTCGACCTGGATGTGGTTGTTGCGCGCCACCCCGATCGACGCGCCGACGAAGACGGTGCCGATCAGCAGGTAGCGCGCGATCTCCTCGGTCCAGGCGGCCGAGTCGTTGAGCACGTAGCGCGTGAAGAACTGGTAGAAGACCGTCAGGCCCAGCGCCCAGAACAGCAGCAGCGCGGCCCAGGCCTCGATGGGCGTGCCGGAGAGGTCCACGACCTCGTCGGTCGCGTGGAACTCGCCGTCGTCCCCCATCACCTTGGGGCCGCCGTCGATGTCGGGCACCTGGCTCATTCAGCCCCCGGGTGATGGTCTTGTCCAGCCTTCGCGCGCCACGGGGCTCACTTGACCGCGACGATGCGGTCGTAGTCGCGGCGGGTGAAGCCCAGGCTCTCCAGCGGCCGGTTCTTCAGCACGGCGTCGACGAAGCTCTGGCGGTTGACGTTGTGGATGCCCAGGCCCTTGGCCCTGAATTCGGCCACGAGTTCGCCCTCGCGCTTCTTGATCTGCGCCGTGGCGCGCACCGCGGCCTCCTGGGTGACGTCGGTGAAGACCTTCTTCTCGGCGTCGCTCAGGCGGTTCCAGACGTGCGGAGCGATCTGTGTGACCAGGCCGTCGACGATGTGGCCGGTCAGCATGATGTGCTTCTGCACCTCGAAGAACTTCTTGGCCTCGATCGTGGTCAGCGGGTTCTCCTGGGCCTCGACCGTGCCGTTCTGCAGCGCGAGGTAGACCTCGGCGAAGGCGATCGGCGTCGGGTTGGCGCCGCAGGCCTCGGGCGTGGCGCGGTAGGCGGGCACGTCGGGCACGCGGATCTTGATGCCCTTCATGCCGGCGCAGTCGGTGAAGGCCTTCTGCGCCGTGGTGTGGCGCGCGCCGTAGTACGTGTAGGCGGTGATCTGGATCCCGGTCTTCTGCCGGAACTCGTTGACCATCTCGCGGAAGACGTCGCTCTTGCTGTAGGCGATCAGGTGGTCGCCGTCGCGGAAGATGAAGGGGTAGTAGGCGATGCCGATGCGCGGGTAGGAGCGGGCCGCGAACGAGGGCCCGGAGATGATCATGTCGACCGTGCCCAGCGTCAGGCCCTGGTTGATGTCGGTCTCCTTGCCGAGCGAGGAGGCCGGGAAGACCTGGATCTCGAACTTGCCGTTGGTGCGCTTCTTGATCTCCTCGGCCGCCCACACCGACTCGGTGTGGTAGGGCTCGCTGGTCTCGTAGACGTGGGCCCACTTCAGCTTGGTCTGCGCCAGCAGGGGCAGGGAGAGCGCCAGCGCAGCGGCGCCGACGAGGGTCTTCAGGAAGGTGCGCTTCATGTTCGGGTCTCCTCGGGAATGAGCAGGGCTTGCGGACCCGGGATCGTAGAAGGCGCGGGCGGGGCTGCGAACCCTGGAAAACCCTTTTCCGGGGCGCTGCCCAGGGGCTTTCAGACTGCGGACTCGAGCGTGGGACGCACGCCATGCACCTCGAGCGACTGCAGCGCGCGTGCCAGCACTGGCACCAGCACCGGGTGGTCTGCCAGCTCGCCGAAGACCGGGGCGTAGCGGGTGAACGCGCGGGCGCGCTCACCGGCGCCTGAGCCAGCCTGCGCCCGGCGGTGCAGTTCGGCGAGCTCGGCGGCCAGCGGGTCCTGCAGCGGGTAGGCGTGCCCGGCCTCGTCCACGCCGCGCAGGTAATGCAGCCAGGCCGCCAGCGCGAGCCCGAGCCGCTCCACCGGCGCGCCGGCGGCCAGACGCTCGCGCAGCGGGCCGACCAGGCGCTGCGGCAGCTTCTGCGTGCCGTCCATCGCGATCTGTTGCGTGCGGTGCGCCAGCGCCGGGTTGGCGAAGCGCGCGAGCAGTCGCGCGCGGTAGGCGGCCGGGTCCAGCCCGGGCAGCGCCGGCAGCGTGGGCTCGACCTCGTCGCGCAGCAGCGCCTCGACGAAAGCGCGCAGCGCGGGCTCGGCGACGGCGCGGTCCACGGTTTCCCAGCCGGCCATCGCGCCCAGGTAGGCGATGGCCGAGTGGCTGCCGTTGACCATGCGCAGCTTCAGGCGCTCCCAGGGCTCGGCCTCGGCGACGAAGCGCGCGCCGCCGGCGTCCCAGGCCGGCCGCCCGGCGGCGAAGCGGTCCTCGACCGCCCAGTCGAGGAAGGGCTCGGCCAGCACCGGCCAGGCGTCGCGCGCGCCCAGGGCCCGGGACACCTGCTCGCGGTCGCCGTCCGTGGTGCGCGGGACGATACGGTCGACCATGCTGTTCGGGAAGGTGCAGTGGGCCTCGATCCAGCGCGCGAGGTCGGCGTCGACGCGCTGCGCGAAGGTCGTCACCAGCTGCTGCAGCGTGTGGCCGTTGGAGGGCAGGTTGTCCAGCGACAGCAGCGTCAGCGGCGCCAGCCCACGCTGGCGCCGCAGCGCGAGCGCGTGCACCAGGAAACCGACCGCGCTGCGCGGGGCCTTCGGGTGGGCGAGGTCGTGCGCGATGTCCGGGTGCTCCCACCACGGGCCTGGGCCGGTGGGTACGCGCAGGTAGCCCTTCTCGGTCACCGTCAGGCTCGCGATGCGCGCCTGTGGGTGGGCCAGCGCCTCGAGCACGGCGCCCGGGTCCTCGGGCGCCACGAGCAGCCGTGCAAGGCACCCAACGACCTGCAGGGCCTGGCGCGGCCGGCCGGCGGCATCGGCGTCCCGCACCGCCACCGTGTACAGCCCCTGCTGCGGCGCGAGCGCGTCGCGCGTGTCGGGCTGGCGCAGCGAGACGCCGACGAGGCCCCAGCGCAGGTCGGGCCGCGCCGGGTCGGCCGTGACCGCAGCCTCGGTGGCCACGGCCAGGTGCGCGCGCGCGAAGGCGCCGATGCCCAGGTGCACGATGCCGGGGGCCAGCGCCTCACGGTCGTAGGCTGGGCGCGAGACGCCAGCCGCCAGTGCAGGCAGGGCGGCGGGGTCGAGGCGGGGCAGGTTCATCGTCGGCTCCGCCTCACCAGTGCCAGAGGGTTCCGTCGTGCTGCAGCCTGTTCACAGGCAGGTAGGCGCGCTGATAGGGGTACTTCGCCGCCAGCGCCTCGTCGATCTCGACCCCGTGGCCGGGCACCTCGCCCGGGTGCATGAAGCCCCGCTCGAAGCGGTAGGCGTGCGGGAAGACGGCGTCGGTCTCCGGCGTGTGCGGCATGTGCTCCTGGATGCCGAAGTTCGGCACCCACAGCCCGAAGTGCAGCGCGGCGCCCATGCACACCGGGGAGAGGTCGGTCGCGCCGTGGCAGCCGGTGCGCACCTGGTACAGCGCCGCCAGGTCGGCGATGCGGCGCAGGTGGGTGATGCCGCCGGCGTGGACGACGGTGGTGCGGATGTAGTCGATGAGCTGCTGCTCGATCAGGCCCTTGCAGTCCCAGATGGAGTTGAAGATCTCGCCCACGGCCAGTGGCGTGGTCGTGTGCTGGCGGATCAGGCGAAAGGCCTCCTGGTTCTCGGCCGGGGTCGGGTCCTCGATCCAGAACAGGCGGTAGGGCTCGAGCTCGCGGCCCAGGCGCGCGGCCTCGATGGGTGTAAGGCGGTGGTGCACGTCGTGCAGCAGGTGGTGCTCCCAGCCCAGCTTGGCGCGCACGGCCTCGAACAGGCGCGGCACGTGGCGCAGGTACTTGCCGGTGTCCCAGTCGTGCTCGGACGGCAGGCTGCCATCGGCCGGCTCGTAGAACGAGTGCCCGTGGCCCACGCCGTAGACCTTTTCCAGCCCGGGCACGCCGCTCTGCGCGCGGATGGCCTGGTAGCCGAGCTCGGCGTGGCGCAGCACCTCGTCGACCGTCTCCTCGATGTCGCGCCCGTTGGCGTGGCCGTAGACCATGACGCGGCTGCGGCTCGCGCCGCCCAGGAGCTGGTACAGCGGCATCCCGGCCGCCTTGGCCTTCAGGTCCCACAGCGCGGTGTCGACGGCCGCGATCGCGCTCATCGTCACCGGCCCGCGCCGCCAGTAGGCGCCGCGGTAGAGGTAGTGCCAGATGTCCTCGAGCTGGTGCGCGTCGCGCCCGATCAGGCAGGGCACGACGTGGTCCTGCAGGTAGCTCGCCACCGCGAGCTCGCGTCCGTTGAGCGTGCCGTCGCCCAGCCCGGTCAGGCCGGCGTCGGTCTCGATCTTCAGCGTGACGAAGTTGCGGCCGGGGCTGCAGACGATGACCTTGGCGGCGGTGATCTTCATGGGGTGGGCCCGGTCGGGGCGGGCATGGTGATGGAGGTGCGGTTCCCGTGGGTGGGGCAGGAGAGGGCGCTGCCGGAGATTGTCGGGCGTTCCGCCGGCACGGCCGCCGCGGGCTGCGGGCGCTCGGTAGCGTGTGGCGAACAGCAGGCGACGCCTGGCGCCCGCAGCGCTGCGTTTCGTCGCAGGATGCTTGCGCGTAAGCGCTGTGCAAGTCACCATGCGCCATGCCTTGCGTGCGGGAAGGCCCGCACCGTGCCCAGAGCCTGCCTGCCGAGGAAGAATCCGATGGAGATGAGCCCCGTGATCGCCGTCCACATGACCGCTGCGCTGGGCGCCGTGGCCACCGGCCCCGTGGCGCTGTGGGCGCGCAAGGGCGCGGTGCAGCGGCCGCGCCTGCACCGCGCCTTCGGCTACGCCTGGGTCACGCTGATGGTGCTGGCGGCGGTCTCCTCGATCTTCATCCGCGACCACGGGCTGCCCAACATCGCGGGCTACACGCCGATCCACCTGCTGGTGCCCTACACCCTGTTCTCCGTCACGATGGCCTTCGTCTACCTGGCCCGGGGCAACGTCGTGGGCCATCGCAAGACCATGCAGTGGCTGTACATCGGCGCGTGCGTGATCGCGGGCGCTTTCACCCTGCTGCCGAACCGCTACCTGGGCCGGCTCATCTGGGGGCAGTGGCTGGGGTGGGTGTGAGGCCGGTCGGCCGCCGGACTTCCCCTTGCCCGGAGGGCGAGCTCCGGGCAAGGGGCCGGGCCGCGCTCGGACGCGGCCGGGCGACGCGCGCTCAGGCCATGCCCACCTGAGGCAGCGGCGCCCGGGCGTCGTCCGGGCGGCTGCGCAGCATGTCGACGAGCTCGCGCTGCGCCCCTGCACAGCCCGGGTCGCCGAAGCGGTTGTCCATCTCGTCGGGGTCTTCGTGCAGGTCGTAGAGCTCTCCGGCGCCGCTGATCAGGTCCATCGTGAGCTTGTGGCGACGCGTGCGCACCGTGCGCAACTGCAGGGCGATGCCCGATCGCGAGGGACGCAGGTCCCACTCCGAAAGCGCGAACTCGCGCGTCGCCCCGTCGCGCTCGAGCAGCGGCCGCAGGCTGCGGCTGTGCGCGCCCTCGGGCAACGCGGTGCCTGCGTAGTCGCAGAAGGTCTGGGCCAGGTCCAGCGTCGACACCGGGTCGTCGACGACACGCCCGGCGGGTATGCCGGGCCCCTCGAACAGCAGGCCCACGCGCAGAAGACCCTCGTAGGGCATCGGCCCCTTCAGCAGCAGGCCGTGGTCCCCCAGCCAGTCGCCGTGGTCGGTGGAGTAGACGACGACGGTGTTGTGCTCCAGCCCCAGGTCGCGCAGTGCGATGCGGATACGGCCCACCTGGTGGTCGATCAGGGAGATCATCCCGTAGTAGTTGGCGATGAGCTCGCGCAGCTGCCGCTCCCCCTGGCGCGGCGTGCGCGACGACTTCTCACGGAAGGCGCGCAGGCGCTCATCGGCCATCTGCGGGCGGCCCTCGAGGCTGGCCCGGTGCCACCAGGGGCGGCGGTCGAGGTCAAGCTCTCGGTGCTGCGGCAGGTCCACCTCGTCCGGGTGGTGCAGCCGGCACCAGGGCTCGGGCGCGTCGAAGGGATGGTGGGGGTCGGGTAATGATGCCCACAGGCAGAAGGGCTGGTCGCGGTGGCGGCGCAGGAAGTCGATCGTGCGGTCGCCGATCCAGGTCGAGTTGTGCCAGGCCACGGGCAGCGCCGAGTTCCAGGTCTCGTGCGCGTCGCTCAGCGGCGGCAGGGCCTGGCGGTACAGCCGGGTGCGCTCTTCCCCTTGGCCGTCGGCGTGGTACCAGCGCTCGTAGTGCTGGCCGCGCGGGGGCAGCATGGGCGGAAAGTGGTTGTGGCCCTCCAGCATGAGTTCGAGGTGCTGGAAACCCATGTACGGCCCGTACCAGTCCTTGCCGTAGTTCGCACTGCTCTCGCGACACTCGGGCGAACCGGTGGGCGCGAAGGTGTGCGAGGTGGTGAAGTGCGCCTTGCCGATCAGCGCAGTGCGCACGCCGTGCCGCGCCAGCGTGGCCGCATAGCCGCGCTCGGCAGTCTCCGCCGGCAGGTCGATGCCGTTGTCCGAGACGCCGTGCGTCAAGGGCAGCAGACCGGTGAGGATGGACGAGCGTGAAGGCTGGCACACCAGGTTGGGCGTGATGCAGGTCTGGAAGCGCGTGCCGCGCCGGGCCATCTCGTCCAGGTGCGGGGTGCGGACCTTGCGGCCCTCGAATCCGTAGCAGTCGCCGCGCTGCTGGTCCGAGGTGATGAACAGAACGTTCAGGGGGGGCTGGGTCATGCCGTCCTCCGTGCTGCGCGGGTAGTGACCCGTCACTCGGGTTCGACACCCAGGGACTTGAAGATCGCGGGCCAGCGGGCCACTTCCTCGCGCATCGTGCGCCCCAGGTCCTCGGGGCTTGCGCTGGTGGCGTTGTCCAGACCGAAGCTCGCCAGGCGTTCGACAACCGTCTGCTGGCGCATGATCTTCAGGAGTTCCTCGTGCAGGCGCGTTATGACTGCCCGGGGCGTGCCTGCCGGTGCGACGATGGACTGCCACTGGGCGGCCTCGACGCCCGGAAAGCCGGACTCCACCAGCGTCGGCACCTCGGGGAGCGCGGGCGAGCGCGTCCGCCCGGTCACGGCGATCGGCCGCAGCTTGCCGGCCTTGATGTGCGGCAGGACCGGAGCCATGCCCAGCAGCCCCAGCTTCACCTGGCCGCCGACGACGTCGACCACGGCCTGGCCACCACCCTTGTAGGGGACTGCGGTGACGTCGATCTTCGCTGCGTCCTTGAGCATCTCCATCGCCAACCACTGCGGCCCGCCCAGCCCGGGCAGGGCGGCGGAGAGCTCCCTGGGGTGCTTCTTCGCGTAGGCGATGAGCTCTGCCGGCGTCTGCACCGGCAGCGAGGGGTGGGCCACCAGCGCGTGCGAGCCGCGCCCGAGCAGGGTCACCGGCGCGAAGCTCGCCACCGGGTCGTGCTGCAGCTTCTTCACCAGGGCCGGGAACATCGTGTTGACGTCCACGTACATCAGCAGCGTGTAGCCGTCGGGCGCGGCCTTCGCCGCCAGCTCCGTCCCCAGCAGGCCCGTGGCCCCGGGTCGGTTCTCGACGAGGACCTGCTGCTTCAGGGCCTCGCCCAGGGGTTGCGCGACCAGCCGCGCGACGACGTCGGTGACGCCTCCCGGCGCATGCGGCACGATGAGCTTGATCGGTCGGGAGGGCCAGTCCTGGGCCTGCAGCGCAGTCCAGGGCGCGGACGCTGCCAGCGCGAGGGCCGCGCCCCGCAGGAACTGGCCGATCCAGCGGCGGTTGCATCGAAGCATCGGTGTCTCCTCGTCAGGGCGGGCCCGCGCCCGGCTCTGGCGGACGGGCTGCGGTTGTTCCCTCGACGCGTCGGCCACAAAGGCGTTCGGTCCGGATCGAGGGGCGAAACCCATTCTAGGAATACAGGGGAGGCAGGAGGAAGCGGGAATAATGAGATATCAGATAGTCGAGAATCGAATAAAAGGTATGGGCCCGGATTCGATGGACCTGCGCGACCTGCGTCTCTTCCTCGGCGTGGCCGCCACGGGCAGCTTTTCGCGCGCAGCCACGCTCTCCAGCACGACCCAGTCGTCGGTGAGCAAGGCCATCTCGGCCCTGGAGCGGCAATTCTCCGTACGCCTGTTCGAGCGCACCGGGCGGGGTGCGTCCCTGAGCCCGGCCGGCAGGACGCTGCTGCCGCGTGCGGAGGCCCTGCTGCGCGAGGCCGACGCCCTGCCCGAGTTGATGGCGGGCCACGGCGCCCGTCCCTCCGGGCGGGTCCGGATCGCCCTGCAGCCCTCGGTGGCGTGGCCCCTGGCGCGCGAACTCCTGGCGGAGACCGCCGCGCAGTGGCCCGATGTCCGCCTGCAGGTGGCCGAGGGCACGACGCAGCAGATCGAGCAGTGGTTGGCCGACGGTCAATGCGACCTGGGCGTGATGTCGCGCGCGCCTTCGGCCGGCCATGCCGACAGCGCCCCCTTGCTGACGGTCGCGCTGCTGCTGGTCTCGCGGCCGGGCGCGACCGCCACGGCGGGCGGGCCGCTGCCCTTTGCCGAGGTGGCCTCGCTACCCCTGGTCATGGCCACGGCGCCCAACGGGGGGCGCCTGCTGATGGAGGAGGAGGCCCGGCGCCGGGGGCTGCGCCTGAACATCGCGGCCGAGGTCGATTCCGGGCACCTCACCAAGCGGCTCGTGCAAGGGGGCGCGTTCTTCACGGTATCCAACGGACCTTCGGTCGAGGACGAGTTGGGCCGGGGGCTGCTGGCCGCGGTGCCGATCTGCCAGCCCGAACTGAGGCAGACCTTCCATCTGGCCGTCGCCGCGCGCAGGCAACCGTCGGCCGCGGTGCGGCATGTGGCCGAGCTCGTTCGCCGTCATACGCGGCACCTGGCTGCAGCCTAGCGGCGCCCGCCAGTCCTTCAACAGGTCGACGAAGCCGCCAGGTCGAGCCAGCGCCCCAGATACGCCCCATGGCTGCGCTCGGTCCAGAGCGTGCAGCCCTGCTGCGCCTGCGGCGCCAGCACCACGGGCGCCTGGGCGAGCCGTGTGCGGGCGCAGCGGCCGGAGCCGAGCCGGGCGAGGTCGAGGGGGCAGCCGAGGGCCAGGAACTCGTCCCAGCCGGGGCCGGCGAGGTCCCAGCCGATGAAGGCGTCACCCAGGTCGGCGCAGGCGATGACCGGACCGTTGTCGGTGGCGCCGCGGTCCGTTCCTGCCGGGTCTCCCAGGCGCAGCAGGCCCGTGCCCGAGCGCAGCACCGCCTCGACGCGGGCTGCCGCGGCGCCGGGCGGGTCGCCGCCCGGCATCCACCAGGCCTCCTGCGGGCCGAGCTGCAGCCACAGCCCTGCCGCGCCGCTGCGCTGGGCCTGGGGCGGCAACGGCCCCGCGGCGGCGTGCAGGCCCAGGTCGCAGGCCAGCGCCGCGAGCGCGTTGCCGGGCCCCTGCAGGCACCAGCGCGACTCCACGCCGCGCGGCCGCAGTTGCAGGATGTCACTCCAGCGCTCAGCCACGCAGCCGCTCCCCGCGCGGGTCGAAGAAGACGGGGGCGCAGACTTCGGCCGCGCGCAGGCGCAGGCCGCCTGGCGCCTGCGCCGTGACCCGCACGCGCTCGCCCAGGCGAGTCCGCCCGCCCTCGAGCAGCGCCAGCGCCACCGCGTGGCCGCTGGCCGGGCTGTGGACGCTGGCGGTGACGAAGCCCTCCGGGCGCTCCCCTGGCAGCGCTGAGACCGGGCCGGGGCGACCCCGCACCCGGCTGCTGGCCGCGCCGGCCCGGGCCGGGAGCAGTTGCGCGCCCTCCTCGAGAGGCCCGCCATAGTCCAGCGGCCGCAGGCCGACGAGCTCGGGCCGGGGCGGCGTGCCGGGGCCGGCGGCGCGCAGCCGGCGCAGCGCGGCCTGGCCGAAGAAGAAGGGCTTGTCCATCTTCACCGCCCAGGCCAGCCCCAGGTCGTCGGGGGTGGCGATGCCGTCGACCTCGTGCGCCATCGAGAGGTAGCCCTTCTCGACACGGAGGATGTGGTTGGCCTCCGAGCCCACGGCCTGCAGCCCGAGTTCCTGACCCGCGTCCCACAAGGCCTGCCAGACGGCCAGCCCGCGGGACGCCGGCACGTTGACCTCGTAGCTGAGCTCGCCGGTGAAGCTGACGCGGAAGACCCGCGCCGCGATGCCGGCGACGGCGCCCTCGCGCACGGCCATGAAGGGGAAGGCGGCGGCGTTCAGGTCGAGCGCGCAGCCGGCGCGCCGCAGCACCTCGCGCGCGCGCGGCCCGCAGATGACCAGCGTGGCCCACTGCGCCCCGACGTCGGTGACGAAGGCGCCGGCCGCGCGCAGGTGCCACTGGCGCGCCTGCTCGAGCCAGCCGTGCACGGCCGCGGCATTGCCGGCGGTGCTGGTGAGCCAGAAATGCTCGGGCCCGAGTCGGAAGACGACCCCGTCGTCGAAGACGCGGGCGTCCTCGCGCAGCAGCAGCGCGTAGCGGCCGCGCCCGGGGGCGAGGTCGGCGACGCGGTTGGCGCACACGGCTTCCAGCAGTTCCGCGGCCTGCGGGCCGCGCACCTCGAACTTGCCCAGCGGTGTGCTGTCGTACAGGCCTGCGGCCTCGCGCA
>Ga0164293_10002470_pt1 | contig 15664 bp, 14 predicted proteins | sample GEODES118metaG_FD_111487 | JGI IMG/M metagenome (GOLD analysis project Ga0164293, IMG submission 111487) | Eutrophic lake water microbial communities from Lake Mendota, Wisconsin, USA - GEODES118 metaG | ecosystem: Environmental > Aquatic > Freshwater > Lake | place: USA: Lake Mendota...
ATTTGATTGAGGAAATAGCGGTCATGGCTGACGACCAGCAGGGTTCCTTCGAATGCCAGCAGGGCTTGTTCGAGCGCGGTGCAGGCCCACAGGTCGAGATGATTGGTCGGTTCATCGAGGACCAGCAGGTTGGCTTCTTGAGCCGCGAGTTGGGCAAGGGCGACGCGGTTGCGCTCGCCACCGCTCAGTGAGCCAACCGTTTTGAGAGCGAGTTCGCCGGTAATTCCGAACAGGGCGAGCAGGTCGCGACGTTCGCGATCGATCATTTCTTTATGCGGGGGGCGAATGGCCTCCGCAGCCAACTTGGTTCCATCGACACCTTTAAGATGTTGGTCAAAATAGCCGGGCCGAACCCCGGTCCCAAGTTTGATTTGGCCGGAGTCAGCCGTCGTCTCAGAGACGATGCATTTGAGCAAAGTCGATTTGCCGCAACCATTCGGGCCGAGGATTCCCCAACGTTGTCCGCGTTCGATTTGAAAGCTGACTTGGGAAAATAGCGGCTGGTCGTATCCCTTGGTGAGCTGATCGACCCGCAGCACGATATCTCCGGTTCGTGTGGGGTCGGGGAATTTGAAGTTGGGAGTCGCAATCACCTTGGGAAGTTCGATGCGTTCGATTCGTTCCAGTTTTTTGCGGCGGTCTTCGGCTTGAGCAGACTTCTGTCCGTAGTGATTGCGGCGGACGAAGTCCTCCATTTTGGCAATTTCAATTTGCTGTTTCTCGTAGGTACGTTGGGTCACAAGGAGGCGCTCGGCCTTCAATTCCCGGTACTTTGAGAAGTTTCCAGGGTAGACATCGATTGACCCGTGAACCAGTTCCAGAGTGGTGTCCACAACCCGGTCGAGGAAATAACGGTCGTGGCTGACCAGCAAGAATGCCTGCCGGGATTTGCGAAGGAAATCTTCCAGCCACTCCGTCGCTTCGATGTCGAGATGGTTCGAAGGTTCGTCGAGCAACATCAGATCAGGCTCTTCGAGCAAAAGAGCGGCGAGCATCAAGCGGTTAATTTGTCCGCCACTCAGTACGCTGGCTGGACGCTCGTAGTCGGTCGGGCTGAACCCCAAGCCTTGCAGCACTCGTTCGATTTTGTGCTCGACCGCAAAAGCATCGCGGTGGTGAAGTTCGAATTGCAACTGTTCAAAGCGCTGGGCCAGTCGTTGTTGACTGGCGGGGTCAGTCGCAGCCGCCAATTGCTCACTGGTTGTTTGTAACTCGCGGGCGAGGCGTTCCAGCGGCTCCAGGGCCTTTTTGGCCACATCCCAGACGGTCGTGCCAGCGGCGAACTCGGGGCGCTGGGCGACGACCCCCAGCTTGGCTGCCTTGGCCAAATCGACGCTGCCGTTATCTGGCTCGAGTTGCCCCAGCAGAATCTTCAGCAAGGTTGTTTTGCCCGCACCGTTGGGACCGATCAACGCGACTCGCTGGCCGGCGCGAATCTCGAAAGAGACATCTCTTAGGACCAGTTGCCCGGAGAAGTACTTTTCAACCGAATTGACGTTCAGCAACAGGCTCATGGCTGCAGGGGCGAAGACCAAGGACAAAGGGGACGTTTCATGATCACCAAAAGCGACTTCCCCGGTAAGGGGGCAGCGATTGCATTCCAAGTGTTTGCGATTGAGGCTTGTCGGACTGGACAGAAGCAGGGCGACAACGGTTGGTACGACTGAGCTGGGCCCCTGTCGGGGCAGTGGCCGAGAAGAGGCTGTTCAAAGACAAAAGGCAAGCCCCCGGATGAGGGCTTGCCCCTGGATGTGATCACTTCGGCAGCGACCATGAAACTAAGCGAAAGCGAGTTTAGGGTTCATCAATGTCCATGTTGACCGGTTCCATAACCTTGGTGTTTCGTTCGATCGACAACACCGTCGTTCGCTGGTGGGCTCCGTCTCGGGAGCTGGCAACCACCGGCAGCACTTGCCGCTTGTCTGGCAGGTCCATGCGGACGGAGAAAGTTCCATCGGGATCAATCTTTAAAGGTTCGCCGGCAAGCGTCACGCTCGAGCCGGGAGCCGCCACGCCGTAGACAACCATTTGGGCATCAACTTCAAATTGAAATTCCCGCCGTGGGTCAATCACAATTGCCGTTGAGGGGTTGAGCGGCGCCATCGGTCGACGAAGCTTCTCTTCAAACACTTCCTGCAGTTCTCGCGCGTCGTTGTCAGCCGTGTAGCCGCCGCTGAGCGCGAAGAAGTTTTCGCAGTCTTGGGCAATGTCGGCCCAGTTGCCCGCTCCGCGATGCCCGCTGGGAACGGGAGTGGTCACCTTATTGCTCTTGGCAATCATGTAAAAGCGGCCATTGGGAGCAGCGTAACCAATTGCGACCCGATAGGACTTGGGCGGGTTATGCGTGTCGATGAACCAAGTGTCGACGCCGCCGTGGACTTCAATGTCGCGAATCGGCTTTTCGGGCAATTGATCGTCATCGTCGGTGAACTCAAACAATCGCAGTACCGGGACTGCACCGCGCCAATGCTTTTCCAAGGCAGTGCGAGCCCGCCGCACGGTTTGCTCGGTTACCTCCCAATAAGCTTGCAGCCAATAAGAGTCGCGAACAATCAGCACTACCCGGTCTTTGGATACCGAATGCTTATCTTTGTTGAGCGAGGCGGTGAGCGCAAGGTTCTTCAGCCGTTCGCGTTCGAGCGATTCCTGTTGCATTCGGACCGCAACTGCTGAAGGGATGCGCGATTCGACAACTGGCTCAGCCGACTCTGCCGCACGGACGGGCTTGCGAACAGGTTGGGGTTTTTGGATCGCAGGCTTGGGTCCGGCCGGGACAGATTTTGTCACTGCGGCGGCTTTAATTGTCGCTGGGGCGGCTTTGAGCGTCACTGCGGCGGCTTTGATCGTTACCGGGGCGGCTTTGATCGTTACCGAGGCGGCTTTAATTGTTCCTGCGGTCGACTTGGAACCAAGTGCCGCTTTTGGCGAGGCTCCAGCCGGCCGTAGGTCTTTTCCTGCGGGACGAGCCGAAGTCGGTTTGCCATTGGCTTTGGCAGTTACCGTCATCGGCTTGGAAGCTATCCCTTTGGCGACCGGGGCGGGCTTCTTGGCGGTGTTTTTGGAGCCTTCGGCAGTTTTGGGACTGGCGGAAGAGCCGCGCAGATTGGAACTCGGTTGGCCGCGACGTTTTAGTAGCCGGGTGAGCGCTTGAATGAGCTGCTCTTTTCGCATGTTGTGCCAGCCGGGAATGCCTTCGCTGCGGGCAAACTTGGCGAGGTCCTTCGACGATTGGGACCGGAGATTATTGAGCGTTACCAAAACAGAATCCTCCCTTTGAACAAAGTGACGCTGATGCGAAGTTGCACCAGGCCTGCTCCGAATTCCACTCGGGACGATCCTTCGCCGAAACAGAACCCTCAAGACCGGGACTCAAGCTGCACTTCCGGCAACCTTACATTCCGATCACTTGCTCGCGGTGACTTGCGACTGCAACCTCGCGGTCCAGCCCCTCGTACAACGAGTTCCCACCTCTGGGTCCCAATTCATTTTGTTACGGGTATTGTTGGGGTTTAGTTCGCGTTAGAAACGCAAGCAAACCATCCAATTCCAGTCCTGTCGGCCCCCGCTCCACCACAGGGCAAATACGCCGAAGGGTGTGCAGGTTACTCGCCAGAATTCCGCTTTCGGAGCCCCTTTTTCAAGGCCCTTGTTGGGGAACACTAGTCGGTTCGAAAAGACTGGTCGGTTCAACAATACTTGTCGGTTCAAAAATGAAGTGTGGGGAATTTCAGCCCGCAATCCGGCTATTCAAAGGCTGCGTGCAGCGGCTTTGAAAGTCTGCCAGCAAGTTTCTTCACGCTACGAAGGGCATTCTCCAAGATTGGCCAAGGCCATTTCGGGTTCAACCTCGCGACGATCAAAGCTGTAGACGAGAAGACTGGATTTGAAAGCTGAAAATCTCGTAACCGCTCTTGCCCTGCCCAGCGAAAAGCTGTTGAGCAAGTTGGACAATTCAGGCCTTCGGCGCATTTCTGTCCGGAGCACTTTGGGGAGCGAATTGCTTTGCGAAGTCCGAGGCCAACCCGAATGAAATCAGGCGAAGCCAAGTCGTCCAAAGCTTTGCTCTTACAAGTGCCCCGAAAACGAGTAGTGCCAGTGCCTTATCGCTCGTCACGGCGAGTGATTCCACTCTTCATGACGGGCGAATAACTGTCCGCTATCCGTATGCGGTTGAGAGGGCTTGACCCTTCGCCGTCGGCGTACGCCTAGGGGCATGCTCTCCCGTTCTTCGAGATTTTGGAACAAGCCCGATTGTAACTTGAATAACGGTTTTTCACAAATTGCAAGGCTGCTTCTAATGGTGCCTTGTTTCACGCTGTTTGGGTGTAATTGGCGTTTAAGGGTGTTGACAAAAACTTTACCGGAAATCTTTGGTGGTGCCTTGAGATCGGGGTGATGCTGCTTTTTGCCGCTTTAAGAAGGCCGGGACTCGGCGGTTTTTGAAAATTGGGAAGGAGTGGATGGGGAGTTGCCGGCTGCCGTATGAGATTGGGGCAATCATATGCAAGAACTGTTCCGGCATTCGGTTTGGCTTCATTGGGGAAGCTTGAAACCGGTCTGGGATTTCAGTTTTCCGTGAAATCACAGCCTCTTCCGACCGCATTGGCCTAAAACGAACCTTTTCCGAACTGAGATTGCAAGGATTGGCTTGGCTGGATTTGCGATTGAGGGTTCCGGTTGCCGGGCGTGTCAGGGGGCTTGGGCATACGTTATGCTGCCGGTGCCGAAGCAGAGTATTTCCAGGCGAGTGAATCATGGTTGGCGAATCAGACAAACGCGAAGATGACCGTGCACCAATGGCCAAGGCCATGGATTGGGTTGCGAGAATTACCACGGCTGGGCTCTCTTTTGGCTTGCCGCCATTGCTCGGATATTGGGTTGACCAGCGCTTTGGGCTCGGGTTTCTGCTGACTTTACTGGGATTTGGGTTTGGAATACTGGCCGGGGGATGGCAATTGATGAAGATCGCCCGGGACGCTGGGGCGGAAGATGAAACCTCCGAGCGAAAATGAGCAGCGAGGCAAGACGGCGATGCGGGAAGGACAAAAACCAGCGGTTTCTCCTGAGCATACCGGGTTGTTAAAGAGCGGGCTTTTTAAGCGATTGGGTGCCGAAAGCCTGCTGGGTTGGTTGGGCTTCGGTTTGTTGCTTGCGGCGGGTGGGCTGGTTGGTACGCGGCGCGGATGGAGTGCCGGTTGGCCAGAGTTTTTGTCAGTCATCTCGGTGTTTGCCCTGGCGCATTGGCTGGCCGTCATTTTTCATTACGTCCCGGCAGGTCCTGAGCACGGACTCTCGCGTTTGAGTTTGGCGGCATTTTGTCGCACATTTGTGCCCCTTCTCGCATTGCTGGCAATTCACAATTACATTTTTCCACTTCTCAATCAGACGAACGCTGGCAGCATCATTGCCGCGTATCTCCTCTCCCTTGGACTGACCTTAGCAACGGCCGGTGGTGAATTAAAAGCATGACGGAACTCGTCGGCTTTGAGTTTGTCGTGCCGTTTAAAGGCGAGGGTCGGTTTTCAACAAGAGGTTGTTGGGTTGAGCGGATGGCCAGCCTTCGCTTGAGTTTTTCACGCGGTATTATCTCAAGCGTTGGTTTATCAAGCGGTTTCCAAAGCTCAAGTTTAGAGGTTTTGCTTGAATGCACCTCTGAACTGGCTGTGGATTTGATTCCGGATAAAGCCCAAGTGGCCACCAGCGGTGTCGGAGTGTGGCTGAGCAATCAAGCGAGGCTCGTGGCAACGCGGCTCATGGCAACGAGGCTCTTGGGGCTGAGGTCCAAGGTGACGTGCTGTTTATTGAGTGCGTGTACGCTGGCTGGCATGTTGACTGTTTAGTGTGGCGGCTGGGTTCCTTGTGTTGGGTCGGGAGTTTAAATCCGCCCGAGCGAGGATGTCCCGGCAAGTGAGTTTTGTGGTTCGCCGATTAGTGTTGAGTTTCGCCGAGTTGGCTGGGTCCTGACTTGCGGGAGTTTTCTCCAGGAGATCGCTTGTGATTTGGCTCGACGACAAAACGGGTGATGCCGCGTCAAAGGTGGCCGAGCATGCAGGTCAAGCGGCTGAGCATGCCGCTGGTGCTTCGTCCATGGTCGAGAAGATGAAGCATTACTTCGACACGGGGCACTTGTTCGCCCACGTGCAAGATGCAAGTTACTTTGAGGTTCCGCGTTTTCTGGGTGAACATTGGTCGCTTCCCAAGTTCGGTGGCAGCGAGCCTTTGTTGACGATTTCTGGTTACCCGGTGATTACTGGTCAGATCACCAAGTTCATGGTCCTCGAATTGTTGGGGGCTGTGCTGTTGGTTTTGTTGTTTGGCTGGTTGGCCAAGCGGGTAGCTACGGGGGCCAAGCCCTCGGGGCGAGTGTGGAACTTGCTCGAGTCGTTCGTGTTGTTCATCCGCGATGAAGTTGCCCGTCCGGCGATTGGCAAGCATGACGCGGATCGTTTCATGCCTTTTTTGCTGACGCTGTTTTTCTTTATCCTGATTTTGAACCTGTTCGGCATGATTCCCTTCATGGGGTCGGCGACTGGTGCCTTGGCGGTGACGGCGGTGTTCGCGCTGGTTACTTTTGCCGTGGTGGTCGGGTCCGGAATGAAGAAGATGGGTGTTGTTGGCTTTTTGAAAGCCCAAGTCCCGCACATGGATTTGCCGCCGTGGATGGCGGCGGTTTTGGTGCCCGGGATTTGGTTAATTGAAGTATTTGGCTTATTGGTCAAGCATGGCGTGCTTTGCGTCCGGTTGTTTGCCAATATGTTTGCCGGGCACTTGGTATTGGCTGTGTTTGCCGGCTTCATCGGTGTCGTGTGGGGTACCTATTTGATTTGGGGCGTTGCTCCAGTCGTTTGGGGTGCTTCGCTGGCGCTGAGTTTGTTGGAATTGTTTGTCGCGTTCCTGCAGGCGTATGTTTTCACGTTCCTGGCCGCCTTGTTCATTGGCTCGGCGCAACACGCTCACTAGTAACGCTCGCTCGGACGAAAACTGGTTCAAGACTGATCCACCTTTTTTTGATGGAGATTTGTAGATGTCCCGATTGGCAATGTTCGTCACTGCTGTTGGTCTGTCCCTGATCGGCTCGCCCTTGATGGCGCAAGATGCTGGTCCCGCAGTTCCGGGGATTGGGCTGATTGGCGCCGGTCTGGCGGTTCTCGGTGCTGCACTCGGCATTGGTCGCATCGGTGGTTCGGCCTGCGAAAGCATGGCCCGCCAACCGGAAATGGCTGCCAAGATTCAGACCGCGATGATTATTTCCGCGGCTCTGATTGAAGGTGCCGCGTTCTTCGCGCTGCTGCTGGTTTTGATCAAGTAATTGACTTGACCCGACGTGCAGGGCTGAGGCTGGTTCGGCGATGGCAGGTGGCGATATTCCCCTGCCCCGGCGGTTGGTAAGGCCCTGAAGGCGACAAACCACGTTAGCAAGAGACGAGGTCGAAGATGAATCCTGTTTGGATGTTGAGTTTGGCCGCAGCCGCGGAGGAAGCTCATGGCAAGCCAAATGCCATGGAGTTCAGCCCGGACCTCGCCATTTTTACGTTTTTGGTTTTCGTTGGGTTGTTGTTTGTCCTGACGAAGTTTGCCTGGAAGCCGATCATGGCCGGGTTGGAAAAGCGTGAAAAGACGATTTCCGATCAAGTCGATGGGGCCAAGCGGATGTACGACGAAGCCAAGCAAAACTTGGCTGAGTATGAGCAGAAACTGGCTTCGGTAACCCAGCAGGCGAACGACATCCTGGCGGAAGCCCGCAAGGATGCCGTTACCGCCAAAGAACGTATTTTGGCGGAAGCGGCATCGCAAGCTGAGCAGCAGCGGCAGCGTGCGGTAGCTGATATTCGGGCAGCCAAAGATGCGGCAGTTCGCGAGTTGGCCCAGAAAAGCGCGGATGCTGCGGTTGGTTTGGCCGGAAAGATTGTTGGTCGCTCCTTGAAGGATGCTGATCATCAAAACCTGATTAATGATTCAATCGACCGGTTTGTTAAGGGCGCCTGATTTTTGCAAGCGGCCCTGCTTGCCTGTCTTTTTGATTTGATTTGGTCCTTGACCGAAAATGCCACGTGCGGAGCAGGTCTCACCAGCAAAAGTAGTGCGAGCACGAGTGGCTCTTGGTTCTACAAAAGTTGGTGTGGCCTCGGGTGAATGACGGTCGGTCGCTTTGCGGCCACTGATTTCCGCCCGATGCAATCGTCTCTTGAGTGTGGTTCAGTTGGCATGTCCCCAGTCGAATGGTTGAATTTGGTTTGTTTCGATCGGCGGCCAGGAGTTTTTCTTCTTTCGCGTTGGTCGAACTTGGTGCCGTGATTTGAGGTCGGTTTCGAGTCTGCTTGGCAGTTGGACTGCCAGATGGGCAAGCTCGCAATCGGAGAGGCTCCGCTCGGAGAGGCTCCGCTCGTTGTCCTCCGCAGAATATGGTCCTGAGAAGCACTTGAAAGCTTGAGGCGATGGAAAAAGTCACCAAAATCCCGACAGTTTTCGATACCACGACACAGCAGGTCGGTGAGGTCTATGCTCGAGCTTTGCTGGGTGTGGGACAGTCACAAGGTCGGGCGGCTGAATTGTTGGAAGAATTGGCAGCCTTTGATGATTGCTTGAAGCAATTGCCGAGGTTGGCTCAGGCCTTGGAGGCTCCACGAGTTCCCGAATCAGACAAAGTGAAGATGTTGCAGAAGGCTTTGGAAGGAAAAACGAGCAAAGACTTCTTGAACTTTTTACTTGTTCTGGTCAAGCGAGAACGGTTTAACGCGCTGCCCGCGATTCGCCAGGCAGCTGGTAAGCTATTCGATGAGATCACGGGGCAGGTCAAGGCGACGGTCACCACAGCCAGTCCTCTATCGGAAGTTGCCCAGAGCAAGCTTGCGGAACGCCTGGGCAAGTTGCTGGGGAAGCAAGTAAGAATTGAGACCAAGCACGACGATTCCATCATCGGTGGAGTTGTGGTGCGGATAGGCGACACTGTGTATGACGCCAGCGTCGTCAATCAACTGAATCAGGTTCGGGCCAAGACCGCGGCCCGAATTGCCGATTCGATTCGCGGTTCCCTGGAGCGATTCGCGTCGGATGTTGGGTAAGGGCGGACATGATGAGTAAGCCAATGAGTCTTGCCTCGGGGCCCTTGCCCTTGAGTCTCGACCTTGGGCCTTGATTCTGGGGCCTTGTGGTGGCACTCAAGAGAGTTGGGGTTCCATCCCCGGACACTAAGCTAAACACCTTGGGGCTAAACACCTTGGGGCTAAACACCTCGGGAATCGATTCCTGACTGAAATATTCGGTTGCCTTTTGCGAAACTCCTCGAGGAGGATTTCGCCCTGCGTGCAACCAGACGGAAACAATCAACTCACAACTTAATAACCAATTCGAGGTTGTCGGATGAAGATTAGCGCTGATGAAATTGCTTCGGTAATTCAACAGGAAATCGCGCAGTTCGAAAGTCAAATCGACGTTCGCGAAGTCGGGACCGTGTTGGAAGTCGGCGACGGTATCGCTCGAGTGCACGGACTGACCAATGTCGCTGCTGGTGAAATGGTCGAGTTCCCCGGCGGAATCATCGGGTTGGCATTTAACCTCGAAGAGACCAGCGTTGGTGTGATTATTCTGGGTGATTACCTGAAGATCAGTGAAGGTGATACGGTCAAGGCCTTGGGAACCCTGCTGTCGGTTCCAGTTGGCCCATCCGTGTTGGGGCGCGTCATCGATCCGCTGGGTAACCCGCTTGATGGCAAGGGCCCCATCAATTCCACCGAAACCCGTCCGGTCGAAGTCATCGCTCCTGGCGTCGCCGAACGCCAACCGGTTCATGAACCGATGCAAACCGGTATCAAGGCTATTGATGCCATGACGCCAGTCGGACGTGGACAACGCGAGTTGGTCATTGGCGACCGCAAGACTGGCAAGACGACGATCGCAATTGACGCGATCATGAACCAAAAGAACACCGGCGTGAAGTGTTTCTATGTGGCTGTGGGACAGAAGGACAGCTCGGTGGCTAACGTGATCCGCGAGTTGTCCGAGCGCGGTGCGATGGAATATACGACGGTCATTGTTGCCGGCGCCAGTACCCCTTCGCCTTTGCAGTACATTGCTCCCTACGCCGGGACGGCGATGGCCGAGTATTTCATGTGGAAGGGTGAGCATTGCCTGGTCGTCTATGACGACTTGTCCAAGCAAGCGGTTGCCTATCGTGAACTGTCGCTGTTGATGCGTCGTCCACCGGGCCGCGAAGCCTATCCGGGTGACGTGTTCTACTGCCATAGCCGGTTGCTGGAACGTTCGGCCAAGTTGAGCAAGGCTCTCGGCGGCGGCTCGATCACTTCGTTGCCAATCATCGAAACGCTGGAAGGCGAAGTTTCTGCTTACATTCCGACCAACGTGATTTCGATTACTGACGGTCAGATTTACCTCCAGCCCGACTTGTTCTTCTCCGGTGTTCGTCCGGCCATGAACGTTGGTATTTCGGTTTCTCGCGTGGGTGGTGCCGCGCAAGTGAAGGCGATGAAGAACGTGGCCGGTGGTTTGCGGCTCGACTTGGCCAGCTTCCGCGAACTGGAAGCGTTTGCCCAATTGGGAACAGACTTGGATGCGGCGACTCAGTCCAAGCTCGACCGGGGCTACCGGATGGTCGAACTGCTCAAGCAACCTCAATACCGCCCCTTGAATGTTGTGGACCAAATCCTGGTCATTTACGCCGGCACCAAGGGCTTTCTCGACAAGGTTCCGGTCAGTGCCGTGGGCAAGTGGGAACGCGAATTCCTGGATTTCGTGCACACCAAGAAGCAGGAAGTTTGGGACTTGTTGGATCAAAACAAGAACGATGGTGACGCGATGAAGAAGGCCGATAACCATGTCACCAAGGCCGTTGTCTCGGTGATCGAAGAATTCAATCGTAATTTCCGGGCTGCCTGACGACGGCCGGTTTGGGCCGAGCATCGGTCCGAAGCAGCATTCCAGACAGCAACCAAACACGTTGGAGCGATTGCCCTGAATACTTGTAGCTTCCTCTTTCGGTAACCAGTATGGCCAATCCCAGAGCACTCGATAAGCGACGCAAGTCGATTCGCAATATCCGCAAAATCACGCGGACCATGGAATTGATCGCGACCGCGCGATTCAAAAAGGCGATGGAGCGTGCCGCTTCGGCGACCGATTACACCCGCCGTATTACCAAGTTGGTTGGCGATTTGACCCGTGCCGGCCTGGAAGTCTCGCATCCGCTCTTGGAGCAACGCGACGCAACGAACCGGGCTGTACTGTTGGTGCTGACAGCCAATCGCGGCTTGTGCGGCGGTTACAACGGCAACGCCCTGCGGCTGAGCGTTCAGCGAAAAAAGGAACTGGACGAATTGACGGGTGGTCGAACGGTCATTGAAGTTTCGGGTAAACGCGGAATCTCCGGCTTGAAATTCCGGGGAATCGAAACAGGCGAAACCTTCACCCAGTTCGACGACCAACCAAAATTTGAACAAGTGGAAGCGATTGCCAATCGTTACCTCGAGGATTTCATCCTGGGGCGGATTGATCGGCTGGACGTAGCCTACACTCGTTTCGTTTCGGTATCCCGACAGGAAGCTGTCGTCGAGACTTTGCTCCCGTTGGGGAAGCTTGACGTGCCAACTGCCGGTCAAGCTGTCCAAGCAACTCCGGCCGCTGCAACTGAAAGTGCCCAGCAGGACATCTACGAGTTCGTGCCCTCGGCGGCGAGCATTTTGGAAGAGGTTGTTCCGGCAAGCTTTAAGGTCAAGCTCTTTAAGTGCTTCCTTGACGCGGCAGTCAGCGAACAGATTTCGCGAATGGTTGCGATGAAAAGCGCGACTGAAAACGCCTCCGATATGATCAAAATGCTGTCCCGGACTTATAACCGGGCTCGGCAGTCCCAGATTACCGGACAGATTATGGAAGTCATCGGCGGTGTCGAGGCACTCAAATCCTAGTAGCCAGGACGAGTGGGGTTCCGCTCGTCCTTGGGCAATTTCAGAGATTTTTCTGAGACTTCAATTCACTCACAAACACATCATTCCACACTCACAGCGGATACGGCTCAATGGCAACTGCAACCAAAGGTAACATCGGTCGCATTACTCAAGTGATTGGCTCGACCTTCGACGCCGAGTTCGACGAGGCAAAGATCCCGGCGATTTACAACGCGGTCAAGGTTGAGATCAACGCTGGCGGAAATAAGCAAACTTTGACGGGCGAGATCAGCAAGCACCTTGGTGGTGGTCGTGTTCGCTGCGTTGCTTTGGGAAGCACCGACGGTCTGCGACGGGGGCAGGATTGTGTTGACACCGGAGCGCCGGTGTCGGTGCCCGTCGGTGAAGGCGCCCTCGGTCGCGTGTTCAACATGCTTGGAGAACCGGTTGATGGTCGCGGTCCGGTCAATGCCAAGGAATATCGACCAATTCACGCGCCGGCTCCTCGAGTCGAAGACCTGTCGACCAACACCGAGTTGTTCGAAACAGGCATCAAGGTGATTGACTTGCTCACCCCGTTCGTCCGCGGTGGCAAGGCCGGTCTCTTCGGCGGTGCCGGTCTGGGCAAGACGGTTATCCTTCAGGAATTGATTGCCCGCGTCGCCAGCGCCCACGGTGGTTATTCGGTGTTTGCCGGGGTGGGTGAACGAACCCGCGAAGGAACTGACTTGTGGCTCGAAATGCAGGAAGCCGAAATCGGCCAAACTGGTCGCAAGGTTATCGAGCAAACCTGCATGGTGTTCGGGCAGATGAACGAGCCGCCCGGATCGCGTCTTCGCGTCGCTCTTTCAGCTTTGACCATGGCTGAATACTTCCGGGATATGACCGGAAAAGACACGCTGATGTTCGTCGACAACATCTTCCGGTTCTCGCAAGCCGGTTCGGAAGTGTCCGCTTTGCTGGGCCGGATGCCTTCGGCCGTGGGATACCAGCCGACCTTGGCCACCGAAATGGGCGCCCTCCAAGAACGGATTGCGTCGACCCGCAAAGGGGCGATCACCTCTGTTCAAGCGGTTTACGTTCCAGCGGATGATCCGACCGACCCCGCTCCCGCGACCGCTTTCGGTCAGCTCGATGCGTTTATCTATCTCGAACGTTCGATTTCGGAAAAGGGTATCTACCCTGCCGTGGATCCGCTCGCCTCGTCCAGCCGCATTCTTGACCCACAATTCGTCGGTGCCCGCCATTATGCAGTTGCCCGTCGAGTTCAAACGACCCTCCAGCGTTATCGCGAATTGCAAGACATCATTGCCATTCTCGGTGTCGATGAATTGAGCGAATCGGACAAGATGGTCGTGCATCGTGCACGCCGGATCGAACGCTTCCTGTCTCAGCCGTTCCTCGTGGCCGAAGTTTTTACGGGCAAGCCGGGTGAAATTACTCCGCTCGCTGATACGATTCGGTCTTTCGAAGAAATTTGTGATGGCAAATGGGATCACCTCCCGGAAGATGCCTTCATGTACGTCGGCTCAATTGAGCAGGCAGAAGAACAAGCCAAGCGGATGGCGGCAGCTGTTGCCAAGAAGTAACCGCATCCAGCTCAAGGATGGGCAGGGTGGCGGCCGGAATGGCTCCCCTGCCCTCTTGTTCCCTGCTCGTTGCGAATGGGCGGTCTGCTGAATTTGATTCGCATTGTTTACGACTATTTCTCACCTCTTTGCAAGTTGGCGTTCATCATGGCAAACCTCCAGGTTGTGGTCGTCACCCCGGAATGCACCACGCTCGATCAACCAGCAGAATCGGTCTCTGTGCCTTTGATGGACGGTGAGGCAGGAATTTTGGCCGGCCATGCGCCAATGATTGGACGGCTTGCACCGGGCGAACTGCGCGTGGCAGGAGCCGGGAAGTCCGGCAGTTTTTATGTGGACGGCGGTTTCGTTCATGTTGCCGAGAATGTCGTCTCGATTCTCACTGGACGTTGCGTCCCAGTGAATCAGATTGACCGCACTGCTGCCCAACAGCTGCTGGATAAAACCCAAATTTCGGCCTCCGACAAGGCTGAGTTGGTGGAGATCAAGAATCGGACGATCGCCCAAGCCCGGGCTCAGTTGCGTCTGGCCACAGGCGGCCGCTGAGAACTGCTGATTGACCAGCTCTTTCTTCAGAATGACCTGACGGTTTGTCGATTTGCAAGCCGCCTTCGCGCAAACTGCTTTTTGAGGGTCCAGGCCCAAGTTTCGACGGTATTTGAGCCGGGGCAATGCTTGTTTGGGATTCGAGGCTTGTACTCAAGGGATTTGCTCCTTTTGGCTCGGCTTCCTTGCTTCGGTTATCGCCGCCGGAATGCTTGGGGACTCATCTTTCTGTAGGTTTCGGAATTCCGAGCCTGGTTGAATCTTGATGAGTAGAGAGTGGTCACCCCTTTTGTTAGTGAAGTCGTGAGCATTAACTTAAGATTTTCAATTGATTTTCCAGACGCAATCGCGGGAAATACTCTCGGATTCCTATTTTCCTGAGCAGCACGCCTTGGAAGAATGCTAGGGTTTCGCTGCGTTGCTCCAACCACCATTCGCGCCAAATCCCGCCGGCTCGATATTCGCCAGCTCGGCCTTTTGTTTCGAAGAATGTGACCGGTTAGAGAAGCAGCGTTCGCCTCATCCCGCGGTCTGCTTTTTTCTCGCTGGCTGTGGCAGCTCGGACCAGCTTGCTCCGTTTCGACTCCGCCGTTGTTTTCAGTGCCGTGAAATAACTCATGAATCATCCTCACCATTCCATCAATCGAGCCACTGAAGATCGCCTGATTCTCGAGGGTCCAAATTCCCGTTGGTCAGAGTTGATTCGGGCGTTCCGAATTTTCGGCGAGTTGATCCGGGGCTTTCGAAAGCTGCACTTCGTCGGCCCGGCCGTAACGGTTTTTGGCTCGGCCCGTTTTCCGGAAGGTCATCGCTATTACAAGTTGGGAGTTGAGATCGGGGAAGAGCTCGCCAAAGTTGGCTTCACAGTTATGACCGGGGGTGGGCCTGGGATCATGGAGGCGGCCAATCGGGGAGCCAAGCAAGCGGGTGGGCACAGCGTTGGGTGCAATATTATTCTGCCGTTTGAGCAGCAACCGAATCCCTATCTCGATGTCTTCGTCGAGTTTAAGTACTTCTTTGTCAGGAAGTTGATGCTCGCCAAGTACTCCTACGCCTTCGTCGCCCTGCCAGGCGGTTTTGGCACGCTGGACGAGTTGTTCGAGATTTCGACGCTGGTGCAAACGGAAAAAGTCGAGGGCTTTCCGATTGTCCTGGCTGGCAAGGAGTTCTGGCAACCGATGCTGGATTACCTGGAAGAGACGATGGTCAAGGAAGGGACCATTGGCCAAGCAGATGTCAATCGCTTTATTGTCTCCGACGATCCCAAGGAAATCGCCCGGCGAGTTGCGGAGGTTGCGACGATGGAGTTTGGATTAAAGCGGGGGAAAAAGCCGAAGCCTCGCTGGTGGCTCTTCGAAAAGGTTCCCTTCAGCGGCTGGTTCGGAAAGTAGCTGAGGATTTTCCCAAACAGCGGTCGTGTGATTGTCGAACGCTGTTCTGGCTCCCTATCGACGCAGCGACTGCACTGTCTGCTCATAGTGGCGAACCGTTTGCAGCCACTCCCAGCCCGAGCTTACATTGGCCCGCTCACAAAACTCAGCCCAGACGAGGCCCCACGGAAGTTGTTTGGCCTGTTCCAGCAAGGCCAGCCTGCCAGTGAAATCCCCGCGAGTTTCCAATTGCCTGAGTTGA
>Ga0164293_10002471_pt1 | contig 15663 bp, 15 predicted proteins | sample GEODES118metaG_FD_111487 | JGI IMG/M metagenome (GOLD analysis project Ga0164293, IMG submission 111487) | Eutrophic lake water microbial communities from Lake Mendota, Wisconsin, USA - GEODES118 metaG | ecosystem: Environmental > Aquatic > Freshwater > Lake | place: USA: Lake Mendota...
GACAAACAATTTTCAGGTCTTGTGGTTGCCCCCACTGAACTTTCAGTGAGCCTGAATTGTCCCCATCTTTTCAGAAAACGAAATGTTAGCGGTGGACTCCGAGAGTTTGGCAAATTGAATCCAACTCTCGGCGTGTCTCAATTTAAGATGTGTAGGAAAAAGATAAGAAAATCTAAATGATTAGGCCGTTCTTCGGCCTGTAAATCCGGGGATGAGGTGAAAGGGCAATTCTCCGCTTTCTATTAAATGGCTGTTCTCTTCAATTATTAAATCCAACAGGGCGTCGTCTAAAAATCCCTTTTCATACGGCAGTGATTCAATATCTCGGAAACCATTGGCGAACCGTTCACGGTCTCCCAAAAAATCGGCGTCGATTTCAAAGCCCAAATGGGGTTTAGATTCAAACTTGATTTTTTTCTCCGCAAGTTGACCAATCATCGGGAATTTATGGCGAGACATTTTTTTGACGAATTTCCCATAAGTTCCCATCAGGGCCACAATGTAAATCTTGAAATACAAAAAGCCCCTGGGGTTCATCACGACTTGACCGCCATCAAACGATAGGAATTTGAGATTTTTCTCAGGCCCCAAAACTTTACTCATCGCCCAATCTTCTAATCCCTTGATGGCCTTCCCCAAGTCTTTGACGACAGGATTTTCCTGACCTTCCAAGCTCAATCGTTTTTGAAGTTCCTGAATTTGGGCTACGTGCCCGTGGAGTTCAACATTGAGGTCATTGATGTAATCCATTTTTGTTGGCCTTAAATCTTCAAGGCCAAAAAAGGAATCAACGGAAAAATCATCAATGAGTTTCAAAATCTGGTCGTATTTCGCCTCTGGCGAACCTTTCACACGGCTCATTGCCTCTGCGTATTTTTTCTCGCTGTAATCAAAAAGATTCCGCTCATAGCTTTCAATCGTCGCACGAAAAATAAACTCTAAAACTTGATAGGTCTCAAAAGCCATCTCCCACTCGCCATTGAGATAGGCAACAAATCGGTCGGCAGGTCTATACATTTTCCGGCTGGCGAGTTTCAAAGCCCCGGACTCACCCTCACGAAAATCCTTAATCTTTCCCCGCAATTTTTCTTTGGTTTCGTTCTGATAAGAGCGAAGTCCCTTCGCCTTTCCGGTCAGTCTTTTTTCTTCAACGACAAGGGCGTAAATCTTCTCCCACCTTTTCAGGGTGGTTTCTTTCATTTCGTGGGGTTGAACAATAATCGCACAAGACATACCCCAATCCTACCCCCTGCCGAGAGTCGGGTCATTTCCTCCGAACTCTCGGAGTTTAAAAACGGTTCTAAGTCTTATTCCATACTGGCGGGGAATCCTAACTACGGCCTGATTTAACCCAAAGGCCAATGGATTTTCATTTTGACTTTTCCAAGTCATTTCAATACTTTTGTCGATAACTGGTGGATACGCTGGACTCAAAATCCAGTGTCCGCAAGGACGTGGGAGTTCGATTCTCCCCGGGGCCACCAACTATATAATTTTTACACTACATATGCCAGTAGTGGGGCTCACCGGAATTGATCTCTGTCGACTATAAAATGCCAGAGGACCGAGGAGCCGCTCGTCTTCATGGATCTGATAGCCCATCTTCCGATAGTTGGATACACGGCCGCGATACATCTTGAGAAACATCGCGCTGTAGGAGTCCACAAAATCAATGATCTGGGCTGACCTCTTGCCCTCAGATTCACGATGGATTCGACCCGCATACTGAATGAGTCGGCCCTCAAACGAGAGTGGTGTCGAGAAAATAAGTGTGTCCAACGCTGGCAAATCAAAACCTTCGCCGATCAAAGATGCTGTTGCCATCAGCATCACTTTATTTTTTGCCAATCGCAACTCAGCAATCCGAGCGTAAGCTTCACGGCGCTGCCTATTTGTGAGAGTCCCTTCTAGAACAACGATCTCGACATCGGGGCTCATTTTTTTGACCAATTGCTCGAGCAGTTCAAGATGATCCTTGCGATCAGAAACTAGAAGTGGGAACCGATTTTGCTCAAGCACCTCTGCAGCCTTGGTTGCAATCAAGTTGTTGCGTGATTCATTTTGCACGAGATGATGAATCAAAACATGGTAGGGAGGTTGTCGTCCCAACTCTTCAGGGAATACAAGCGTGGTTTCATAAATGGAAACTTCCTTAGGAAGCTCCGAAACTTCAGACGGCAGGATCTCGTGCCGAATTAAACCGCACTGCAGGAACATGATTTTCTCAAGCCCGTCTTTGCGATACGGTGTTGCTGATAGCCCCAGCACATACCTCGCTGGCAATTGTTTGAGAATGTCTTCTTCTATTGGTTTTGTTGTTCTCCCACCGCTTAGGATAGATGTCCTCTCGACCACGGAACATTGTCAAAAATAGATCGGCCTTTTCTTCATTTGATTCGGGTGTCTTCATCAGGGTAGGACGACCCAACAAAACAACTGTGGTTTATGCTCTTCCCGTTGGGCTCGCAGATTTTTTAACTCACCCAATAAACCAGTGCGATCCTTTTCGAGGGCGGTCAACTGATTTTCAATACTGCGTATTTGATCATCTATGCCGATAACGTCCTGCTTTGACAGACACTTTTAATTGTAATGCGGAATGGATCTCGACCAACTTATCAATACTCATGTGACTTATCTGTCCGGTAAAGATTTTCGATACTCGGTCTTGCGAAAGGCCAGGAACAAGGGCGGCCAATTGACGCTGGCTGATTTTTCTCTTTTGGCAATGATCTTTAATCGCTTGAATCAAATCAGATTTAATCTTGATGACTTGGTAATCTACGCCCCAAGATTCTGCCAGTTGGGCCAATTCCTTTTCTTGTGTTCGGAGCATTTGTCCGCCTCTCGGATATGACTGTAAATATACCGTCAATATGGCGTGGTCAAATTTATTTTATTAGTGCTCCTACTGCTATGATGTGATACGCATTTCGCTTTAACCGAACGGAATTTTGTGAACAAGTCATTGAGCCAGACGATCAATGAAAAATATCAAGTATGGGTCGCCCATCACATGACCCACATTGATAACCTACGCCCGATTCTTCAAGCCGGCGAACTCCGGTCCTACAATCTTATGAGGGGGCAGAGTTATCGGAATCTTGCCAATGAGGACGTACAAACGGGTCGAGCCGCTATCGTCGTAACAGCATCGCAGAAACCTCTGCATGATTACGTTCCTTTGTACCTTGGCTTTAAAACGCCAATGGTCGCGATCAATCAGACTCATAACGAAGAAATGCTATTCCTGAGATTCTCGTTAGATGTATTGGCAACTCCCGGATCCATAGTATGTGATGGCAACGCCAGGTCCCATGCCTCAAAATTCTATTTGTTTAGTGGCCCGGATGTATTCTCGAACCTCGATGTTGCGGCCATCAGGTCAGTCAAATACGCCAAAGATCCCGACCTCAAAAGAAAAAAACAGGCTGAAATTTTAATCCCGGATCGACTCCCTATGCCCCAAATGCTCGATATGGTTTGCTATAGCGAAAGTGCCAAAACTCGCGTCTTGTCCATTTTGAACGAATTTGGTATAAAAAGGGCGGTCACAGTGAATCAGGGTTGGTATTTCCTAAACTCACCGCAAACCGCCCCGAAAGAAGGATAGTTAAGTGGTTACTTTTGTTAAAGGCGACATTTTCAAATCCCCGGCGCAAGTGCTCACAAATACGGTGAACTGTGTGGGAGCCATGGGTAAGGGTGTTGCCCTTGAATTCAAGAACCGCTATCCGCAAATGTTCAACGACTACAAATCAAAGTGTGATCAGGGCAATGTGAAGCCAGGTCAACCATATCTTTGGGAAGACGATTCAACTCAAGTTCTTAACTTTCCAACCAAACGGAATTGGCGAGACAATTCTTTACTTCAAGACGTAGAAGACGGTCTTAAATACTTGGCGGCTTCTTATGAAAAAATGGGTATTCAATCTATTGCGATGCCGGCGCTTGGCTGTGGGCTTGGTGGCTTGAAATGGTCAGAGGTTCAGCCATTGATTGTGAAACACCTTGGAGCTCTACCGGATCTCGATGTTTATGTTTATGAGCCACAAGGTGCTGCAATTATTCAAAGCGACATCGACGCAAGAGATTCAGGCACTCAAGCTGCCGATGAGAAGATTTCTGCAAGACAACCAGAGGCTTGAGCTAAGTGTGTATGGACTTCAGAATAACTGCATCCCCCCCAGCTCGTTTTGGATTGTTTTTAATGGCCCGCAGCCACACATGAATCCTCGAACACCCGAGCAAGAGGTTCTATGGAAGTCACTCGGAATTGAAAACGCCATGGAAAGAAAGTCGTTTATCGTCCAGGAATTGCAAAAAATCGGCCCGCCCTTCGTCGACAAAACGAAGTCTTTACCATCTCAAAAAAATTCATCCCAATTGCAGCCGGGTGATCAGATTTTGATTTCGAATCGAATCATGAAAGTGATCAAAAAAGCTGGTGAAGGTCGGCGAGGTGTTGTGTTTCAAGTTCAGGCGCGAGAATCAGAAAAAGCTCAGCAGTGGCGAGCAGGTGATTGAAAAATACTTTGCTGGAGACAAGGCCTACAAGCCTGCCGCCGAAGGTGTTTTAAAGCTGGTGGCCCAAGTACGCGATCAAGGCGCCTATGTCGGAGATTTCTGTCCTGCCAATTTGATCTGGAGTGGGAAAGCCTGGATCATTCTCGATTCGGGAAGTATTCAGCAAGGGATGACCATCGAAGAGGCGCAGCAGAAGTGGTTTCAGGATCGCTTGCAGCAGTTTCAAAATCCAAAAGAAAGATGCTCTTTATCGCCAGTGACCAAGAATCTTGCGTGTCCCAAGACGGCAGTTTCTTTTTGAACTTTAAATTAAAAAAATTAAAAGTTAAAAAGGCTTGTCAACGTAACTCGAGATTGCTCACCTTCCGTGCCACCACTTTGGGTATTGTAATTAAATTCCACGAACTCAGAGCGGAATTGCACATGATCGTTCAGCTTATAATGAACAGTTAGACCCATCGAATCACCTTCTTCAAAAGGGCCTGTTGCACCGACACCATCTGTTACCTTTTCATAACGCAAGCCTAGGAGCACTTTATCATTGATTTTATAAGTTGGTAAAAACAGAAAGGCGCTGCCAGATTTTTTAGAGGCTTTGTTGTCATTACTGACTGATGCCCACTCAAAATCAAAAGAAGCCTGCATAACATTGAATCCAAAAGTCACATCTACAAGATCTCTTTTTCCACCTTTTTCACCAGTAGATTTCTCGATAGCTCGAGTTAAATATCCCACTTGAGCTCTGATCACGTCAGAAGAGTATCCAACTGTTGCACCCACTTCTGTTTGATTCTCACCGATCGCAGTATTTCCGTAGCTTCCTTTATTATTGGAATTTGCTGCAAGTATCCGGTAGCTCATGGATTGAACCCTACCATCGAGGGAAACACCTGTATGAGTCACAGGCAAAGCGTAATCAAATAAAAGTCCAGTCCTTACAAACACGCGATCTTTAGAATCGTTAAGCTCGACACCGTAAGGTGTATCAAATTGACCCAGCGTTAGATTTAAATCTTCAACAAGACTCATTTTAATGTAAGCCTGAGCACGATCCGCACCTAAAATTAAATTGCTATTTTCCGAAACGCCGTCAGCCGTCTTTTCCCTTCTGATAGGTAGATCTAATACAAAGCTCATATCAGAAACTTGGGCTTGAAGACCAAGTGCTGCTTCTTCAATAGAGAATCCAGATTCGGGTTGACCCGAGTGAGTGATGAAAGGATTTGATTTATTTTCGATAGAATTAAATCTGAAATCAAAATAGCCTCCCCATTTCAAATCGACTGGTTTCATCTCTTGTGCAATTTCTCTTTTCTTAACCTCTGTGGTTTCTTGAGAAAAAACTGGACTCTCTTCATTCACTGGAGATGATTCTTTCCATTCTGGATTTCCCCATTTTCCTTCTTTAAAGGCAAACTGAACTTTCCAAGTTCGATTATCAGTTGAATAACTCGCCTCTGCAGATTTCTTTTTGCATTCAACTTGGGCTTCGACTGGTGTTTTTTCTAATCCACACTTTTTAAGATTGAAAAAGACTTTTAAATTAGCACAATCACTAACGGATTTGTAGCTCACATCAGCACAGGTTTTTGGTTGAACCTGGGCATGGGTTTTAATTGTCAAAAATAAAAAGAATAAGAGCACAGTGGTTTTCATTTGTTTATCCTGTCTTGAGTTTTTCTGATGGGGCTAAAAAAAACCCCTACAGGACTAATCTTCGGTCTATTGAATCAAAAGTTGAGTCTTGTAAATGATCTGAGACTTCTTTTATCTCAGGGTTAAACTTTCTTCATACATCAGATTTGCATTTCTTAAAATAGGACACTATTTCTTTGGGCTTAGGTTCAGTTCGCTCAACCTTGGTCTTCATAATCTGCAACAATTTAAATTTTCAAAATTAAAATCGAGAGGTCAGTTCAATCTTTCTTTTTGTGATCACCCCTGATTAAAGATTGAAACTTTTCCATCACAGTCGCTAGCAATCCCGTTTGGGTTGATAATTCAATAGAAACAGAAGACACTTCTTGCGCAGTACTGGAATTTGTTTGGGTTAATTCATCAATTTTTTGAATAGCTAAGCTGATTTGCTGGACGCCTTCTGTCACAGCATGACTGGATTCAGATATTTCTCCGCTCATTTTAGAAGACTGTTCGCTCTTCGATAAAACTTCTGAAAATGAGTTTTGACATTGATTCAATGTTTGTACAGTTGAATCAATTTTTTCCACATTAGTTTTTACTAGAAGATTGATTTCCTTTGCAGAATGCCCACTTTTTTGAGCTAAATTTCTAACGGCCTCTGCAACCACAGCAAAGCCTCGTCCTTGCTCACCTGCACGGGCCGCTTCTACTGCAGCATTCAAAGCCAACAAATTAGTCTGAAAGGCAATATCATCAATTACCGTTGTAAACTCCTGAATTTTCTTGGAAGATTCTGATAAATCTTCAATCGAATTGACTAGAGAACTTAAGGCCTGCACACCCTCTGTGGCTGATTTAAAACTGGCTCCAGCCATTGTATTCGAAGCTTTTAAAGAGTCAGAGGAAATTCTTAACATGGAATGAATTTCTTCGACTGAAGCTGAAGTTTCTTCCACTGAAGAAGCTGACGTCAAAGCGGCAGCTGCTAAATTTTTACTGGCTGAACCTAACTGCTCAATTTTCAATTGAATTTCTTTTTCTACTCCTATGACAGATTCTAGAATACCTTCTAAGCTTTTAGCCGAGCCACTGACCAAATACCAAAGTGAGGGAATACTGATCACTAGAATAGTCAACAAAGAAAGTAAGAAAAAATTTCTAGCATTATTAACGGATTCAAATAATTGGTCCTCAGGAGTATTTATAATAATTCCCCAACCCATAGCATTTATAAACTTTTGTGCATTCATGGGAATATAAGCTGCCATCAGATTTTTCTTTTTTTCGTTATCATAAAAAACATGAACCCCTGAATTTCCCTTTTTTAAATCTAAAGCTGCACTATTTTGTTTTTCATACAGACTGTAACGATCCAGTTTTTCAAAGTCTCTTACGTAGTCTTTGTCTTTAGATGACTTAGGTTCATAGTCGGCTATCATTTTTCCTGCATTATTTATGAGCACTAAATTTGAAGAATGGAGTCCCTGCTTTTCCATTCGGTCAAATAAATTAGTTAATTCATATTCAACCCATTTAAAATTAGCTCGATTGCTTATAAGCCCAATGATCTCACCATTGTCATTTTTAACCTGGGCAGTAAATCCATTCCCGTAACATTCTTTTTTGTAAATTAAACTACACAAATCATCTTTACGAGGATCTTCTACATATGTTCCTATGAAGTTTTTAGATTTATCCTCTGTGAATTCAGAGGCCATGGTCTTTTTAAACCAATCCGTATTTTTAAAATTGAAATTAGCAGCTGCTGATATATCCAGCTTTTCATTGGCCGGTGAAACAGAATTCACCGCTTGCAATTTACCATCAATGGAAACAAAAATAATGACGTCATAAATTCCGTATAAAACAGCATAGTCATTCAGGACTTTAGTCATGGCTTCCTTATTGGAACCTTGAAAAACTTTATTCAATGCAAACGCCTGAGCATCGCCATAGCGTTCATAGAATTGAGCTGCCAGGCCCTCGTTTAAAGACGCCACATTAGAGTAAAATGATGTTTTTAAAAGTTCTTTTTGCTCGGATTGTGATTGAAGAAAGAAAAAACCAGCAGTGAAAGCTAGAAAAAATAGGGAAGATAAACTGATCACAAACAATTTAATTCTAAAAGACATTTGTTCTCCTCATATTTACTTATCAACTAACTAACTAACTATCTAACTAACTATCTATCTATCTATCTATCTATCTATCTATCTATCTAAGCAAGGTGGCGGATGAAAGCCCGAATTTTTCAGGTCTCGCCTCTGGGTTCAACTTCGTTGTTATTCACAATTCTGTGATTGGAATGAGTCTTTGGCAACGAATTTTTCTCTACAGAAAGCACATACTTTTTATCACGGCGATGGTCATGATTTTCGATACTGAAGGCCAGTCATCGAATCTACGTTCAGACCGATGGGGCGAAGAGATCGAGTTCGATACGCTCCCGGCATCTGATAAACGCGCAATTCTAGATAGAGAATTCGTAAGGATTTACGTGCAAAAATGGTCCGATGATTTCGGCAAGAAAAACACCGCTCTGTCGCGTTAAAAATTTTTAGGGAGTACAGGATTCGAACCGATGATAGCCATCTCCCCTTGGCCACAAGACCTTTCTTAAGAGGTCATTTGCCCTCCACCATTTAATGCATTTTCATTAGGCACTTCTCTTTTAACTGTTGGTCCCGCAAAAAAGTAAATTGAGTCCAAGCACTTAGCGTTCTCAGTCGATAATTTCTGAAGCGCTTAAATCCCTAAGCCATGACATCAAGCTCTCGTGAGTGCTTAAAGTTGGACGTCGTCCTGGTGTGACAAGGGGCAACTTTCAGCATTCACGCGACTGATGAGTTCGACTTTGAAAATGAAGCTCTTTAACATCCACTGTTTTTTATCCTTGAAAAATTCGAGATTGATGAACCAAAGTTTTTTCTTTTTTGCGAAGTGTTTAAAAACTGATAATCGAGTCCTGCGTTCTCGAGCTCTTGCCTTCAGCAACCCTTCCGGGGTTGTTGAACTTAATTAAACACTTTGATCAGACCTGCCGGGATGATAGGGCGGGGTCCCGAGTTTGGAGGCGGAAAGCCTCCCTCTTTCGAATCAAGATAACAAAAAGAAATTCTGAGTATAAACAAAGCCCTCAACTTTAAAAATTAGGGCCTTGCACTTTTTCAAAATAGCTTGCTAGACTTATAGATAGAGATCGGAGGGCCAACACTACTTTGACTAAATCTGCTCAAATTCAAGAATCAGAAAGAGCTCTTGTTATCGGTGTTGGACTCAAAAGTGATCCCATTTTAGAAATCAAAGAAAATTTAATTGAACTGGAAGAACTTGTTCGCGCAGCGGGCGGCGAAATCGTAGGCTCACTGATTCAAACCCTTCCCACTTGGAATCCAGCCACGCTGATTGGCACTGGAAAAGTTCAGGAAATTGCAGACATGGTTTTAGAGTCCCAAGCCAAAGTGGTGGTTGTTGATCATCAGCTGACCGGCGTTCAAACCCGAAACCTAGAGCAAATTATTAAAGCCCGAGTGATTGACCGAAACCAATTGATCTTAGATATTTTTGCCCGTCGTGCACAAACCTTTGAGGGAAAACTTCAAGTGGAACTTGCACAACTTCTTGATCAATTGCCTCGCATGGTAGATGCCTGGCAGGGATCCCTTTCTCGTCAGGGTGGTGGTATCGGAACCAGAGGTCCCGGCGAAACAGCTTTAGAAAATGATCGACGTCGTATTCGTGAGCGAGTTTCTTTGATTAAAAAAAAGCTCGAGCAAGTCAGAAAAAACCGGGCCCAGTACCGACAATCTCGAAAACGTCATGAAGTTCCAAGCTTTGCCTTGATCGGTTATACCAATTCCGGAAAAAGCTCTTTGCTGAATCGTTTAACCGGCGCACAAGTCATGGTGAAGAACCAAGTTTTTGCTACTTTGGATCCCACCACAAGAAAGGTCTTTTTGCCTGATGGACCCCCTGCCGTTGTGACGGATACGGTGGGATTCATCAGAAAATTACCCACGCAACTGATTGAGGCCTTCAAAGCCACCTTAGAAGAATCAGCAGAGGCCGATGTGTTGATTCATGTCGTGGATCTTTCATCACCTAATATGCTCAGGCAAATTGAAGTGGTAGAGAATTTGATGAAAGAGTTTCAGTGGCAGGATAAAAAAATCCTGCATGTGTTTAACAAAGTGGATGTGGCCTCTATCGAAAAACAATTTCAAGTCAGGGAATTCCCCCGAGTCTTTGTCAGCGCCATGAATGGCCAGGGCCTCGAGGCTTTGAAAAAAACCATGGTGGATATGATCCAAGATCTTCATACTTCGGTTGAACTTTATTTCAGGCGGGATCAAGAACACAAAATTTATGATCTCAACCGTGAAGTTAAAGTGGTCAAAAAAGAAACAGCCACTGAAGGCAGCATTTGTCATGCTCAAATGACAAGTTCACAACTGGCCAAATGGCGTGAGTACTTGGTTAAATAAATTTAGCCGCCCGATTGCTGCAGCTCAAATTCTTTCAAGGCACTTTTTAAATTCTGGTAAGTTTTGCCCTGAGGATTCATCTGAATGAGCTTCTGCATATAAAAAGGATAACTTCCGGAATTGATAAATTTCAAAATATTTTCTGAGACACTTTGTGAAACCAGATGAGCGCCTGTCAGCAACTCGTTTAAAGCTTGATGCACTTGAGGCTCACTTTGAGAGCCTAAAAATTGCTCCAAATAGGGAAGCGAAAGCTCCACAATGAGGGGATTGCTTGATTCTTGAATGCCTTGAACAACAGATTCTAAATTTTCACTTACGATAGGGAAGTCTTTTAAGATATCAAGAGCAGCTTCTTGCACAAATCCATCTTCACTTTTAATAAATTCACGAGCTAACTCTTCAAGCCTGGGATCATTCTTATAGGCCTGATGAGCTTCTTTTAATTTCTCGGCAATCTTTCTGCCCACTGCAAAATCGTAGGCTTTGGGGTCTGATTGATCTAAATTACAATTTAAAGTTTGATAGCATTTTTTAAGATTCAAGATATCACTGTAAACAGAGGTGTCGTCCTTTGAAAAGCTCACCTCTGCTTTCGCAGGATTTCTGGCTTCTATTTTTGTCTGAGTCTGGGGTTGAATTGAATTCAAGCTCATCGCCCAAACAAAAACTAAACAAAGAAGTGAGAAGCCAAGGATTAATTTATTTTGTTTGTCCATGTTTTCACCGTGTCCTTAGGAAGAAGCTTTCCACTGTAAATGTATCCACGACGGCCATTGTAGCTAACAAGGTAGTAAACTTCGTTGTCTCTGTTTTGAATCACAACTTTCTCAACCATAACAATAGCATTCGAATTCACCACAGACATCAGAGTCCCCCCAGGTGAGGCCCTTAAATTAATTCCACCGTTTTTCACCACTCGAATATTTTGATTTGCAACTGCAACAGGACTGATAGGAGCAAGTGAATCCACTACTAATTTTACCCAAGTGTTTGTGGTCTTTTCATCCCCTGCATACAAATATCCTGTGGAATTTTTAAATTGAACTTTATAGTAGTACTCATTCAGACTGGCATTTCTGATTTCAAAATCAAGAACGGCAAGCACAGATCCCATTGGCACGACACCGACGATGCCGCTGCCCACTGAAGTTCTTAGATTGATATTTTTTAAAGTTTGAACACTTTGTCCCACCGGTATTAACTTCGAGCTGTACTGTTTGCAAAGTGAATGTCGATCAAAAATTTGCGCTGGAAATTGTGATGCCAATTCTTCAGACATCGGCACAAATTTTTCTGGATCAAATTGACTTTGAGAAAGCAAACACAGTCGATCCTTTTCCATTTGCACGCACTTAAAACTTGGATTCACAAATAAACAGGCCTGACCTTCAGATGTGGTGTACAGTTGTTGAGCTCTTGGAACTTCAGGCTGTGGGTTCTGAGCGGGGTCTGTTGGCTTTGCACAACTCGTCCCCTTTTCCATAAAACAAGCAATATTGATAGGGGAAATTTGATTTTGATCTGTCACATACTTTTTCCAAGTGCGATTGGTCAGTTGGTTGTAAAAGTTTTTATCATTCTTAGCCCAAGGATCATTAGGATTTTTCCAGCGACAAATTTTAGAGGGACCACCATTATAGGCAGCCCAGGCCGCACGGATTCGCGAAAAATAATCTGCGGTAGAGGCAACACATGAAGAATTTAAAGATTTCTGCCAACCGGAATAAAAAATATCCATGGCATAGGCCAGCTGCAATGAAAGATTCCAACCCACGCCTCGCTCGATGGCAGGAAAATGAGCACGATCATCCACTTGCATCATCCCGTGGCCATGACCAAAATCTCCACGCATCATTTTTATTTTTTCATCCGCTGTCACACGGTACTGACTCCAGTAAGACTCTTGAGCCGCCGTTGTCATGATTCCAAAAACAAACCAATTCAGTTCATCGTTGGAGACACCAGGTTTTCTTTTTTTTAAATAGTAAATGGAGGCATCTCGAATCACAGAGTGCAGATCTTGCATATACCGAGCGCGTTCAGCCTCGCGGGGCACAACATCTTGAAAGATAAGTTCTGGATAGTCTTGGCGCAAAACTCGATCGTCTCCAAAGCTTGAAGCGTCACAGGCTTGCGGGGCACGACCGTAATTCCATTCACCACCCACAGGAGCCACACACTTGTAGTAATCTGGTGTTTTTGCGATTAAGAGTGAGCCCGAAAAGCTACAAAAAATACCAATCAACAGTTTTTTCATGACTATTGTATCGGATTAATTTGGCAGCTCATTGACTGGTCAAAGGACGTGTTATTGGTCCTGAAATTTCAGTCCAGAGCCGCTTTCATCGATTCTGAACATGATAAAGTTTACTTAATTCCGACTTCTTTTAATCTCTGATCCCGACCGCAGGAAGATCGGTAATACTTGTATCGAATCGGATTTTTTTTGTAGTAATCCTGATGATATTTTTCGGCTTGAAAAAATTCGGAAACTGGAAGACTTCGAACTGCCACTTCCCCCTTCAATTTTCCAGCTTTCACCAAAGTTTCTTTGGATGCATCAAAGGCCTTTTTTTCTTCCGCTGAAGAATAATAAACAGCACTTGTGTACTGCTCACCCTTATCGCAAAACTGTCCTACTTTATCATAGGGATCCACATTGCGCCAAAAAATCTCGAGCAACTTTTCGTAAGAAATTTTTTTAGGATCATAGGTCACTTCCACAACTTCTCGGTGACCGGATTTTCCTGAGGAGACATCTTTGTAATTGGCGAGCTCAGATTTTCCGCCCGTATAACCCGAGACAACAGAAATCACAGCGTCTTTGCCTTCTAGCTCTATGTCTTTTTCAATGCACCAAAAACATCCGGCACCGAAGATCGCTTTTTTCAATTCCGACTGCGGAGTCCAAGCTTTCCCATCAAAGTCTTTTGCAAATTCTCCGTAGCCTAATTTTTCAAGATCTTTTGAAGGGATAAATTTCAAAGCCGCCGAGTTCATGCAGTATCTCAATCCCGTGGGCTTTGGACCATCGTTGAACACATGACCCAAGTGAGAATCCGCACACTTACTTCTGACTTCAGTTCTTTTCGCAAAAAGAGTGTTGTCTTCTTTTTCGACGATTTGGCTTTTAGAGATGGGTTGGTAAAAACTGGGCCAGCCAGTTCCCGAGTCATATTTGTGTTTGGAACTAAACAAAGGTTCACCTGAAACAATGTCTACGTAAATGCCTTCCTCAGAAAACTTATCATAAATATTTTTAAAAGGAGGTTCTGTTCCTTCGTGCTGGGTGACTTTGTATTGCAGCTCGGTCAATCGAGATTTGATCACTTGATCCGTTGGCTTTTTGCAGTCTTTTGAAGACCAAGCAAAAGCATGGGTGGAGGAAATCAATAGAATCCAAATCAAAACCTTCACAGAGACCCTCCTGTGACACATAAGACAATTTTATTTTCTACTCTTTTTGCATTTCAATCAAGATCTACCCCCATGAGTGTAATGATGATTCTGCGTCTTACATTCTGACACTGATACGAGGATTATTTTTTAACTTTATATTTTTCTTTACGCTTCAAGCGATCACTTCTGCGAAGCTCAGCTTCATGATGTCGTCTTTTTTGTTCATCAGAGTCGATCAATAGTGGAGGAACAGCGGTCGGCCTTCCATCCGATCCCAGAGCCACAAAAGTCAGATAAGCTGAGGCAGTGTGAAAGCTCTCGCCGGTTTTTGGATTTTCACTTTGAACACGCACGCCCACTTCCATAGAGGAGCGAGAGACATAATTCAAACTGGCTTTCAAATTCACAACCCAACCTTTATAGATCGGAGCCAGAAAATGAAGCTCATCAATGCTTGCAGTCACAACTTCTTTTTGGGAATGCCTTTGAGCACAAATAGCGGCTGCAATGTCGATCCAGGACATAACAGTCCCACCAAAAACGGTGTCGAGTGCATTTGTGTGGATGGGTAAAACAAGTTGGGTCATGATCACCTCGGAAGCTTTTACATTTCTTGCTTCCATGATCATGACCCCCAAAATATCTAGAATATTAAGCCTGGACTAAAAGTCTTACAGTCCGCCCATTCCGATATCAGAATTTCCATTATTACGATTCATGCTAGATCCAGGCAGTGTTGTCACTGTGGAGCTTCCAGCTGGAATCGTTTGTGTATAAGTGTTTTGCTGTGCTGCTTGCGCTGCACTGGCTTCCACTCTTGCTTCGCTCTCGACGAATCCAAGGTGCGGTAAACACCAAACGATTAACTGAGCACGTGATTTTACACTCATCTTTTTATAGATGTTTGTAAGATGAAATTTAACCGTCTTTTCTGTTACGAAAAGTTGGTTGGCCACTTCCTTGTTAGATAGACCTTTAGAAACGAGCTCAGCCACTTCGGCTTCTCGGTTAGAAAGACCTTTCTGTATCAGGACATCTCTGAGCATCCTTGCTCCTCCTGTAAGTTGTTATTGTTAACCTACTTTAAATTAATTACGATCCCGTCATTGGTAAGAACCATCACTAGTTCCAGCCGGTTAAAAGACCTGCCATTCCTTTTTAATTTCGTCCTTTTTTATCAAAAGTTAAAATTTTTTAAGGACTAAAGGCCTCTTTACGTCCAAAGACAAGACACCACCACCTGACTGTAAGTCTGACAGAGAAAAACATCTGCTGGCAAGAGGTCTGTGCTTCAAGTTTTTTAAAACTAGACCGAAAAGAAAAGAACAGTTTCGTTTTCACTTTTAAACAGCTTCAACGACAAGCCGCGAGGTTAAATATTATGTTTCCTACAAACACTAAATTTCTTGTGATCGATGATTTTGCAACGATGCGAAAAATCATCAGAAAAGTTCTATCAGAACTTGGGTACACAAACATTCATGAAGCCGATGACGGAACCACGGCCTGGCCTATTATCCAGGAGGCTCATAGCAAAAATGAACCTTTTGGGTTTGTGATCTCGGATTGGAATATGCCTCAAATGCAAGGCATTGACCTTCTTAAACAC